>OLOO01002381.1_pt1 | contig 10528 bp, 9 predicted proteins | sample 1672621 | NCBI WGS metagenome assembly OLOO01 (sample SAMEA3136706, study PRJEB25190) | human gut metagenome | biome: human gut; feature: human-associated habitat; material: faeces | place: Austria | collected 2013 | reverse complement strand
GGCACTGGGCGAGGTGCTGGGAGAGTAAGATGAAGAAGATCTTGTTTGTTTGCCACGGCAGGATATCTGTGAGAACTTCAAGACCAAGCAGCGCCGGGCTGCCACTGCCGACGAGCTGATGATCTTCCCAAACACCCATGAGGCCATTGTGGATCAGGATACCTGGAACATTGCCCACAAGCTGAGGCTGCGGAAACGACCCAAAGCAGCCAACGGGACCTAGTAGAAGAACTCCAGGATCAGGTTTCCATCGCCCAGTGCGAGGAGAATGAGTGCCACTTCAAGATTGGCTTCTCAGCTGGGCTGCTGGTGCAGCAGGAAGCGGTGGAGCAAATGAAGGAAATGGGCACCACAGGGTGAGCTGCCCGGTATACAACTTTTGGCCCCATCAATAATTGGCAGGGGGCCTGACAGATCATCTGTCAGGCCCCCTGCCTTTGGTAGAAAAGAATGGTCAAATTGGAGGAAAGGTCAATCCTGATGGGAACAGTCTTTATTCTCCTTGTCTATGCCATCGTCTATATCGGGAAGATATTGATAGAACACCTTTTTCTCAAGGACCCACCGGGCAAACAGCGCATATCCGGCAGGTGCCAGAAGGATCAGCGGCGGGCAGAATGCTGTCAGCAGGCCGAACGCAGCCAGCACCACCAAAAGCAGCAGACTTTTGTCAAAATGGAGCAATGCCATGGCACCGGACTGCAACACCGTCTTCTTGACCGGGTCGTCGAATCTTGCCGCATAGGCTGCGTTATAGATCATCCAGGCCAGCCCACAGGTACTCAGCACCGTAAAAATGATCCAGAGATTACCCGTCGCTGCCTGTTGCCCCTTGAGGTAATGGGTCATAAAGCAGTCAGCCAGCAGAATGCTCTCCGGCACTGCCAGAGCAAGAAAGCTCAAAGTTGCCTGTCGGAAGCTCCGGCGGTAGGCCCGGAAAAATTCCTCGCTGACCGTTCCCCGGTCCTCAATTAGGGACTTGTTCACTGCATAATAGAGGGCTGTGCTGGAAATGCCCAAGGTAAACAGCGGCAGGCTTCCTATTAGCCACAGCAGGCTGAGAATCACCATATCCGCAACCCGGGTTAAGAAGCGGAACAGAGGGGCATCCAGGTCGAAAAAGTCATTCATAGGGTATCACCTGGTTTACTTCTGGAGCACAAAGGCCTCATAGGGGCGCAGGGTCACAGCGCCGGTGGGAGCGGTGTCAGGATAATTGCCGATCAGGCACCGAGCCCCCGCAAAATCAGCGGGAATTGTGAAGGCCGCGTCCTTGTCTGAGAAGTTGCAAGCGATCAGGTAGTTCTCGCCGGTCTCGGCCAGGGTACGCCGGTAGGCAAAGACCTGGGGGTTTTCCTCGGCCAGAAGCTGGAAGGAGCCGTAAATCAGTCCCAAATGGCTCTTGCGCAGGGTGATCATCTGCTTGTAGTAGTTGAGCACCGAGTCCGGGTCTTTTTCCTCGGCGGCGGCGTTGATGGCGGTATAGTTGGGGTTGACCTCAATCCAGGGGGTGCCGGTGGTAAAACCGGCGTTCGGGGTGTCGTCCCACTGGACCGGGGTGCGGGCATTGTCCCGGCTGCGGAGGGCTAGGCACTCCATCATTTCGTCTGCAGAAATCAAGCCTGCGCCGGTCAGCTCCTTGAAGGCATTGAGACTTTCGATATCCCGGTACTGGCTGAGATCTTTGAAATAGGCGTTGGTCATCCCCAGTTCATCACCCTCATAGATGTAGGGAGTACCCTGCAGGCTCAGCAGGCAGGTGGCCAGCATCTTGGCGGAGAGGGGCGAGTCATCGCCCCAGCGGGATGCAGCCCGGGGCTGATCGTGGTTGTCCCAGAACAGGCTATTCCAGGCTTTACCGTCCAGGCCGGTCTGCCAGTGACTGAGAATTTTCTTGAGCTGCATAAAATCGTAGCGCTGGGTGGTCCACTTGCCCAGGGGTCCGTCCCCAATGCCGACGTGCTCAAATTGGAAGACCATGTTCAGCTCCTTGCCGTCCAGCCCCGCATACTGGGGGGCGTTTTCCACCGTGGCACCGGGGGTCTCGCCCACCGTCATAATGTCGTATTTCGAGAGGACCCGCCGGTTCATCTCCTGCAAAAATTCATGGATGCGGGGCCCATTGACATAGTAGGGACCGCCATTGCCATACAGTCCGTGTTTCTCGCCATCCGGAAAACTCTGGTCCTTGGAAATCATACTGATGACGTCCATCCGGAACCCGTCGATGCCCTTGTCAAACCACCAGGTCATCATGTTGAACACTTCGTCCCGGACTTTGGGGTTCTCCCAGTTCAGGTCGGGCTGCTTGGGGGAGAACAGGTGCAGGTAATACATATCAGTCTGGGGGTCGTATTTCCAGGCCGAGCCGCCGAAGCTGGCACCCCAGTTGTTGGGCTCGTGGCCGTCTTTGCCCGGCTTCCAGATATAGTAGTCTCGGTAGGGGTTATCCACCGACTTGCGGCTCTCGATAAACCAGGGGTGCTCGTCCGAGGTGTGGTTGACCACCAGGTCCATCACAATGCGGATGCCCCGCTGATGGGCCTCGGCCAGCAGGGCGTCGAAGTCCTCCATGGTGCCAAACCGGGGGTTGATGGCCCGGTAGTTGGAGATGTCGTAGCCGTTGTCATCCATGGGGGAGTCCATGATGGGGCACAGCCACAGCACATTGACCCCCAGATCCTTCAGGTAATCCAGCCGGGAACGGATGCCGTTCAGGTCCCCGATGCCGTCCCCGTCCGAGTCCTGGAAGCTGCTGGGGTAGATTTGGTATACGATGCTTTCTTTCCACCATTTACGGTTCATGGCAATGCCTCCTTATTCTGCGGGGATGGTAACCCCGTCGTCGTCGTAGCGGTCATAGCTGGCCCCGGGCCAGCCGATCATCCGGATGGTGGCGGGGTCGATGCCGGCCACCGTCTGGGCGGGGTCCGCCACCGGGATGCAGGTGCCTTTGCGGATGAACAGGGGTACCTCGTTGAGGGCCACCTTCACAAAGTGGGTGCCGGCGGGGAGGACTTCCTGTGTGATGCGGCCCTCGGGGCCGAACTTGATAAACAGCATCTCCTCGGGCAGATACACCATCCGTCCGGTGGCGTTCTGGGTGTAGACCGGGGCAATCATCACCTCATTGCCCAGCATCAGCTGGTCCTCGGTCTGAAGGGCGATCTCGTCTTCGGGGTAGACGAAGGCCAGGGGCTTGAACAGCATATCGCCGTTCAGCGCTGCCTTCATGTATTCGCTATAGAGGTAGGGGATCAGCCGGTAGCGGGTCTCGATGACGCTGCGGAAGTCCTCGGGGCCCTCAAACTGGTAGAACTCCTGCCGACGGGTGTCGCAGCCCGAGTGGTTGCGCATCAGGGGGGTGAACACCCCCAGCGCCAGCCACCGCAGCAGCAGATCCCGGCTGGTGTCGGCGTTGAAGCCACCCAGGTCGGCTCCCACATACAGGAAACCGCACATATTGAGGGAGGGCAGCATCTTGAGGTTCAGCAGCAGGTGGCTCCACCAGGAGTGGTTGTCGCCGGTCCAGACGCCGCCGTACCGGTGCATCCCGATGCAGGAAGACCGGGAGAACAGCAGAAACCGTTTGCCCGGGGCAATGCTGGCCAGCCCCTCCGAGGCGGCCCGGGTCATGTTGTAGCCGTAGAGGTTGTGGACCTGGTCGTGGCGGACCATTTTGCCGTCCACCTTGTGATAAAAGCGGGCGTAGTCTTCCGGCGCATTGGACAGATTGAGCCAGCCGATGGCCTGGCCAAAATGATCGATGGTGCCGTCTTCATGGGGAACCGGCGGATGATCCAGCCGCTCGGCCAGCCCCTCCCGGGAGTAGAAGATGGCGGGCTCGTTCATGTCGTTCCAGAAGCCCTCGATGCCGCAGTCGGTCAGAGCCTTGTACTGGCTGCCGAACCAGGCCCGGGCCTCGGGGTTCAGCACGTCGGGGAAGTGGCTCCACCCCGGCCAGACGGTTCCCTCAAAATCGGTTCCGTCGGCCCGCTTGCAGAAGTAGCCCTTTTCCTTGCCCTCGTCGCAGACCGAATAGCCCGCTTCCTCCTTGACGCCGGCGTCGACGATGGGCACCAGCCGGACGCCCTGCTCTTTCATCTTGGATACAAAGCCGGAAAAATCGGGGAATTCCTCCGGGTTGACGGTGAAGTCCTTGTAGTGGTCCATGTAGTCGATGTCCATGTACACCATGTCCAGGGGAATGTGGGCCTGGCGGTGTTTGGCAACCACCTCTTCAAAGTCGGCCTGGGTCTTGTAGCCGTAGCGGCTCTGGCCAAAGCCAAAGGCAAATTTGGGCGGGATGTAGCTGCGGCCGATGATGGCCCGGAACTGCTTGACCACATCGCAGGCGCTGTCGCCGGTGATGACGTAAAGGGCCAGGTCGGCCCGCTCACAGGTGACTTCCAGCCAATCCCTGCGGGTGAAGCCGATGTCAAACCGAATCCGGGCGGGATAGTCGAAGAACAGCCCCAGATTCTGCTGGCCCGAGATCACGATGAAGTTGTGGGCGGCGTACATTCGCTGCTTGTTTTCGGTGTGGAGGCCGTCGTCTACATTGTCGCTGACGTAGACAAAGCCCCGCTTGTTGATGCCGCGGTTGGCTTCGCCCAGGCCGTAGACCCGGTCGCCCTCCGCCAGGGGGCAGGCAAAGCAGAAGCCGGACTCGCTGGTTTTGACCGTTCCCACAGGGGGTTCGCCTTGGCTTGCAGGGATTGGTGCGACCACCGATTCGGTATCAAAGGGGACACCATAGAGATACTTTTGAATCATACCGTTCTCCCAGATAAAAGTGACTGAGTGGTTGTTTTGTCAGATAGAGCGCCCCGTCTCCGGAGCGCTCTGAAAGAATATAAATTAGCAAGAATATAAATTAGCCCTTAACCGAGCCCACCACAATGCCGGAAACGAAGTACCGCTGCAGCAGGGGATAGATCAGCAGCAGCGGGATAACTGCAACAACGATCTTGGCTGCATTGAGGTTGGTGTTGCCCAGGGAGGCAGAATCCACCACGGCAGACAGATTGCCCTGCTTGATCAGATCTTCCACGTTGATCTGCAGACTCTGGATATAGGTCATCAGGGGATAATAGGCGGCTTTGGACATGTAGATCAGGCCGCTGTAGAAGTCGTTCCAGCTGCCCACAATGCTGAACAGGGATACGGTGGCTAGAACCGGCTTGGAAATGGGGATGAAGATCTTGGTCAGAACCTGGAGCGGGTTGGCGCCGTCAATGAAGGCGGCTTCCTCAAGCTCTTTGGGAACGGCAGCAAAGAAGTTCATCACCAGGATGACATTGAAGATGGGCACGGCTCCCGGCAAAACCAGGGCCCAGACGGTATTGAGCAGGCCGTAGGATTTGACAAGCAGGAAGGTGGGGATCATGCCGCCGTTGAAAAGCATGGCAAAAATCATCAGGTTTGCATAGATGTTGCGGCCCCGGAACTGTGCGTTGGTTTTGGAGAGGGGATAAGCCATCAGTACGATCAGCACAAAGTTGATGATCAGGGTCAGCACAACCCGCTCCACCGAGATCAGGAAGGAGTGCCAGAACTGGGAGTCCTCCAGGATCTTCTCATAGGCTGCGGTGCTGAATCCCACCGGGATCAGCCCTACCATGTTGCCTTCCACTGCTGCAGAGGAGGAGAAGGAGATGGCAACAATGTTCAGCAGCGGCAGCAGACAGACTAGGCCCAGCAGAGTAATAATGATGTAGATGATGACAGTGCGGAATTTATCAACTTTCATTGCCGGACGGACCTCCTTAGAAAATTTTGCTGTCGGTGTACTTCTGAGCCAGCTTGTTGGCGCCGATCATCAGAACAAAGGCGATCACGGACTTCAAAAGGCCCACGGCGGTACCGAAGCTGTACTGCAGGCCCTGCAGGCCGACGCGGTACACATAGGTATCCAGAATATCACCGGTGGCATAGACCGATGCGCTGTACAGGTTATAGACCTGGTCGAAACCGGCATTCAGGATGTTGCCCAGATTCATGACGGCCATCAGGACGATGGTGGTGCGGATGCCGGGCAGGGTGACATGCCAGACCTTTTTCCACCAGGTGGCGCCATCGATGGAAGCAGCCTCGTAAAGGGTCGAGTCGATGGAAGTGATGGCTGCCAGATAGACGATGGAGCCATAACCGAACTCTTTCCAGGTATCGGTCAGGATCAGCAGGGGCTGGAACAGGGAGTTGCTGCCCAGCCAGTTCAGCGAGGTGCCCAGCATTGCGTTGATGGAGCCGTCCACGCTGAACAGATTCTTGACGACCAGAGCCAGCACAACCCAGGACAGGAAGTGAGGCAGGTAAACCACCGTCTGAACCGACTTTTTCAGGGCCCGGTTCTTGACCTCGTTGAGCAGAATCGCAAAGGCGATGGACATGATGGTGGTAAGGACGATTTTGCCCAGGGCGATGATCAGGGTGTTGCGGAACAGCTCAAAGCTGTCTGGCATTTCGAACAGGTATTTGAAATGTTTGAGGCCCACAAAGTCAGAACCGAAAAACCCTTTGGCGGGTCTGTAGTCCTGAAAGGCCATGATGACGCCGAACATCGGAACAAAGTTGAACAGAATCAGGAAGATGAAACCAGGGAGCATCATGCCGTGGTAATACAGTTGATAGGCCTGGTTTGAGTGAATCTTTTTGACCTGATTTTTCATCCGGTTCCACCCCCTTTATTACTGTGCAAAGTATTCCTGAACTTCCTGGGCGATTGCGTCGCCGCCCAGACGCTTCCATTCGCTGACAAAGGTATCGAAATAATCGATGGGCTGTGCGCCGGTCACGATTGCCACATAGGCCTCCAGCTCGGTCTTGTCCAGGGTTGCCTTTTTCTGCTCGCTGGTGGGGGTGGTGGGGGGATACTTGGGGGTGATCCATTCGGCGTTGCCGTTCTTTTCCAGCGCCTCGATGGATGCGCCCAGGCCGATGATGCGGGACTCATAGAAGTGCCAACCGCCCAGGGTTTTCTCGGTGACGTTCTGGGGATCCTTCAGGTAGTCCAAAATGGCCTGGGAAGAGCCTCTGTTCTCGGCAATGGTGGTTTCCTCAGGGGTCATCTCGCCGTTGATGACGGCCATATGCTCGGTGTAGTAAATGGAGGGATTGTTGGAGGGCAGGACTTCCATGTAATAGGGACGGCCCTCGTTGTGTCCGCCGGCGTTGATGTAGGCGATGACATCCGGCGCGGTTTCCGCGGTGGCGCGGGCCAGATCGTCATAGAGGATGTTCAGAATTTCCACTGCCACCTGGGGATACTTGCAGTCCTTGCTGACCACCAGGAACCGGTCGGCGGCGTTTTCGTGGTAGGTGTGGACGATGCCGTTGTCATCGGCCACCGTATAGGCGATGTACTCGGCCTCCGGCACCAGGGCCTTGACGCTGCTCAGACGCCAGTCGGGGATATGCCATGCGCCAAAGACGATGCCCAGCTCGTTGTTGATCATCATGGCGTTGATGTCATCGGTGGTGCGGGTGCCGAACTGGGGATCCAGGATGCCCTCCTCGTACCACTCGTTCATCTTGGCCCAGGCAGCTTTGACTTCGGGCGCCAGGGTGGACCAGCTCATGGTGCCGTCGGGGTTTTCGATCCATCGGTCGATGTAGCCGCCCATGGCGTTGGCGATGCACATGGCATCGCCGATATCATTGCCGGAAAAAGCCATGCCCACGGTGTGGTTGCCGCCGCTTACATTGGCGTCCACAAAGGCCTTGGCCACAGCGGCGATGTCATCCAGCGTGATGCACAGGTCGCCGTCGGGGTCGGGGTTGATGCCCAGCTTGTCCAGCCAGTCCTTGCGCATCCAGCACAGGACAGGGACGCTGTTGTCGGGGTTCGTGCCGGGAATACCCATCAGCCGGCCGTCAAAGGTTGCCATGCCCAGGCAGCGGCCGTCGTAGGAATCGTAGAGGCTCTTGATGTAGTCAGAGGCGTACTCCTCGTACACATCGGTCAGGTCATAGGTCAGGCCGTTGTTCACCATCTCGACAAAGGTGTCGTAGCTGTTGACGGTCAGGATGTCGGGCAGTTCGCCCGAGGCGACGCAGGTGGCCAGCTGGTTGGTGTAAGCGTCGCCGCCTGCTTCAAAGCTGTCCACCAGATCCACGTTGAGCTTGGATTCAATGTAACGGGTGTAGGCGTTGTCTTCAAAAGTCTGGCCTTCAGGGAACAGGGCAGCGGCAGAAGGTTCCGCAAAACGGCCCAGGGTGATGGTCAGGGTGTCCACATAGGCTCCGTTTTCGTCCTTGGCCACGGAAACGGCGGCAGATTCATCGCCGCCTCCGCAGGCGGTCAGTGCGGTGAGTGCGCAGGCAACGGTAGCGGCCTTCAAAAATGATCTGCGCGAAATCTTTCTCATGATAAAATCCTCCACGATGTTCAGTCAGATTTTCCGGAATTCGTTTTTTGTCTGCTCCATCCAGAATACAAAAAACAAATCCTCTTCCAGTTTGTATATGTCTCGTTCTGACAGGCTGCGCAGCGTGTCTTTCTGACGAGTTCATTATACAAAACCGAAGAGGATTTGAAAAGGGTTTTGCGCAACGTTTCCTACGAAACTGGCAAAAACCACAAGAATTATTTGTGGTTTTTGTGCAGATCTTTTGACCAGGGCGCGGCGTTGGGGGTTGATTCGCGCACCGAGTTGCGGCGGATCAGTTCAACAGGCTGAACGTAATTTTTACACTCCACCGGTTCCTGCCGAATCAGACGCACCAGCAGTTCCACGGCGGCCTCTGCTTTGGCCGGGACGTTCTGACGCACTGTCGTCAGAGGAGGATGCATGAGTTCTGCATAGATGCAGTCGTCAAACCCGGTGACGGAGACCTGCTCCGGCACCTGTATGCCGTGGTCCTGCAGATAATTCATCACTTCCGCCGCATCATAGTCAGAGGCCAGGGCCACAGCCCCGGCCTGGACAAAGCAATCCAAATAGTGGCCGTACATGACACGGCGCAGAGAAAGATCCTCGGGGAGAAGATATGGCGCTCTTCTCCGCAGTCAATCCCGGCAGAGCGCATCTGATGCTGAAATCCTTTCCAGCGGTAATGGTCTGCGCCGGTATCACACTCGGCGGCAAAGATGGCCTGGGTGTACCCGTTGTCCAGCAGATACTTTGCAATCATGGCGCCGCCGCCAAAATCATCAGTCCCCACGTTGACGTAGTGGTACTCCGCCTCGGGATAGGTGTCAATCAGGACCATATATTTGTTGAGTTGCCTGCGCAGCTCCTTGTATTTCTTTTCGTCCAGTCCCAGGACGACAAGACCATCCACATTCCATCGGGAGGCAATCTCTGCCACCTGGTCCGTATTTTTGTCCTGGCCATTGATCAGCATGATATAATATCCGTTTCGATGGGCTGTCTCTTCTACACCAGACAGAAATTCTGCCACAAAGGTATCGCGCAGAGAAGGGATGCCGTGGATACAGCTGTAGCCCAGCACCAGTCCAATGATGCAGGACCCTTTGCGGGTCAGCTCACGGGAAGATGTATCCGGGACATAGCCCTCCTGGTTCAGAATTTCCGAAATTTTCCGGATCATTTCCTTGGAAACCTTTTTGGTGTTGCCGTGCAGCACATTGGACACTGTTGTCCGGCTTACACCAACTTGATCTGCAATATCCTGCAAACGCTTCATGGCTGTTCATACGCTCCCTGTTTGATCAGTTGAAACACAAATGGTTTTCAACGTAATCATATCATATTCATACAGTAATTGCAATCCGAATGATCCTTTGATCTTCAATGAATTCTAAACTCAAATAAAGACTTTTTTGATATTAATACCCAGTCGTGCTTAATCATCTGTTTGCAGGATGATGAAAGCAAGAAAAATGCCTGCCTTTTCATAAGCCCGGCAGAATGAATGCAGCATAATGAAAATCGTTTTGTCTGTACGCGCGGGAGAATGCTGGAAAGTTTTCTGATCTGCCCGGGGGAGCTGACCGATGACCAGGTGATGGAACTTTTGAAAAGCTGGTTTTGAGCATGGCTTACACATGATTGTTCCTGCCTATGCAAATTCTACGCAGGACAATGAGTACATGACTAGGGAACAGGCTTACCATTACTATAATGAATTTCTCTGGCCTGAACGATATGCAGACTGCGTACCAATGGACAGGGCATTGGAATTACTCAAAAAATGATATAGCGGTCTACCCGCCTGCCCGGCGCAAGCTGGCTGAGCATGGCATCTGCTGTGCAGGCAAGACCGCCCTGCTGGAAGAGCTGCGATAAAAGGGAAAGGGGATGACGAAACGTTATTGCAAGGGCGAACGGTTTGCTGACCTGTCGTTTGCCGGGGAAGTCTTTGATAGAATAAACCTATTGACATGGTAAGAAAATAGGTTTATACTATCCCCAACACAAGGAAGGGAGCACAGGCAGATGAAACGTACAATAGATGCCCGGCACAGGCTGCCCGGGCGAATGCGCTGCTCCCAGACAAATTTCCGGTAGACAGACTGAGAAAAAACAGGAAGATGCCGTTGTCTGGGAGAAGTGCCCGAACA
>OLOO01002358.1_pt1 | contig 10654 bp, 4 predicted proteins | sample 1672621 | NCBI WGS metagenome assembly OLOO01 (sample SAMEA3136706, study PRJEB25190) | human gut metagenome | biome: human gut; feature: human-associated habitat; material: faeces | place: Austria | collected 2013 | reverse complement strand
CCACGCACTCTGTCCACAGCGCAATCGCAACAGGTCCGCTGCTCCTGCTCCTCTTTTTTCTGATCGGCTGCCTGGCCCCAGGGACCGCACTCGCCGTCGACGGGAGTGACGCCCTTAATTTCCGCACCATAAGCGACGGCTGTGGCCCCTTCGGTGTCGGTAAATACGAGGCACAGGACACTTCGATTTCGTACTGCATGAATCAAGACTGCCCCGGCCCCAGCAAGCCGGGAGGGCCATGGCGCACATATAACCAGGGCTGGACATGGCTCGATGACGAATTTGCCGCCATCGTCTGCCACGGATACCCCTCCAGTACATCCTTTGGCGGCCACAATCTGTCGCCCGATCTCGCCCGCGCCGCCACCCAGATTGCCGTGTGGATGCTCAACGGAACCACGCGCCCCGACGGCACCTATTCGTATACAAACAGCAAGGGAGTTGCCAGGAGCGGTAGGTTTTACGAAAACGCCGAGGCCGTAGCGGCTGCACGTTGGCTCTACGACAGCGCCAAGTCCGGATCCATTAAGGCAGCCCCACATCGAGCCAGGCGTTATCACGGCCCGGTCTCGGGCGAGGGTCGACGCCAGGACATGCTCTATGTTCTGCCCGCCGTCTCCGTATCTTTCCAAAAACAATCGTCCCAGGCTGACATCACCGCCGGCAACGACACCTACAGACTCGGTGGCGCAACCTTCGATATCTTTGAAAGTGCGGGCGATGCACGTGTCGGCGCTATCCAGATGGACGAAAACGGGCGTACACAAGCAACACTTTTGCCCAATACGGCATATTACCTGGTCGAAACCAAAGCCCCGGCAGGCTATATCCCTCGAAGCGACCGAATAACCTTCACCACACAAAACAGCGGCGAACATGTCACTATCAACGAGCAGCCCGGCACCATCACCTTGCGTATTGCAAAAATCGATGCCGCCACGGATGCTGGCGCCCAAGTTGGGGCGTCGCTTGCGGGCGCTGAATTTACCTGCGTCTCGCAATCAACTCCCGGCTGGACTCGCACCCTTACGACCGACGAAAACGGACGGGCGATCCTCAATGACATTCCTCTGGGCACCTTTACCATCTACGAATCGAAAGCGCCCGAGGGCTACCTGATTTCAAACGACTGTTGGAGCTACACCGTCGGTGCCGAGCAACTCGGAGATACGGGCATCGTTGAGCTCGAAAGCCGTATTCCCAACATCCCCATCGCCTTTGACCTTGAAATCTCGAAGTTTAAGGACCATGGCGATAACGATGAGTCCGGCCTTGAGCAGCCGGCGGGAGGCGTCGTCTTTGAAGTTGTCAGCAATAGCTCACAACAAGTCGTCGGCACGTTGACCACAAACGTTTACGGCTTTGCCTCCACAAAAGACCAGCCCGAAGCATGGTTTGGCGCAGGCAAGCGACCCGCCGGCGCTCACGGTGCCATTCCCTACGACCGCGCGGGCTACACCGTTCGCGAGGTTGCAGAAACGGTCCCTGAAGGATTTAAGCAGGCAGGTGAATGGACCATCACAGCAGAGCAGACCGCAGACGGCGCCGAGCTTCAGTACATCATTGACAACCATGCCCTATCGACACACCTTCAAATCGTAAAGCGCGATGCTCAGACCGGCGGCACCGTACCACTTGCCGGCTTTACGTTCCAGCTGCTCGATAGCCACCACGAGCCCGTCTCGCAAACATGTTGGTATCCGGCCCACAATATAATGAATACCTTCACAACCGATACAGCCGGCGCCGTCACGCTGCCCGAATCACTTAATCCCGGAACGTACTACGTGCACGAGGTATCGGCCAAGGAACCGTATCTGCGCGGAGAAGACCTGGGGATAACGATTCCCGCCGACAGAAATCTGACACCGGTCGCCGTCGCCTCGTTCTATGACGACGCCGCAACCGGAAGCATCGAAATCATTAAGGCGGATGCCGTAGATGGGCGCGCCCTCGCTGGGGCCACGTTTGACATCCGCGCTGACGGCGACATCGTGCGAACCGACGGCAGCATCGTCGCCCTGGATGGCGAAACCGTCGCCACCGTTACGACCGACGAACGGGGGCAAGCGCGAGTCGACCATCTTTCGCTGGGATGCGGTACCGCCACCTATGAGGTCGTCGAAACACAAGCGCCCGAAGGTTATCTGCTCAACCCGACCCCACACACTGTGAAGTTGTCGTACGCTGACCAGCAAACGCCCGTGATCGAAGTGCGCCTTGACGTTTCCAACGACTACACCAAGCTCGATGTCTCCAAAGTCGACGCGTGCGAAGGTCAGGAAGTGACGGGCGCCGAGCTTGTCCTCTGCGACTCCAATGGCAACGAAATCGATTCTTGGACTTCATCCGGCAAACCGCACCACATTGAGCACCTTTCACCCGGCACCTACACCCTGCGCGAAACGATGTCTCCGCGTACCTACGACCTCGCCGAAGATATAACGTTTGAAGTAAAAGCCACGGGAGAAGTTCAAACCGTAGCCATGAAGGATACCCCCATCGAGATCAGGGGAAGCGTCGATAAGCGCCAAGAGATTGCACAGCCAGTCGTAAGCAAACTCGTTGCCAACGGCGACGGAAAAAACCGAGCCAAAGCACGGGCCAATACGCAGGGCGCCTTCTCCTATACCATCGACGCCAAAAATGAGTCGAGCACCTGGGTCGACGAGTTGACCATCACCGACGACCTTGAGTGCGCCAAGGATGGCGCAGCGAAACTTGTTGCCGTTGAAACCCCTATTGCGATCGGTGATCTAAACGGGCTGTGCAACGTGTGGTATCGAACGTCTCCGGCAGGAACAAGCGATACGGGCAAGCAGGTCAATGCAACGCTTGACGACGGGCATCGCAATCCTTGGCTCGAAACGGAAGAGGTTGCAAAGCTGCTGGGCGACGATGTGCGTCTCGTCGATTACGACGGGTGGCACCTATGGAAAGCGGATATCCCGACGGACAAGTCCGTCACGCTCGATACGAAAGAGATCGATCTTACAGGCGACGCCGTCATCACGGGCATCCGTTTTGAATACGGTGCGGTAGCCGCCGACTTTACAACCAGAAGCGAGGCGGACTCTTGGACCAGGGATGACCTTAAAGACGAACACGACGATCTTGACGATGCCAAGGCGGCCCTTAACTCGGATGCCCGAGGCGCAGTCGTGCATATGCAGGCAACGTCGTCCTATACGCCCCAAGCCGCACTTGCCAACAGCGCGCGCGTCGATCTTTGCCGCAACGGCGGTGGCGATAAACTCGAGGCGCATGATGAGGACCGCGTCATCCAACGATGCGCCCTGCCTCAGAACCTGCCGGCAACGGGGTCTGTTACCGTCGCCGCATGCATCACCGCACTCCTGACCTCGGGCACTGCGGCCCTATGGTTCGCTCGCCTTAAGTCAGCCACAAAGAAGCGCTAGCACGATAAAAAAGCGGGCGAGCCAGTCTCCCGGCTCGCCCGCCTTGGGCATAAACGATGAATCGGCTATTCAGCAGATGACGAACCGCCATCGATGGCTGCCTGATCGGACTCGGAAATACCGTCGGCACCCAAACTTTGCTCTTGCTCCACCTCTTCGTTCATTGTCGTCTCGGGCGTCGAGCCCTTAACGCCAACGACATACGCGGCCCCAAAACCCAATGCGATAGCGATCAGGGTCAAAATCAGATAGATGGGCCAATGGCGCTTGATGTACGAAAACACGCTGACTCCTTAGCGGGTCTGTCTACGAACGACGAATGACCTCGGTCACGACCTCGGACACCGTAGCGATATTGGTCGGATTGACGTTGTACGGCAGGTCATCCTCGGTGCGAGCGCAGGCAAGGCGCGGGCCGTCCACACCGGCGATCGTAAGGGCGCGACGGCTCGCCTCGAGCGCTGCGGATGCATCGGTTTTTGCGTAGGGCATCTCGAACGTGCCGCAATCGACGTGGAACGACTTACACACCTTGCTGACAAGGTTCATGATGCGGCGATCGCCCTTAAACAGCTGCTGCTCGCCCTCGACCGTTACCACCGAAAGCCTGCCGGCACCGATAGACTCGAGGTTGATGAAGAACACACCGCGGAGCTTGTCACGATGCGAGGCCAAAAACGCCCTCATGCCGGCGCCGTCGCAATCGGACGCACCCGTTGCGACGAACCAGATATCGTGGCCGAGCAGCTCATCGTCACCCATGGAGGCAACGGCCGAGAGCATATCCTCGGCAGAAGCACCATCGGAGGAGGTGGCACCGCCCTTCCAACCGTCGTCGTCATCCTCGAAGTTATCCCACGAGCCAATGCCGCGGCCGGACTTCTTGGCATCGTAATCGTCCTCGACGCCCAGCCAGTCGCTCATGCTGTCCTGCTCGTTCTTCTTTTTGCGACCGAACAAGCCACCTAGGCCACGCTTCTGCGGCTTGGCGCCCGTCGAAGCAGGAGCCGAGATGGTCTCGAGCGGCTGTGCGCCCGAGGAGATGGGCATGGGGGTCGCGACCGGTGCCGATGTGGGCTCGGGGCCCTGCGCCGTCGCAAAGGGATCATTTGTCTGTGCCGAAGGATCGGGAAGATCGAACAGCGACGTGCGGGACGCGACGTTGGCCTGTTGCATCGAAGGCAGCGACGGATCGGGGACCGAGGCCAGCGGCGACGAAGAGGGTGCGGGCGCGGAGGCCGGATCGGGGATATTCATTTGCTGGCGCGGAGGCACCTGAGACGAAATCTGCGCCATGAGGGAGTCAACTGTCTCGTCCTGCGTGGGAGCGACATTGGCCACCGTGGCACCGGGGTCGCTCGGCGCGGGCATGGTAAAGATCTGCGTAGAATAAGGCCTGGACTCATCCGTCTTGGGAGCCTCGTCGATCGCAGGGGACTCCTGCTCCATAGCAGGAGCCTCGGCCTGCTCGGGTGCGCTGGCCTCAACGGAATCGGCCTCGTCGACAACCGAATCATCGGCGGCATCCTGGGCATCATCGGAGATGGGAAGGGGCTCGGCAATTGCGGTGCCCTGCTTCTCAAACGTCATCGTGGCATCGAATGACATGGTGCCATCGACCGGCTGCTGCGCCTCAAAGGACGTCGTAGCCTCGGCAACGTCTGCGGATGTCGGCTGCGGAGCCTCGAAGGACGTCGTGGCGTCGGCGACATCGACAGGCTTCGGCTGCCCGGCCTCACTCTGCTCGAACTCCTGTGCCGCACGCTCACGCTCGGCCTCGGCGGCCTGCTGCTGGGCGATGGCCTCCCGCTCGGCGGCCTCGCGGGCAGCGGCGCGCTTTTCCTCAAAGTCGTCGACGAACTTCTTGCCCTTCGCAAGGGCGCCCTTAAAGAAGCTAGAAGCGCTGGCACCAATCGAGGAGAACGCGGAAGCGATATCGGCATGGGGCGTTGTCGAGGGAAGCTCGGCCGAGAAATCGGTGTCACTCTCATAGGACACGCGCTGCGGGTACTCGTCATAGTCTTCGTCGGCGGTCTCGGCTTCAACCTGTGCCGGAGCGGCAGGCGCCAGAATATCCAGACCGGCTGCAGAATCGAGCGCGGGCTTTGCGTCAGACTCCGCGGCAGCAACAGGGGCAGCGACCGGCTCGGGGGGAGCACCAGCCGTATTGGCCGCGGGCGCAGGCTCCTGTGCAACGGGAGCAGGCTCCGGCTCAAACGTCGGCTCCTCGCCCTCTTCGTAATCGAGCGTGCAGGACTCGGGAAGCATGCCGAGCGCTCGGATGGCATCCGAACCAAAGCGGATATTGCCGGCGGCATTGCGATAGAGCTTGGGCTCGGCGGCTTCGACCACCGCGGGCTCCTCCGCCGGCTCGGCGGTGGACTTTTCCTCGGTGGGTGCTTCGGCCTGGGCAGTCTGGTCTTGAGCCTCGGGCGCGATAACGCCGATCAGCGTCTCGTCGGCAGAGGCGCCCTCAAAACCATCGATCTGTCCATCAAAAGTCTCGTCCTGCTCGGGTGCGTCGACAGGCGCAACCGGCTGGCCAAACTCGTCCTCGTCGTAGGAAGGCTCCTCATATTCAATGGTGTTACCGTAGTCGTTTTGCTGCTGGGCCGCGGCATACTCGGCCGCCGCGCGCGCCATTTCCTCGGCGCGACGCTTCTGCTCGCCAAAATAGGTATCGAACGGAATGTCGTCGGGGAACTCGTTTTCGCCCTGATAGGGGGCAACGTTGTCCATGACACCGAGCATGGCGGCAACAGAGGACTTGTTGCACACCGCGCCAGACGTGTAGGGAAGCACAAAACGGTTGGAGATGATATTGGCGGCGTTGGCCAGCGCCACAAGGGAGGCCAGAATCGCGACAACCCACAGCAGCACCTTGAGCACGCCGGGGAGCGGCAGAATACGCAGGATGGCGACAGCCGCGGGCGCGATCGAGGCGACAGGCAGGAGCTTGGCGATGAGCGCACGATACGGAGCGTAGGGCTCGCGAGCAAGGAGCTCGGCACGGGGGGAATCATAGTGGGCCACCACGACGACCGGGCGGTTGCGCGGAGACGCAAGCGGGCCCGAGGCCTTGTGATAGGCGATGACATTTTGGCTCACACCGGTCTTTCCCAGGCGCGAAACCACGGGATGCCCCGTGCGCTCGAGCACGTAGAGCACGGCACCGACAATGGCCAGCAAGGTGCCGACCAAGCCGATACCGCCGCCGATGCCCATCAGCAGGGCGCCGGCAAACGCCAGAATACCGGTAACGGCAAACGCCAACCTGCTGGGCGCGGGGGCATTAAATTCCTGCACCTCGGGGTCAAAGCCGTGGTTGCGGAAAATCTGAGCGATATCCTCGGCAGCCAGGCGCTCTTCTTCACTGCACGCCGGCGTAATGCCGGTGTTCTGCAGCAGGTGGTTAATATAGTTCTGGGTGTTCGCCATGTGCGCTCCACATCCATAATCCGACAAATAGGCCCAATGCATGCACATTAGAACCGTATATAGTCGAAAGTATACCCCGAGCGAGCGCAAACGACCGAATTCGGGCCATCTTAACGCCGCGAGCGGACAAGGATATAGCCTAATCTCCATATCGGACTAAAATCATGGCATCAAACGACCTTCTCATGCGAGGATTCTATGACGGCAAGCGACGCGACCGCGACAATTAAAAAGGGGGCACCCGAGCCCGGTTTCGATAAAACGGCTCAGCGCATCCTCAACCTTTTCTTTGTACTCAACAGTTCTCCCGAACCGCTGACGACCGAGCAAATCGTCCTGGATTCCGATTTGGGGTACGGCTCGGGCAATATCGACTCAGACAAACGCAAGTTCCGCCGCGATCGCGACAAGCTGCTCGAACGCGGCATCGTTATCAGGGAGGTTCGTGCTGCCGGGGCGCAGGAAACCGAAGAGAGCGCGTGGACGATCGACCGCGAGCACACGTTTGCCGCGGGCGGTCTCATCACCGCAGACGATGCCGACATCCTGCTCAATGCCATCGACCAGACACTCGCGGCAGGCTCATCCACCTTTGCCGCGCCACTTGCCGACATTCGCTCCAAGATTGCCTACCTCACCGGCATGTCGACGACAGGAGAGGCACCGATCCGCCGCTCTCCCGCCGTCGATGCGGTATGGAGTGCCTTTGCCGAGCGTTGCGCGCTGCGCTTTTTGTACCAAAACGGACGCGGCGAGCAACGCGAGCGGACCGTTTGCGTCTACGGCATGTTCGAGCGCGAGGGTACGGCATACTTCTGCGGCCTCGACAATGCCACCGACAATATCAGAACATTCCGCTGCGACCGCATCATTCGCGCCTGGAGGCCTTCGAAAGGCTACGCCATTCCTGCGGATTTCAACCTCAACGATTACTTATTCTTTGAGTTCGATTTTGCCGACCGCCCACCCGTTGCGGCTACGTTCTCGTTCGCGCGTGAAGCGCAGGCCGATATGATCAGCGGTCTCACACGCGGACGAGGCGAACTCATACGCACCGAGGCAGGTTGGACCTGGACCGTTGACGTGCGCGACTTTGAAGCTGCAGCCTCGTTTTGCATGGCCCATGCCATGGATGGCATGAGGCCCGTCGCGCCCGATTCTCTCAAGCAGGCGTGGAATCACCTCATCGAAAGGACGGTGCACGAGCATGTCCGTGCGTAAACTCACCAGCGAGCAAAGACTCTCGCGCGCCATCGACATCATGGAGGCCCTCTACGCCGCCGGCGAGAATGGCATGACACGAGACGAGCTTTGCTGTCGCTTTGATATCACGGGGGCATCGCTCGACGAGATTCTCGAGATCGTCTCGACACTTGCGGACCGAGAATCGGGCGCACGTATTATCTGCGAACGCCGCGGCGAGTGCGTGGTCCTCACCGGTGATGCGGGGCGCGTGCTACCGCTGCGTCTGAGTGCCGCCGAGGGCGCTGTGCTCAACCATGAACTTGAATCACTGGGGATCGAACCCCAAGCGGCGGCTCGAATACGGCGCGCCCTTCTTCCCAAAGAGCTCGGCTACAACCAGCGCGTCTTTGACACCGTCGCCCACGGATCGCACTGGCAGCAGCTGAGCTGCGCCATTCGGGACGGCGTTCGCTGCCGCATCTCGTATCGCTCGATGGATGACGCACAAGCGCGTGAGCGTTTGGTCGACCCCTTGCGCATCACAACAAACGGCGACCAAACGTATCTGATTGCCTGGGATGTCGCGGTCGACGAACAGCGTACCTATCGTATGGATAAAATCGAGAACCTGGTCTTGACCGACGACTCCGTCGTGCGCCACGCACCGGAGCCCGCGACCCTCCATGACTCCCTCGCCCAGGCGGATCGGAGTGCGAAGCTTCTCATGCCGCGCGCCTTGGCAGAGCGCCTAGACTGGCCCGGCATCATGTCGATTGAGCCCAATGGGGCGGACAGCTCAACAGTGAACGTGTGCTACGGCTCCGAGCGCTGGCTGTTAAGCCAGGTAATCGCAGCGGGCGGGGCCATCCGCATCTTGGATGACCCCGCCCTGTCAGAGCGTCTGTGCGATATGGCAAAATCCCTCGTCTGTCCGCTTTAGCGGCGCCGCTCGTGGCGTGCGCGCCACAGCTGTAGATAGTGCCCGATTTGTGCCGATTCGATGCGCTGATAGGAACTCGTGGGCAGCGACGTTAAGAATTTCTTGCCGTAGCCCTTCGTCACCAGGCGCGGGTCGGCCAAGATGAGTACGCCACAATCGGTCGATGAGCGAATGAGGCGGCCGGCGGCCTGCTTGACCTCGAGCACGGCCTCGGGCAGCGAATAGCGCGCCCAAGCGCGGTCTTCGCGCAGATTGCGCTCGCATGAGAGCGGGTCTGTGGGGCTCGAGAACGGCAGCTTGGGGATGATGACGCAGCGCAGCGTCTCGCCGCTGGCGTCAAACCCCTCCCAAAAGGCCTTAAGCGCAAAGAGCGACGAGGTTGGTTCGTTGATAAAGCGATCGCGCAGACGGCGAGGAGACGAGTTGCGCTGCTGACAGTTGAGTTCCAGACCCGCGCGAGCTATCTTGGGCTCGACGCGAGCGTACAGTTCCTCCATGTCACGCCTGTTGGTGAACAGCGTGAGCACCGAGCCGCCCATGGCAAGATGAGCGTCGACCAGCACACGCTCGAGCGCCGAAAGATAGCTCTCACGATCGCGCGGATCGGGGATATCCCCAGCCACGACCACGGCCATATTCGAATCGAAGTCGTAGCTCGAATCCAAGTGCAGCGACGATGATGTCGAGGCACCGATGCGATCGAGGCCGACGGCATGGTTAAAGTGCTCAAAGCTCTTGGAAACCGTCATGGTCGCCGATGCAAAGATAGCCGTGTGGACCTCGGGCAGCCACTCGGTTGCCAAGGCCTCACCAATATCGATGCGCTCCGCGGTCATCGACTCGCCGCCGGCGCGCAATCTGCGATTGACTTGCAGCGAGTACACGTAGTGTTCGTCGGTACCGTCAATGATGAGTTTGAGGTTCTCGGCCAACTCGTGTAGGCGGCGCGAGATATCACCCAGGTCGACAACAACCTCGGGCTTGTCGGCGGCAACGGCTTGTACCAGCGCGTCGACGCTCTTGTCAGCTTGTTCCAATGCGTCGATGGCAGTGTAGGCCGACTGTAAGAAATCATGCCAGTCGTCAGATTCGCGCAGCTCGGGGCCAATCCATAGGTTCGCATTGTCATAGCCCCCGCGGGCACGGCGGCCAAGCTCGCGAACGCCGTCAAACACATCGGCAATCGCCATGCTCGCACGTACAACCGTCGACGTCGCCTTGGCGGTAAGACCCAGGTAAAGCGTAGAACCCTCCGAGGTTGCCAAATCGCGGGAAACCTGGCTCAGCGCACCGGCGCTCGAGCCACCCAGACGCTCAAACAGAACGCGCGATTCATCCGCCGACACCACGCGCGCCCATTGACGGCGCGCCTCGCGCTCGATGGAGTGGGCCTCATCGATCACCCAGTGACGAATCGGAGGCAAGATTCTGCCCTCGGCCGCAACGTTGCGGAACAGCAGGGAATGGTTGGTGACCACCACATCGGCATGCGCCGCGCGACGGCGGGCGCCGTGGACCAGGCATTTATCGGGGAAGAACGGGCATAGGCGACGGGCGCACTCGCGCGACGCCGTCGTAAAGTCGGGACGGTTGACGCTGCGCCACCGAATGCCAAGTGAGTCGAGGTCGCCATCGGCTGATTGGCAGACGTACGCCATAATGACCGCGACCG
>OLOO01002355.1_pt1 | contig 10662 bp, 9 predicted proteins | sample 1672621 | NCBI WGS metagenome assembly OLOO01 (sample SAMEA3136706, study PRJEB25190) | human gut metagenome | biome: human gut; feature: human-associated habitat; material: faeces | place: Austria | collected 2013 | reverse complement strand
GATTATGTATTCAATAAAGACTGCATGATTCAGAACTGGCTGGATGCCAATATGTTAAAGGGCGGTATCGCTTACTGTAATAAAATTACGACAGTTAGCAATACTTATGCGGGCGAGATTCAGACGGAAGAGTACGGTGAAGGTCTTGCGGAACATTTGAGATATCATAATAATAAAATCAGAGGAATTGTGAATGGAATTGATACAGATAATTGGAATCCTGCAACAGATAAACTGTTAACAGCTAATTATGATGCCGAGTCAGCAGTAGAAAATAAAAAGATAAACAAGAAAGCACTCCAGGAATCTTTGGGATTAGAAGTGGATGACCATAAGATGGTGATCGGACTTATTTCACGTCTTACCAACCAAAAAGGCCTTGATCTTGTAAATGCTGTAATTCCGGGGATTATGGATGGGAATACACAGGTGGTGGTTCTTGGTACCGGTGATGCCTGGTATGAAAATACATTCCGTTATTATGAATATAAATATAAAGGCAGTTTCTGCGCATACATTGATTACAATGAAAATGTCGCCCACGGTATTTATTCGGGCTGTGATGCAATCCTGGTTCCGTCAAGATTTGAACCATGCGGGCTTACACAGCTGATAGCTATGAGATATGGTGCGATTCCGATTGTCAGAGAAACAGGAGGACTTAAAGATACCGTTTCCCCTTATAATATGTACGACAATACAGGAAATGGTTTTACATTTGACCGGTATGAAAGCGGACTTCTTTACGATGCCATTAACAGGGCAAAGACGCTCTATTTTGAGAGCAGGAAGTATTGGGATGATATGGTGATCCGGGATATGAACAAAGATGTTTCCTGGGAAAAGAGTGCAAAACAATACAAAGATTTGTATGTAGAGCTGACACCGAGAAACTAAAAAAATATATGTAATAAAAATTATAAGGGTGTGTTGTTCTTAAGTGGAACGCACACCCTTGTAAAAGGTGAGAAATAAAAGGACATTTGTCCTAAATAAAAAGAAATATTGGTGCTAGAATATAGAGGTAGATGAGCTTTGCTAGAAAGTAGGAATGGTGTTCCAGAATCCGAATGATCAGATTTTCAAAAATACAGCTTTGGATGAAGTGATGTTTGGCCCGCTTCAGATTGGAATGAGCAAAAAGCAGGCGAAAGAAGTTGCATTAAAAGCACTGGATATGGTAGGCTTGAAGGGAGCGGAGAAGATCAATCCTTATGAGCTTGGATATAGGGATGCATTTTTGAGTCCCGAAGAGTTTGTTGCCTATAAGAAAGCGAACGCATAATACGAAAGGCAGGGGTTATTATGAGAGCATTTTGGATCGTACTGGACAGTGCAGGAATAGGAAATGCACCGGATGCAGAAGCATTTGGTGATGAGGGAAGCAATACATGGAAGACTTGTTATGATTCCGGAAAACTGCATATTCCGAATATGGAAAAATTGGGGATTTATAACATTGACGAGATGAATTATGGGGATAAGTCTTTAAGTCCAATTGGATGTTACGGAAGACTTCATGAAAAATCTATGGGAAAAGATACGACCATCGGGCATTGGGAGATGGCAGGTATGATATCTCCGAAACCATTTCCGGTATATCCGGACGGATTCCCGAAGGATGTGCTGGATGAATTCCGAAAGCAGACAGGACGGGAAGTGCTGTGTAATAAACCATATTCCGGAACAGAAGTTATCAAGGATTATGGGCGTGAGCACATGGAAACAGGTGCGTTGATCGTATATACATCCGCTGACAGTGTGTTCCAGATTGCAGCTCATGAAGATGTTGTGCCGGTAGAAACTCTGTATGAATATTGCAAAATAGCAAGAAAGATTCTGATGGGCGCTCATGCAGTAGCAAGAGTCATTGCAAGACCATTTGTAGGACAATATCCGAACTTCGAAAGAACAGACCGTAGACATGACTTTTCGCTTGTGCCGCCAAAACAGACGGTGCTGGATGATTTGAAAGATGCCGGAAAAGATGTCATCGGTGTTGGCAAGATATATGATATATTTGCCGGGAAAGGAATCACAGAGACAACTGCGAACCATGGAAATAAAAAGAACATGGAGAAAGTATTTGAGTTGCAAAAGAAAGATTTTAATGGACTGTGCTACATTAATCTGGTTGATTTTGATATGATATATGGCCATCGAAGAGATATTTTAGGATATACAACTGCATTAAATGAATTTGACAAGGATCTTGAAATATTTCTTGCTAATATGCGCGGCGATGATGTGTTATTTATCACAGCTGATCATGGCTGTGATCCGGGATATAAAGGAACTGATCATACGCGTGAGTCTGTACCGCTTCTGGGTTACAGTAAATGCTGGAAACAGGGCGTGAATATCGGAACAAGAGATACTTACGCTGATATAGCGGCCACCCTTGCACAGATATTTGAAATCGAGTATCATGGTGATGGTACAGGATTTCTTGAAATGCTAAAATAAAGACTGAAAATGAATAGTAATTAAAGTAATGAATGGGGCAGAAGCGCCTGACGGGCGATTTTGCCCCTGTAACTGTCATAAGCGAAAATAGAAAGGATGATAGAAAACGAAATATGATAAAACATGTATTATTTGACTTGGATGGGACATTACTTCCTATGGATCAGAATGAATTTGTAAAGTATTATATGCCACTTCTGGCAAAACGATTTGTAAAATATGGAATGGAGCCGAAAGCGCTGATCGGGACGATCTGGAAAGGTGTGGAGGCAATGGTACTGAATGATGGAAGCACGACCAACGAGGATGCCTTCTGGAAATGTTTTGAAAAAATATCCGGGCTTTCCAAAGCAGAGGTAGAGCAGGAGACGTTGGATTTTTATGCAAATGAATTTAATGAGGCAATTGCATCTACAAAACCGAATCCGCGCGCAGACCAGGTTGTTAAACTGTTGAAAGAACATGGTGTGAAAGTGTACCTTGCGACCAATCCGATCTTCCCGCGTGTGGGAACTATGAACCGTATCCGCTGGGCAGGAATCGATGCAGAAGACTTTGAAGTTATTACGACCTATGAAACATATCATTACTGCAAGCCGAATCCGAAATATTTTCAGGAAGTTATGGAGGAGTTTGGACTTAATCCAAAAGAATGCCTCATGGTAGGAAATGATGTGCAGGAAGACCTGACGATCCGCTCCCTTGGCGTAAAGACATATTTATTAACAGATACACTGGAAAATAAAAAGAACATTCCATTAGAAGAAGTTGAGACAGAGTACAAAGGGACTATGGAAGAATTATATGAATGGTTTCAGTCATATTTTGTTCACAATTAGTTTTCATTTTAAACATAGTTTCATCACACTTTGTGTCTATACTATTAATTGTTCGAAAGAACAAAACAATTTTCTTTTTCATAACTTTTTCCTCAGGGCTGCAACCTCCCAAACATGCAGTCCTATTTTATTGTCTAAAATTAAATTTAAGGATATATACAGCACCAAATAGCTGCTCTACAATATGAGTTATTTTCTATAGTTGCTGCGCCACTTATATTTTGCTGATTATACAAACTCGCCCAAAAGCGGCTCAAACAGTGTATAATCAGCAAAGCTATGCTCGCAACTATGACGAAAATGACTCAATTATTGTAGAGCAGCTATTTGGTGCTTTGTATATAGCGTTAAATTTATGCGGGAGGAGAGGGAGCTCTTGCCTTTTTCGCTTCGCGTATGCGAAAGTTGTGAAGGTTAGGTTATTTTATATTTCATAAGAAGAAGGAGTAGTGGGAGTCGGCGGAAGTTTCAAGAATAGGAAAATTTCATGAAGGTCTGCTTGCGGTTCAGATAACTGCTTAGTGGCGGGAAGAAGATATAAATTGTAAATTCCCGGCTATAGAAATAGTAACCCCTGAATAAAATAATTGAGCAATTTGCGTTGTAGTTGCGAGCATAGCCTGTGTGATTATACACTGTTTGAGCCGTCTTTATGGCGAGTTTGTATAATCACACAGAGATAAGCGGCGCAGCAACTACAGAAAATTGTCTCATATTTTATTCAGGGGTTACTATTATATATAGGGTCAAAATTACAATTTATATTTTCGTTTACACCATCCGATCATGCTCTGTGAAAAATTCCGTTGTAGTCGGGTAGGTATAACTCTTACCAATTTCCTTGAGCAGCACGACATTTAATTTTCCACCCAGGTTTTTCTTGTCGAGGGCAATGGCTCCGATCAGGTCGTGGAGCATAAGGTCACACTTGTGTGGAAGTCCATAGATATCCAGGACTTTGCGTATATGTTCCGCTTCGCCGGGTTTCGTCAGTCCCATTTCCTCTGCAATCTTTGTAATCTGATACATTCCGATGGCAACTGCCTCACCGTGGCTTTCGCGTGTGTAGTGGTAATGCTGTTCGATTGTGTGTGCCAGAGTGTGACCAAAGTTCAGGAGCATGCGCTCGCCGGTGTCGAACTGATCGTGCTCAACAACGATTCGCTTGATATCTACACAGCGATAGATAACTTCGGTCAGATCTTTCTTCAAATTTTCAAATGAGGTGTGTGCCTCCAGATTTTTGAATAAATCAGCATCCCAGATGCAGCCGTATTTGATGACCTCGCCCATACCGTCGTTGATGTAACGCTCTGGCAGTGTATTTAACACAAGTGGGTCGATGAGCACAAGAGCCGGCTGATAAAAAGCACCGACCAGGTTCTTGCCTTCCGGCAGATCTACGGCGACTTTTCCACCGACGGAAGAATCGACTTGTGCCAGAAGTGAGGTCGGAATCTGGATAAACTTGATCCCGCGAAGGAAGCTTGCGGCTGCAAATCCTGCCAGATCTCCGATGACGCCGCCTCCGAGGGCAATGATCAGATCACTTCGTGAAAAACGGGCTTCCAAAAGTGCGGAATAGATTTTCGGAAGACTTTGAAAACTCTTGGTTGGCTCACCGTGTGGGAGAATAAGAGAATGAACCTCATATTTATCTTCCAGTGTTTTTACAATAGTATCTCCGTACAGAGGAAATACGTTGTCGTCTGAGATGATCATGATTTTTTTTCCGGAGTAAACTTTTTCGATATAGCTTCCGGTATCTTTCAAAATATTATTTTCAATATAAATGGAGTAGCTGTGTGCTCCGAGGTCTACATATAATTCCATGCTGATAATCCTCTTCTTTCTTTTACACCTGTGAAAACGTCAAGACCCGCGAACGGGTCTTGAATAGTTAAAATGTTTTTCCGACTACTTTTGCGATCTCAGCAACCTGTTTCAGCAGTGCATCATATTTCGCAGGTTTCAGAGACTGGGAACCGTCGCACAGTGCCATCTCAGGATTGTTATGAACCTCGATCATCAGACCGTTCGCTCCTGCAGCAACAGCAGCCTTAGCCATTGGTTCAACCAGCCACCATTTTCCGCCGGCATGGCTTGGATCAATGATGATCGGAAGATGTGAAAGCTTCTGGATAACCGGGATACTCTGGAGATCCAGTGTATTTCTTGTATAGGATTCAAATGTACGGACACCGCGCTCACATAAAATGACATTTTCATTACCGGATGCCATAATGTATTCTGCAGACATCAGCCACTCTTCGTAGGTAGCGTTTAGACCACGTTTCAGAAGAATCGGGCGGTCTACCTGTCCTAACTGTTTCAACAGATCGAAGTTCTGCATGTTTCTTGCACCAATCTGTATCAGGTCAACTTTTTCGTTGAATACATCCAGATATTCGGCGGACATCAATTCTGTAACGATTGGCAGTCCTGTTGCAGCTTTTGCTTCACAGAGGATATTCAGACCTTCAAGACCGAGTCCCTGGAATGAATATGGACTTGTACGAGGTTTGAAAGCACCACCGCGGAGCATGTTGGCTCCGGAAGCTTTCGCAGCTTTTGCAATCTCAAGAACCTGGTCTACAGACTCTACAGAACAAGGTCCGGCGATCAGCGCCAGATTATCTCCTCCAACCTTAACTCCGGACACATCGATGATGGAGTTGTCCGGGTGGAAAGCGCGGCTTGCTAATTTGTAAGGCTCCTGCACATGCATAACCTTTGTGACAGCAGGATCAACTTCGAAGAGTTTCGCGTCGATACGTGATGTGTCACCGATACAGCCGATGATCGTCATCTCTGCTCCTTCAATTACGTGAGTGTCCAGACCTCTTGCTTTGACCATATTTTCAACACGTTCAATATCTTCCTTTGGGGAAAGTGGTTTTAATACAATAATCATAATAGTAACTCCTTCTATACCTTTATATATGTAACATCTATAATATTCGCACTGTAAAATTTTAGTTGTTTAAAGTGTGAAACTAATACATATAGTACCCCGTTAGAATAGCATTTGTCAATGGGTTTTATGAAAATATCTCTCATTATGTTCCAGTTTAATTAAGTTGACTTGATACAGGGCATTTGCTAAAATGAAAGAGGAAAAATAAGGGTTTATCTAGCAACAAAAAAGTTTACAAAGACAGAAAATTTTCAAGGGAGAGTAAGGGAAATTTAATAAGGAGGAAATGCGATGTTAGAGTTAACATTTGGGGAACAGGTCAAAATCGTTCTGAACCGTAAAGATATGACGATCAAGCAGCTTGCGGAGATGATTGAAGAACGAACAGGAAAGAAAATGTCCAGACAGAATTTGACGCAGAGACTGGCCAGAGATAATTTTCAGGAACAGGACATGCGTTTAATTGCATCTATATTAGAGTGCCCATTTCATCTGAGTATACTGGAAGAGAATGCGGATAGTGAATATACAACCCGTGAAAATATCAAAATCGATAAGCGAGCTGAAAATAATATTATTATAGATGAAGAACCACAACAGCTGACACTGAATCTGGAGTATGATGAACCAGAGCAGGTACAGGAAGAACAGCCGGTAAAAGCAAGGGAATTTGGCATATCTGGAGCAGAACGTGATATTACAATTGGAGAACTGGTAGATATCCATAAAGATTTAGATCAGATGGAAGAAACATCAGAATATGCAGACCAGACAGAATATGAAGAATCGGCAGAATATGAGGAGCCGGCAGAATATGAAGAACCGGCAGAATATGAGGAGCCGGCAGAATATGAAGAACCGGCAGAATATGAAGAAGAGCCGCAGTCTTCGGAAGATGTTGAGTATGACAAGCAGGAGGATGTGAAGGATATTCTGGAAGAAATGGCTGCGATAGAGGCTGAAGAGAAGAAGGCAAGAGAAGACAGAGAAGAAAGAGAAAGAGAGCGAGAAAAGGAACAGGAAAAAGAGCAGGAGAAGCCACGTGGCTGGAGGGCTTATTTCCCGCGCCGTAAGAAAAAGCAAGCAGAGGCGGTTCATGAGGACAAGCAGGAAGTTGCCACAGAACAGTTGGAGGCAGAATCTGCGATGAATCAGGCGCAGCCGGAAGACAAGACAGAAGAGGCTGTATCAGAAGAATCGTATCAGGAGTCAGAAGAATATCAGGAGCCGAAAGAATATCAAGAAGCTGAAGAGCATCAGGAGCCGGAAGAATATCAGGAAGCTGAAGAGTATCAGGAGTCAGAACCGTATCAGGAAGAGGAGCAGGCATACGAAGAATATGTTGAGGAAAATCAACAGGATATGGAAGAAGAGTTTGCTGATACCGCACAGGATTGGGAAGCTCCGGAAGAAGAAAATGTGGGTGATATCAACCCATATACGGGCATGGAATATGAATCCAACAGTGTGAGAATGCATCCAAAGAGAATCGGTTATGTCCAGGTCTATGACAGAAGTGATCATCAGTGGACCGACATGACAGAGTGGGCATTCCTTGGATATCAGGAGCGCAAGAAAGCGCTTCTCGGCAAGGATTACGAGCCTCCGATTTATCTGGATTAAGTAATAGTAGATCATTTGTGAGGAGAAATAAGAAGATGAGATGGGAAGAACTTCTGTCGGCAAAGAGATGTCGTGGTGGACAGACGAGAGGGAGAAATGCTAAAAGTTCAGACTTGCGGAGTGAATTTGAAAAAGATTACCATCGAATTATTGGCAGTGCTTCATTTCGAAGACTTCAAGATAAGACACAGGTATTTCCACTGGATAAAAGTGATTTTATCCGGACAAGACTAACTCATTCTCTGGAGGTTTCTTCTTTTGCAAAATCTCTTGGACAGAACATCGGAGAAAACATTTTAGTTTACAAAAAAGATTCTGAGTTTACACCACAGATGAAAGAAGATATATGTAATATTTTGCAATGCGCAGGGCTGATTCACGATATCGGGAATCCGCCCTTTGGGCATTTTGGAGAAGATGTGATCCGGGAGTGGTTCGAACGGAAGCTGCCACTTATGACATATCATGGAAAGCCGATGGAACAAGTGATGAGCCGGCAGATGGTAGAGGATCTGTATCATTTTGAAGGAAATGCACAGGCGTTCCGGCTTGTGACGAAACTGCATTTTCTAGTGGATGAGCGAGGTATGAACCTGACGTATGCGCTTCTGAGCACCATTGTAAAATATCCGGTGCCGTCCACAGGAATCGACTTGGATTCCGGGGATATTAAGACGCGCAAGATGGGATATTATCTGGCAGATGAGAAAATGTTCCGTGAGATCGAGAGGGAGACTGGAACGAATGGCTGTCGGCATCCGTTGACGTTTATATTAGAGGCGGCAGATGACATTGCATATAAGACTGCGGATATCGAGGATGCATTTGTAAAAGGGTACTTAAGTTATCATACATTGCTGGAGGAACTTAAGGAACTGCAAATGATGTATCATCAGGAAACGAATATATTTCGCCCGGCGGATAAGCTGGAAGAGTTATATTTTCGGGGGAAAGAGATGCATGTGGCAAATCCAGAGGAGTATGCAGTAAAGAACTGGATCATCCGTGTTCAGGGATTTGTGATCAACTGCGCAACTTATGGGTTTACATCGAATTATGATGCAATTATGAAGGGTGAATATAAGTATGATCTGTTTCACGGTACTTACTGTGAGCGGCTGATGCAGCTTCTTGGTGACCTGGCATACAGAGAAGTCTTTACATCGGAACCTATTTATCGAATGGAAGTGACAGAATCTGTCATGCTGAGTGACCTTTTGGATAAGTTTATGACAGCAATCATCAAATATGATGACCCGTCGCAGAAATTAAATTCCATGGATCTTAGGATTGTGTCATTTATTTCTGATAACTATAAGCGGGCATATCATTGTCAGGCAGAGGGCAAGACGGAGGCGGAAAAACTGTATTTGAGGATTCTGCTTGTAACAGATTATATATGTGGAATGACGGACAGCTATGCAATGCGTCTTTATCAGGAAATGCGAGGAATGTTTTTGAGTGGAACAGAATAGACTGTGGTAAATGATACAAGTCAGGACGGATAGGATTGAAGAGGTTTATTCGATATCTGTATGAATATGAAGGGAATCAGAAAAAAAGAAATGTCGGGTTTGTAAAAGTCGAACAAGATGGGAAAGAAACAACGATTTCTGTACATGGGAAAGGGCTGTGTGGAAAAAGCAATGAAAACATTTCCTGTTATCTTATAAAATTGGATTCTGAGATGGGAAATATACTTTTCGTTCCGGCAGGAGAGATACAGATTGGAATGATTTCCTGCGGGGGATGTTTTTGCTATACAGAAGAACTGATAGGAGCTGGCTATGGAAAGACAGAGCAGAGTGTCGGTCAGACGTGTGAGAAAAAAGACGACATTTGTGGGCTTGGTCTTGGTGATCCCAAGGAAGCATTTTATGTAGCGCTTTGGAATGAGGAAATGTATGGAGACCTTGATATTGCGAGGGCGAAGGTCTTTCGAGAATTCGATAGTGATAAAACCGCCGGGGAATCTAAGAGTATTAAGAATATAGACGAAAAAGAGGCAGAGGTAGAAACGCAGTTCGGGGACGATGAAGAGACAGAAAATCTGGAAGAAGAACAGCCAGAGAAAAAAGAACAGGAAACAGTAGAAGAATCCTCGGAGAAAAAAGATCTGAGGAAAGACGATAGAGATATAGATTTGCAAAATTTCCGGCGGCAGATCATGAAAATCCAGCGTGGAGAAATCAGTATCCTGCCACGATGCGAGTGGAAACTTGCCAATAATAATTTTCTGCTTCATGGATATTATAATTACCGGCATCTTGTTCTGATCGACGAAGGTAATCAATTAAAGCTGGGAGTTCCTGGCATTTATCATGAACGGGAAGCAAGAGCGGCGGCAACATTTGGATTTCCGGAATTTATTGCAGAAGCAGATGTGAATGTGACGCTTGAACCACAGGAACGAAATGAAAATCAGCAATTCGGCTACTGGTGCCGGCAGGTGCGAAGACCGCCGAGATAGTAAGGAGTAAAAATGACTGCAGATGAAAAATATATGCGGGAGGCAATCAAACAGGCGAAAAAGGCATATGCTATCGGAGAAGTTCCGATTGGCTGTGTAATCGTGTATCAGGACAAAATTATTGCTCGCGGATATAATCGAAGAACAATCGATAAAAATACACTGGCTCATGCGGAGCTTCAGGCAATCCGTAAAGCAAGTAAGAAAATGGAAGACTGGCGGCTGGAAGAATGTACGATGTATGTGACTCTGGAGCCGTGTCCTATGTGCGCAGGAGCCATTGTGCAGGCACGGATTCCCAGAGTGGTCATCGGCTGCATGAATCCCAAAGCGGGCTGCGCCGGGTC
>OLOO01002350.1_pt1 | contig 10673 bp, 10 predicted proteins | sample 1672621 | NCBI WGS metagenome assembly OLOO01 (sample SAMEA3136706, study PRJEB25190) | human gut metagenome | biome: human gut; feature: human-associated habitat; material: faeces | place: Austria | collected 2013 | reverse complement strand
GTATCTTCCCGCCATAAGAAATATCTTTGTTTTTTATCAGTGTTTTCAAATATTCCAGTACCTGGTCATAGGCTTTTGGTGAAGTTGCCTGTACACTTTCCTTATCCAACTGTTTTTCTCACTTTCTTACTTTTCTTCCCTGCCAGACCCACAGCCGGCATGATTTCCGGACAAAAATACCCGACATATTTTTACATCAGACTTGCAAAAACAGAAGATGTTACCACCGTCAGCAAACCTGCCACAGCGATTGCAAGACTGCTCATCGCACCCTCGATCTCACCCAGCTCCATCGCTTTTGCTGTTCCGATGGCATGAGCGGCAGTTCCAAGAGCCAGTCCTTTTGCCACCGGTTCTTCCAGATGAAAGAGCTTACAGACAAGATCTGAAATCACATTTCCAAGGACACCCGTAATGACGATAACTGCTACGGTAATAGTTACCACACCGCCAAGTTCTTCCGATACCCCCATACCAATGGCTGTAGTAATGGATTTCGGAAGCAGAGTTACATACAACTGAGAGTTCAGATGGAACGCCCGCGCCAGGATGTAAACACCGACCATACTTGCCAGCACCCCGGACAGAATGCCCGCTGCAACGGCTTTGATATTATTCTTCAGCAGTTCAATCTGTCGATAAAGGGGGACAGCCAGACTGACCGTCGCCGGTGTCAACAGATAACTGATATACTGTCCACCTTCGTTATAGGTATCATAATCAATATGAAACAGAATCAGCACCGCCATTACGCAGATGACTGCAATCAACAACGGATTAAAAATTGCCAGTTTAAATTTCTTTTTCAGAAGAGTTCCGATCTCATAGGCCACCAAACTGATCGCCGCACCAAAAAATACGGAATTTGTCAGGAAATCTTTCATTTTTCTTTTCCCTCCTTACGTTTTCTCTCCCAGCGGATCACCCGCTGTGTCACCTGTCCGGTCACTCCCATGACAAGTACAGTTGTTACTACCGTCACTACGACCACCGGAACCACGACCGGTCGCAGCACATCCCATGCATTCAAAAGTCCTACTGCCGCCGGGATAAACATAACCGGCATAATTTCTATCAGAAAATCAGCGGCTCCCTCTACCTGATCCAGCTTTACAATACCGGTAAGAAGTGCAGCCAGCAACAATACCAGCCCATATACACTGGCCGGAACCGGAAGTGGAATCACCATACGGAAAAACTCTCCGATAAACGAGAACAACAATATCATACAAAACTGTCTTACGTGCTTCAAAATATTTCTCCTTTCACTGGTAGTACCAGTTTCAGATTATACTGACCTGACCTTTTCCTGTCAAGGAGCAAATTCCCCATAGAAATACAGAAATCTCCGGCGATTCATTACAAATCGCCGGAGATTTTTCTTCAAGAAATACTACCTGCTCATATTTTTGCAAGTCCATAGTCAGAAACCTTCCTGCAAACAAACTTCTGTCAGTTTTCTGACCTTTTGACTCTGCTGTCCATTATCCCAGCATTTTCTCCAGATCTTCCTTGGGATCCCCGATCGGGCTGATCTGATAATTTTCTACCAGATACTGTAGCACATTGGGAGACAGGAATGCCGGGAGAGACGGTCCGAGATAAATATTTTTGATTCCAAGGTGCAGAAGTGTCAGCAGGATGCACACCGCCTTCTGCTCGTACCAGGAAAGCACCATGGAAAGCGGAAGTTCATTGACTCCGCAGTCGAAAGCCTGTGCAAGCGCGACTGCCACTTTGATGGCTCCGTAGGCATCGTTACACTGTCCCATATCCATGATCCGAGGGAAACCGCCGATGCTTCCGAGATCCAGATCGTTAAACCGGTATTTTCCACACGCCAGCGTAAGAATGATCGTATCGGACGGTGTCTGTTTTACGAATTCCGTATAATAGTTTCTGCCTTTTTTTGCTCCATCGCAGCCGCCGACCAAAAAGAAATGCCGGATCGCTCCTGCCTTTACCGCATCCACGATCTGATCTGCTGCCTGCAGGATCGTTCCGTGTCCGAAACCGGTGGTCAGCTTTTCTCCACCGTTAATTCCCTTGTACTGCCTGTCTTCCCCAAATCCTCCAAGTTCCAGTGCCTTTTCGATCACCGGTGTGAAATCTTTTCCGTCATCTACATGTACCACACCCGGATAAGAAACTACTTCCGTGGAAAAGACGCGGTCTGCGTAGCTCTCCTTCGGTGGCATCAGACAGTTGGTCGTAAACAGGATGGCTCCCGGAAGATCAGCAAATTCTTTCTGCTGGTTCTGCCATGCCGTTCCGAAGTTTCCTTTCAGATGACCGTATTTTTTCAATTCCGGGTATGCGTGTGCCGGAAGCATCTCGCCATGGGTATAGATATTGATGCCCTTTCCTTCGGTCTGTTCCAGAAGCAGCTTCAGATCACGCAGATCGTGACCGGTAACCACGATAAACGGCCCTTTTTCCACTTTCAGCGAAACCTCTGTAGGTTTCGGGATTCCATAAGTCTCTGTGTTGGCACGATCCAGCAGTTCCATACAGGTCAGATTAACTTTTCCCGTCTCCAGAACCACCGGGAGAAGTTCTTCCATGCCAAGATCCATAGACAGCGTAGCCAGTGCTTTATATAAGAAGAAGTTCACTTCTTCCGACTGATATCCAAGTACCATCGCATGGTATGCATACGCTGCAACACCCCGGATGCCGAATAATAACAGGGATTTTAACGACCGGATATCTTCGTCTGCATTCCAGATTTGTTCCATATCATAATTGTCTGTAGTTCCACATTTTGCCACACAGGTTCCGCATCCCGGTGCGATTCTGCTTTTTTCCTCTTCCACACGCTCGATCATCACACGAACCGTCTCTTCGTTGAAACTTACATTGGTCAGTGTTGTAAATAATCCCTCGATGATCACCCGGTCGGTATCAGCAGTCTTTGGATTGTTGCCGCAGGTCTTCGCAAGGCCGATCAGTGCCCCTGTCAGCTCATCCTGCGCCTTTGCTACATCAGCCGTCTTTCCGCATACTCCGCGCTTTCCGGTACATCCATTGCATCCTGCTGTCTGCTCACACTGAAAACAAAACATATTTTTCTCCATTTTTTGTACTCCTTTTATCAGTTTTTTTATCGTTTTCTTTACTTTTACCTTATCTATCTCATAAGTATCCCTAATTTTTCTGCTTTTATCCTTCGTACTATGTCTCTCGCACAGATAGCCTCACGGATTACACCGTTTGGTTTTTCCCATCCGTCTGCCTGGAAAACGTTTTGCCCGTTACTCCCGGATCGTACCGTCAGTTCCGACCGTGATCACCTGCCATGGCAGCCGTTTTCCGCTCGCTTCAAGGGCACGTTTTGCCGCCATCTCAAGTCCTCCGCAACATGGAACCTCCATGCGGACAACGGTGATACTCTGCACCTCATTCTGCCGGATGATCTCTGCCAGTTTAACGGCATAATCGGTGCTGTCAAGTTTCGGACATCCCACCAGCACCACACGATCTTTTAAAAATTCATCGTGGAACTTCGCATAAGCGTATGCTGTACAGTCTGCCGCGATCAGCAGGTTCGCTCCCTCATAAAAAGGTGCATGCACCGGCAGTAATTTGATCTGTACCGGCCACTGACGCAGACGGGAACGCTCCGCTTTCGCCTTTTCTTCTTTATTTTTCAGCACTGCCGCCTCGTCATATGCTTCCGCTTCCCGTTCAATAAAATGAATCGCATCCATCGGACATGCCGGAAGGCAATCCCCCAGTCCGTCACAGTAATCGTCGCGCATCAGTTTTGCTTTCCCGTTTACCATACCGATTGCCCCTTCGTGACAGGCCTTAGCACAGGCGCCACAACCGTTACATTTATCTTCCTCTATCTGAATCACTCTTCGGATCATATTCGATTCCTCCTTATTTTCTGTATGCACTCTTGAAATCTCTCTATATCTGATTTGACACAAATGCATTTCTGTCTCTGTTATGCTGTCCTTCTTCTCTTTGCAACAGCTCCCTTGCATTTACAAACAGAGGATACTATAATATCAGATAAAAATATGTTGTTTTAACCACAAAAAGGAGAAAAAATGGATTTTCCAATATTAAAAAAAATCCCCCTGTTTTATGGTGTGAAACCGGAGGAAATTCCGTCTATTCTGCATTGTCTCTCTGGACAGATCCGGTCGTTTTCCAAAGGGGAAATGATCTTTTGTGCCGGTGAATCTATTACTTCTGTAGGAATCGTACTGGAAGGTTCTGTTCATATTGAAATTGACGATTTCTGGGGCAGTAAAAATATCCTGAATCACGTCGGACCCGGACAGCTTTTCGGCGAAGCCTACGCCTGTTCCCCTTCGGAACCGCTGATGGTCAATGTCGTATCCGTCACACCCAGTCAGATTTTATTTCTGGATGTTCCGAAGATTTTGCATACCTGTGAAAAACCATGCAGTCATCACCAGCAGATGATTGAAAATCTGCTCCGCATCATGGCAACCAGTAACCTGCAGCTTTCCCGCCGGATCCTGCACACCACACCGAAAACCATCCGTGAACGGCTGCTCGCCTATCTTTCCTATCAGGAACTGCTCACCGGATCGCCTGAGATCACCATCGCCTTCAACCGCCAGCAGCTCGCTGACTATCTCAGCGTGGACCGGAGTGCACTCTCGAAAGAAATTGGGAAAATGCAGAAGGACGGGCTGTTGGAAGTGAAAAAAAATGAATTTGTCCTAAAAAGCAGAGAATAAAGAATAGGATGCCGTGTGCATCTTCGCAGAGTGTTCCCGATTTACTGAAAAACAGTTTTTGTAAGACACTAAACAGGGCAAATCGCTCTTTCGAACGATTCGCCCTGTTTGTGTTTTTATTTACTTGATTTTTGTATTATTCAGCCTCTTCAGCTGTCTCCGGTTCCGGTACACTGTTGTGAACTGCGGTGCAGGATACAACAACTGCTTCCGGATCCGTTTTCAGATCAATGTTCGGATTCTTGGCGATCTCCAGATCTTTGACTTTGATCACATCACCGATCTTCATCTCACCGACATCCACCTGAACTTTATCCATCAGGTCAGCAGGCAGTGCCTTATAAGAAATCTCTTCCAGATCTTCCTGCAGAACACCTGCCTCTACTTTCTCATGGTTGAGCAGAACGATTTCCGCTACGGAATGTACTTTCTCGGTACTTACCAGTGCCTGGAAATCAATCTCATCCACGCGGTTTGCCATTGCATTGTAATCAACCTCTTTGATCAGTGCATCGTAGGTCTTGCCGTCTACTTCCAGCATAACCTGACTTCCTTTGTTGTCCGTCTTCAGCAGCTGATCTACTGCCTTTTTCGTCATCTGGATCGGAAGAGATCCTTCAATCTCTCTGCCAAACAGATTACCTGTGACATAGCCTTCTCTTCTTAATTTCTTTGCTTTGACGTCCATGCTTCTTTTTTCAGCTTTTAAAGTATTCATTTATCTTTTCCTCCAAACTGATTGCTTAGCAGCCTTCTACAAAGAGGTTTTGTTAAGTATTATATATAAATGTGCTACCGTCTGCCATTCGGCAAACCGTATGGTTAATAGTTACCTGATTCAGATATTATCCTTCAATGGCGATGTATTTGTTTTCTTCCACTGCCGGTTTTGCTTCTTTCTTCGGAACGAACAGTTTCAGAATACCATGTTTGAATTCGGCTTTGATCTCACCCGGATCTACTTCCTCTCCCACATAGAAGCTACGTGTGCAGGCACCTGCATAACGTTCTTTACGGATATATTTTCCGGTTTCTTTTTCTTTCTCGTCTTTATCAAGGCCTTTGGCTGCCTCGATGGTCATATAACCATTTTCCAGAGAAACCTTTACTTCATCTTTGGCAAATCCCGGAAGATCTATTTCAAATTCATATCCATTGTCTTTTTCTTTGATATCGGTTTTCATCACATGTCCGGCTCTTCTGCCGTACAGTTTTTTCTCTGCTTTGTGCAGTTCCTTGTCGGTATCGAACGGAAAATAATCATCAAAAAAGTCATCAAACAAATTCTCTCCAAAAATACTAGGCATCAACATAAGTCATCTCTCCTTTTTATTCATCATGTATTATTACCTTGTTTCTTTGGAACTGGGATGCTTCAGGAGCTTTCGAACTTTTTCTTCGTTCTTTTTGTTCCCTTCCTTTGTTCTAGATGTAATATAACACTTCAATCAGCACTCGTCAAGGGGGAGTGCTGATTTTTTTTGTGAAGATTTTGTGTCCTTCTAAAATGAAAAACGAACTTCCGCCCTTACTTTGTTTGCCGCAACATCAAGGTAGAAGTTCGTTTTTCAATTAGTTATCAGGTCTTCGTATGCCGGTTTACATATTTCGCCTTATATTTTGAGTACACGATCGTCTGATCTTTATACAGCCCATAATATCCGGACACTGCATAGCTGACCGCCACAGCCAGCAGATAATACGAAACGCCCTGGAAACCAAACAACTCAAAGGCTATCAGTATAGAAGTAACCGGGCAGTTCGTCACACCGCAGAACACAGCAGTCATCCCGGCGGCTGCACTTAAAGACGGTGAAAATCCCATGATCTGTCCTGCCAGACAGCCAAAGGTGGCACCAATGGCAAACGAAGGAACAATCTCCCCCCCTCGAAAACCCGCACGCATCGCCAGTGCTGTCAGAAGCATTTTCCAGAAAAAGTCAAAGGTCTGCGTCTGTCCATGTTCCACTGCCTGCTCGATCAGCTGATTGCCTGCACCCATATACCGGTCTGTCCCAAGGATCCAGTACAGGACTACCACCAGACAGCCCGCCGCGAAGACACGCAGATATGGATTTTTCAGCCATTTATCATATCCCTTGCTCACATATTCCAGTAACAGACAAAAAAGGATACTGACTGCACCGCAGCCTACGGCGATGATGCCCATTTTAATCCCGTTTTCCATCGAAAATGCCGGGATTCCTGTGACATGAAAGTTCTCCGGATGGATTCCGAAACTTCCTGCAAAATCATAAGCAACCAGCGATGCCACCACGCATGGCAACAGTGCCGCATAGTACATCACGCCCACGCTGACCACTTCCATGGCAAATACCGCAGCTGCCATAGGTGTACCGAATACCGCCGAAAACGCTGCACTCATTCCGCACATAACGATCACATGGCGGTCTTCCTTATCCAGATGGATCCACCGTCCCAGCTGATTGCCGATACTTCCGCCCAGCTGGATCGCCGCACCTTCCCTGCCCGCAGAACCACCCAGCAGATGCGTCAGTGCCGTAGCGATAAAAATCAGTGGTGCTGAACGAAGCGGAACCTCATCCTGCGACCGGATCGTAGAGAGTACCTGGTTTGTTCCTCTGTCCTCTTTTCCAATCTTCTGATATAAAAATACGATCAGCAAACCGCCAAAAGGTAATAATAAAACGACCACCGGCTGATCCGTCCGAAACTGTGTCACCCAGCTCAGACACCCGGCAAATAAACTGCTGGCACCGCCAACCACTCCACCGATCAGAAGTGCCAGCAGGATCCATTTGACAAAGTTGCTCATATCCTGCTGTATCCGTTTTCCATAATAATGTGACATCACTTCCAGACGGTGATGTCCCTTTTTCATAGGTTCCATATGTTCCCCCGCTTCCCTTTCCTCTTTCGTATTTCCGCCTCATTTTCCCGGAATCATACTTTCTTTCAGTATACGCTATCCCTGTATATTTTTCCAGCGCAATGAACTTTAAATATCATGGAAAATTGGTTCACTGGCTCAATTATTGATATGCAGTGCAACGAAAAAACAGGGCGAAGCTGCTTTCCTCTCAGCGTTCGCCCTGTTTTCCCTTATTTCTTTTACTCCCTCACATCACTGCCTGATCCCCTTATGCGTAGATTCCCTCAGAATCTGTAATCTCGTACTCAAAAGTCTTCAGATTTGCGCGCAGTGTTGCACTCTCGCCCTGGTTTGTCCAGGTGAAGGTGATGGTTTCGCCTTCTGTGGATACCGCCAGATCTGCGTCAAAACCAAATGCTTTGGATACGTTTCTGAAATGCAGAAGTTTCAACTGCTCTTTTACGATATCTGTCTTCATCAGTTCTTCGATCTGTGCTGCGGACAGATTGGTACGGTTGATTTCTTTATGACCGCCGGCACCGGCACGTTTAACAGCCTCGTGGTCGTTCTTGCCAGCGAAAAGATCCAAGTACCATACCTGCGGTTTTCCAGGCATGAACATCTGCAGTGCTCTGGCCATAAGCATTTTTTTGTCATCTTCGCCCAGTGCACTGTAATAAGTTGCATTTACCTGATAATATACATTTTTCTGACCATGAAGATCTTTCACATATCCGCCTCTTGCAACAACAGTGTCGATGATCTGCTGGATTCTTTCTTCCGGGATCAGCCCCTTCAGATCCAGAAGCGGGATTCCATCGTGGCAGCCCAGCATGTTGACTACATGGATTTCTTTTTCCATCAGTTCTTTTGCCCATTTTTCCAGAGTGGAACCGTTGCCGCTTTCCAGTGCATCGATGATCATTCCCGGAAGGAAGAAATCGTAGGTCATGTAACCCTGTTTTGCAATCTGTTCATAGTTCTTCTCTCCGTAGCTTGCATGGATCTCCGGAAGCAGCGTCAGGTTATATTTGTCTGCCAGTTTGCGGACTTTTTCCAGCAGTTCCCAGGTTCCCGGCTCATTCAGGAAGTTTTTCTCACCCGGCTCCTTCGGCGCATAGGCAAATGCATCCAAACGTACGATCTTTGCACCGTATCCAGCCAGTGTTTTCAGAGTATTCTCATAGAACTCCCATACCAGTGGAGATTTGATATTCAGATCCATCTGTCCCAGATATTTTCTCTTGCTCTCCAGAAGTTCTACCACGCTATCTTTGCAGAAAGTATCAATGCTGAGTTCTGACGGTTTTTTACCTGCTGCAATCTCCTCATTGACTTTCTTTGCGATCAGATCTGCTTTGTAATACTGTACCTTTGCCACCTGCATAATATCCTGTGCATCCAGTACCGGATATTTAATTTCCTGGTAGAACGTATTCCAGTAAGGCACATTTTTTCCGTCCGGGAAACGTACCATCAGGATGGGAAGCCCCGGTTTACGGAAGAACATATGCTCGATCAGTTCCTGATCCGGCTGGATATATCCTTCTTCAGTCATGGTTCCCTTTCCTTCCCAGAACTTGTTCCAGTCGATAAAGAAATCACGGTATTTGGAGTCATCGCCGTTTTTCAGGATATCCTGAAACTGTCTGGATAATACAGAAGCATGGTTCAAGATAAAATCCAGTTTCAGATTAATTCCCAGTTCTTCCAGTGCTTCCAGATCTTTTTTATCTGCCAGTTCTTCATTCAATGTGTAATCGATTACAGAGAACCCGCGATCAAGATCCGTATTAAATACGCTGGGCAGAATATAGAAGGAAGAAAATACATCCTTTAATTCCGGTTTCTGTAAAAATCCGGTGATATCACTGAGGGTTCCGCCTACGCTGTCCGGATATGCATTTAACATCGGTTTTGCATCTGCTGTAACGGTCATTTTACTCATGCTTCTCTCTCCTTATATTCTTCCCTGATCCATGATCTCTTTGTATTCCTCATAGGATAACAGTTTTCCTGCTTTGGATACGATCACTTTCGCTTTATGAGCCTGGCTCTCCAGCATATCCTGTTCCAGTTCCAGTACCATGGTGGTAAATGGGCTGTCTACAGCACCGTCACGGTTTCTTGCTTTTCTGTGTGCCATAGTCTCCTGCGGAGTACTGTTTAACAGAACCGGGATATCTACACCCTTGTAATTGTCACTGTTTCCGTGTGTCCACTCGATGATCAGGATCTCGGTATCAGAGAAATCAACTTCTTCATACCACAGTTCGGTATCTTCTCTTCCCATCCGTTTCAGCCAGATCTTTTCTGCCTTGTTTTTAAAGCTTTCAACGATCCCTTCCACTTCTTTGAAATCGATTTCATTCAGGGTACCAAGATATCCTCTCAGGCCTGTCTTACCATTCTCCAGATAAGATTCATACCAGTCATAGCTCTCTTTCAGCTTCGGATCTGCATCCATTCCTGCGATCTGTCTTTCATGGATGATGTCGAATCTTTCTTTTGTAAATGTTCCGTCTTTTACCATACCGCGGATCGCGCTCTCACGAAATACATGAAGACGTTCTGCATCGTTGTACTTTGGAATTCTGTGCGGATAGTTATCTCCGGACAGTGTATAGGCTTTCATTCCAATCTGATTAAAATAGAAAGAAAGCAGAGAAGCGGTCTCTGATTTTCCTACTCCGGATCCACCGCATACAGTCAGTACGATCTTGCGGTCTGCGTCTTCTTTTTTCAGTTCTCTGATCTGTCCTAAAAGTTCTCTGAAGATCAGGTTTGCTTTGTTGATGTGATCTTCACCAATCTCGATCTTGTCTCCTGGCATGTCACCCTGTGGGATCTTCTCCGGGATCACCGGTGCAGTCCATGCAGAAGGGTTTTCCACATATTTGTTCATGTTTGCCTCCTCTTGTCCGCTGCCTTCTGGCAGCTGCTGAATCATTGCGTTTTCACTTGTCTGTCAGATAAATGGATTACTTCCCGAGATTGTTAAAAACATATCGGGATATAATCGCTGTTATTATATGCCAGATACCTGTTTTTCGTCAATATTTCTTCAAAATATTTCTCCGTGTAATTTTTATGTAATA
>OLOO01002340.1_pt1 | contig 10693 bp, 12 predicted proteins | sample 1672621 | NCBI WGS metagenome assembly OLOO01 (sample SAMEA3136706, study PRJEB25190) | human gut metagenome | biome: human gut; feature: human-associated habitat; material: faeces | place: Austria | collected 2013 | reverse complement strand
CAGGTGCATGAGCTACAAACCACTGACAGATATAAAGGGATAGGGCCTTTAGCAAGCCCCGTACCCTTTATGGGTCGGGGTAATTGACGGAAATAAATCCAGATATCGACGAAGAGATCACAAAAAAAATCAAAGCTGCTATGTTTGCAGCAGAAGAATAAGAAAAAGGGGTAAAAATGAAGAAGAAATTATCAGTATTTATAGCCAGTTTAATGGCTGTCGTATTATTAGTGGGATGCAGTAACAGCAAAATGTCTAATAACTACATCACCATTAACAGGTACGAAGGATTAAAAATAAAAGAAGTTGCAAAAACAGACATCACAGATAACGATGTGAACAAACAAATACAAAGTAATTTATCAGCAAAAGCTACATCAAAAGAAGTAACTGATAGAGCAGTGGAAAACGGAGATATCGTCAATATTGATTATTCGTCAGACTTTGAGAACGGTTCTGATAAGGGTTATGATTTAGAAATAGGCTCAAATACTTTTATCGGAGCAAACGGCGACTGCAGGGGGTTCGAGGAGCAAATTATCGGACATAGGATCGGGGAAACGTTTGATATTAAAGTCCAGTTCCCGGCAAATTACCAGGTTGCAGAATTGCAAAATGCTGTAAAGACATTTTCCATTAAAATCAATTCCATTTCTGAAAAAGTAGTTCCAGAACTTACGGATGAGTGGGTTGCCGCAAACAGCAAAGACTCTAAAACCGTAGAAGAATACAAAAAAGAAGTTAGAAAAGCATTAGAAAAAGATAAAGATTCTACTTTAGAATCAAAGCTTCGTTCAGAAGTGCTTGCAGCGCTTCTTAAAAACGTAGAAGTAAAGAAATACCCAGATAAAAAAGTAGAAGAACAGGCTGCAAATATCACAAAATATTATAAAAACTGCGCAGAGCAATACAGGGTAGGATTCGCTGATTTTTTAGAGCAGAAACTAGGAATGACAGAGAAAGAATTTGCCAAGGAAGCAAAGAAAGCGGCAGAACAGACTGTAAAGCAGAATATTGCGGTTCAGCTAATCGCTGATAAGAAAAATCTGGTACCATCAGATAAGGAATACGAAAAAGCGTATAAACAGCTCGCAAAAGATCAGGGGTACGAAAGTGTCGATGCCTTAAAAAAAGCCGCATCAGAAGACACTCTTAAGAATATAATTCTGCAGCAGAAAGTAGCCGATTATTTGCTTAAAAGCTGCACCAGAGTAAAGGCGACGGATAGCAGTACTAATTCAGAAGCAAAATAATTTAAGGCAAAAAAGCCTTTGCTTAATACAGCTTAGGCTTTTTTAATTAAAGAATGCAAAAGGAAGCAAGAAAAGGAGTACATATTATGTTGATTCAGAATGTATTAAAAAAATGCAATCTAAAAAATATTGCAGAAAACGAATATGAAAGAGTCTCAGAATTCCCAGGTGTCAATACGACGCCGGAGTTCGTAGAAGAAAAACTGATTGAATTCATCGAAAAATTAAAGAAATACGATGCGAAGGACGAAACCCCTACAATCATCCTGGGAATGAGAGGTGTAGAAGAGGGAAAAGAATATATCTCTGCTGAAATGTATCTAATGTGTGATTTTGCAGAAAAGATAAGGAAAATGCCAGATATCAGCACGGAAGAAATTCCAACAGACGAAGAATTTGAAACCTGGGATAAAGATAGGTTAATGAAATATACAGCCGATATATACGCAATACTTCCGCAGGCGGTAGGATACTTCCTTTCTCCATGGGAAGAATGTCTTGCGGCAGAAACGAACGAAGGAAATCTGGAACGTATTGGGATAGATCCCGTAATTGAAGCGTTCATACATGAATTATCCTTTAATGGGATGACGGAAGAATCCCAGGAAAAAAGAAGGAATGAATTAGATGAAAGTATCAGGAATACCAATGAAATCTCGAAACTTCCAAGAGAAGAACAAGAAGAACATTTTCATCCGATTGAGGATCTCTTTAAGGAACTCGGCATTATAGATGAAAGAACGGAAGAGGAAAAGAAAGAATCAATCAGACAAATGTACGTAGATTCCGCGAAAACAAATGCTCGCTGGTTAAGAGAATTTCTGTTGGTTGCAAAAGAGTATCGCTAAATATTAATTGACAATTTCTGTTAACAAAAAAGCCACAGTAAGGATAATCCTACTGTGGTCTTTTTTTCTTCCTGTTACGAGACTAGCATCGTTTAAGCGCTTTTCTCTTTAAACGACGCATTTTCACACGAACGTTTCTCTTGCGTCTGGCATGAGAAATAATTTCCCAGTCGAAGCTCAACACTCCATAGAGTGCAAGCAGCAGCCCGCATAGCCAGACTGCACATAAAACAAAGCTAAGGTCAGTTCCTTCATAACAAAGCATGGCGACGAAACCAAAAGCTGAAATCATGCATCCTGCAGCGGTAATAATTGCGTGAATCATTACATAACCTGCAAGCCATAAAGCTTTTCTTTTGAGAGCTTTCTTTCTCTCATTGCTCAAAGCTTTGTATTCGTGGATTGCTGCAGCATAATCCACAAGCATCTGTCTGGTTGCTTCTGCAAACCAAATAATTCTTTTTCCTACGCTTAAATTCTTTTTCATCATTGTTTCCTCCTATTTTCCGGGAGATTCCCGTTATCTCCACTCTTCTTGATGTCGATAATAATATGTCTGAATTCGCGTACAATAGAAAAAATCTTTTTCTAATCCTATTTTGGCAGCAGAAAATCCCCAGAACAAAATGTCCTGGGGCTAGTTTTACACTTTTCCTATTTTCCTTCTTTTTTGTTTTTTGCTTCTGCCGCTTCTTTTGCAGCCATCTTTTTTCTTCATTTGCTCTTAGTAATCTTCGTCTACACCAGGAAAGACGTCATCTGCGGGTTCTTCGGCAAAAATTTCTTCCATATCTACCTCTAATGCTTTTCGAGATGGGACGACATCAAATCCACGTACAACGCAAAGATGCTTTTTAATCTGATCATCTGTAAGATGAATATCTCTGCTGCCTGCGCATACCGCATCGTTGATATAACGCGCATTTCCTTCATCTTCTGCGTGAATGTATTCGGATTTATCCGGAGCGTTACCCACACACGCTGTAAAGAAGCACGGGATCTTATATAAGCTGCACTGTAGCATAAGCTCGTCTAATAGTTTTCGACAGTGCTTTTCAAATTCTTCTTTTTTGTCAAATGCTTCTGCTGATTTTTTTTCACTCATTTTTTCATTTAAGGCGACGGAAATTTATGTTTTCTGCCATAAGAGGAAATCGCCTTTCTCCTTTCTGTAAATACATATTCCTTAATCCTCATTTTCTGATGTGACTTTTTACGGTTAACCCTTCATAAAGCCCTGGAATGTCGCAAACAGGTCATCGTCTAAAGTTGGATCGTCTTCATCTTCATCATCTTCATCAAAGAAGCTTTTGTTTTCATTAACTCCTGCAAATGGGAGTTCGTCTTCTGGAACAGGTGCTGTTTCAATAGCTTCTTTCTGTACTGGCTGTTCGGCTTTAGGTTCTGCAACTGGTTCAATTACCTCTTTGATAGGAGTAGCAGCAACAGAAGTTTGCTTAATCATTTCTTCTTTTTTCTCTTTGCTTATTGCTAGATCAGAAACATCGCCAAAACTATTTTTTACATGAATAGGTTTGCTTTCGTCATCTGGTTTGATCGTAGCAGCAGAAGGTGTTTTTGCTCCTCCGGCTGGTTTGAGAATCTTCGAAATATAATCATGTTTACGTTCTTCAAATTTTAGCTCAACAACATTTCTCATTGTTGAAGTATCGATTTCCTGCGCACGAGCCGTTTCTTTTGCTATCCAGGCATCGTTTTTAAGGAACGCCCCAAGCTGCTGTGTTATTAAGCATTCCCTTAAAAGGGTGCGAAGGAATGCTGCTCTTTGGCGAGGTTTAAGCTGATGCTTTAAGAAATCAATAGAAACTGTGTCGTCGATATTTGCTGCGATATGAATAAAACGTTTTCGACCATCAAGTTCAAACGGCTTGCACTCTGGTACGTAGAAGCGAGTAATCTCGCCTCTTGCGTAGTTATAAAGTGCAGTTTTGATCAAGGCTGAAATGGAAATACCATTAGAATTCAAGGAAATGAGATCCGCGTCGAACGTTTTATATAATTTAAGTTCAACTTTCATATCTTTCCTCCTTAAACTCTATTCTTTTTAAGCAGCTCACGTATATTTTTGTACATATACATGTAGTATCCACGTACGTTTGCCATTGTAAATGGAAGACTTGTGTCGTTCTGATTACCAGCAACAACTTTAAGTCCTTCGATTCCAGAAAGCTTATCACGGATCAGCTCGTTCCAGGCAGCCCCGGTACCGCCAGTAATTATAAAATATTCGTATTCATAAAGGCTGTAGATCTGTCCAATACGTTCAAGAGCTTCATCGCAGACCTCTCTATTAGCCTCATCAAGCATGTCGCTAAAAGGCTCATTATGGCTTTTCCATTTGTCGTGGCAGCGAACAAATCCATTTCCAAGACAAGTCTGAATTCCAATTAAAGAAACTTCTGTATTGTATTCATCATAAATTTTCTTAATTGTACGATTAAGCACCTGGCGCATTCCATACTCTGGGAAAGTCTGTTTATCCTGTACTACGTTATTGCGGATAGGGAAGATGTCTAATGTCCCAAATCCAGCATCAAAAATCAATACATTCTTGTTAAAGAAATCTCCAGCATTCTTTACAAAGTGATGACTGTTGTCTGTTGCGACAGAAAAAAGTGTACCTGTAGGCTGAGCCATGATATCAATATGAGATTTTTCAATGGTAAAGTCAAATACTTCTTCTGGAGCATTCCCAATGCGGAGAGAGAAATGGTGACGCCCAGCAATAATATTCTTAAGTGTATTTGTATCTGTTTTTAGATATTTTGGTGGAAGTCCGCTTTGCACATAAATTGGCTTGTCGTCTGGAGTGCCGAACTGATTCTGACGACGACCAAGCGCAAGACCGGTACGAAGAATAACCAAAAACATTGGGTCATCGTATCGTGCACGCCCAAATACAGCCTCTTCTGAAATAGTCGCATTATCCTGTTCTACATTATTCTGTGCAGCTTCTCCTACAAGCCAGGTATTTCCTGTATCAAGGTCTTTGTAAATGAGACTCGTTTTAGGAAGTGACCCTACAATCTCTAATTCAGATACCTGAGCAAAGCTAGGAAAAATTCCGCTTGAGTTAGGTGAAAATACCTTTACAGAAGAGTATCCAACATCAATTGCAATAGGCCATACTCCTTTGATCCCACCGTTGTTTACTTCTTTAATTTCTGTTTTTGTTTTGAATTGGCTTGTGTAATTATTTGTCATTTTTATTTTCCTCCTTTTAAAAAATCTTGAAGCGAATCACATTGGTGATTTCTTTTTCTTTTACCGGGCCAAACGCTCTACAGTCATAGGAATTGTTGCGATTATCACCCATGACGAAATACTCGCCAGTCCCAAGTTTTATTTTTGTCTTTAGTACGCCGGCATCTTCCATAATAGGGAAGTCTTCATTTACGAGGCCACCATTTCGATAAAGTCGGCCATCAATAATTTGAAGAGTATCACCAGGTACACCAACAACACGTTTAATAATTTTTCTATCACTGTTTTTCACTGAATTTCCACGATCTTTTAAAGAGCAAACGACGATATCGTCGTATGTAATGCCTTTCGTGGTAGACATATCGTTCAGCCTAGTGACAAGGATGTTCCCATTTGTATATGTCGGGTACATTGATTGTCCCACGACCATAACGGCATGAGCCGTTCTGCCGCCGATAATAATAAAAGCACAGACGACAGCAGTGGCAAGAACGCTGCCCCAATTATCCAGGAATTTTATATATTTCTTCTTTTTTGAGCTAGGCTCCGGGATAAATTCTTTATTTTTTTCTGTAAATGTTTTCTCAGTCTGTTGCGTTTCATTAAAGTCTTCTGCATTTTCTTCTTTTGTGTTATCCGTTTCAATCATTTTACAACTCTCCTGTTTATCACGCTGAGGCAGATTCTGTCATCCGAATAGAAAAGGACTTCTACATCATAATACTTATACTTAAAACGTGTATGCGTAAAATCTGTAAACTCGTCATCCTCGATAGAAGCGGAAATCATCTTGCTAAGTTCCATAATAATGTTGCCAGCATCATCAAAGCTTAAGCGGTTCGGGCAGGCCTTCTCGTCTTTTTTGTGTCCATCTGGATGTCTTTTATCTTTCAGCATATATTTTGGACACGCGTAAAAAGCTGTTTCGCCATTCATAATCTTCAATGGTATAGGTTTCGCATGGTTTCCACAATAGAACTCAAGATTTTTGCCAATATTTGTTATCATATGTTGCTCCTCCTTTGAAAAATTGGTCTAGTATAAGTGACCACCTTTTATATGTCAGAAAATCCAGATTTTAAAATTTTACATACAGGGTTTTTTGATAGTTTTATTTTTTATTGTCAGACGCTGTGTTCGAAATAAATTTCTGACATATATGTATTAAGAAGCGTATAGCAAATACACTTCGAATTGCCGGTCCTAAAATCGCAAAAAAAAGAAAGTCTAAAAAGACTAAGGAGGAAAAAAAGATGGATGATATTCAAATTAACAATCACAACAAAGTAAGGGCAAGAGGTAGAATTATCGGAATCGGAAGAGACGACTATGGGCACAGAAGCTTGATTCTCTTTATCAGAGGAGGTCGAGACAGTAGACCTGTTTACGTATCATTTGCTTTTGATACGGATCTTCCATTAAATGTTACCGTTCAAAGCTTCGTGGATATTGAGGGTTATGTGACAGCATACTCTTATCGCAACGAAGTCTGGGGACGCCAGTCCTACGTGCAGTACTTTGTGGCGGAAAAAATCGAATTAAGCAAGACACAGCTCGAAGAAGCTTTCCCGGAGGAATGTGCTGGGCAGGGCTTTGCTCATAATGATGCTTTTATCAACGTATCGCTTATGGGTGAAATCGTTAGAATTTCAAGATCCGATGCTCAGAACCAAGAGGGATCAGATAAACCGCGCGTGTGGACAAGAATCATGCTCAGAGTAGATCCTGCAAAAGATGATTATCGTCCATCGCTTGTAAATATGCAGTATTCGTCTAACATGAGAGTAAGTGATACGCCAATTCATGTAGGAGATAAGGTGTGTGTGACAGCTCTTGTATCATCGAAACGCAAAAACACAGGCTATCAGACAGAAAGCAATGCGCGTAGAAATTCTTCTCGTAGAAATACAAGAAACTTCGAGAACATTATTGTAAACGATCTTGTCGTTATCGAGCATGCTCAGCCGGAAACAGATCCAGCAGAAGTAGAAAAAATTCTTTCAGAAGGCGAAGCAGAAACAGCAGCAGTACAGGACACAGCAGCCGCAGAAGATAGCGAAGGTAGTTTTTTTGCTGGAGTAGAAACCGAATAAGCTAGATCTTTGTAACTCGCAAAGAAAACAAACAAATTTACGGAGCTGCGATTGCGGCTCCGTTTTTGTTGCAATAATAGACGCAGTTTTTTCTTACCGGAATAAATTTCCGACATCTATAGAATGAATCATTAGAAAAGAGGAGAAAACCTAGGAGGAAACAAAAATGATGAAACGAAACATTATTTTCAATTTCGACATGGATGGTGTTTTAGCCCGTTGGGGAAATGCGTCAATCGAAGAAACATTCCTGCCTGGCTACTTCGAAAATCTAGTAGCTGAGGAAGTTGTTATTCGAGTGGTTCATAGGCTGATCAATGCTGGTTATGATGTAAATATCCTATCCGCCGCATATGACAATGGCCTTGCGGTTCCGGAAAAAAGCCGCTGGCTAGATAAAAAGGTAGGTCTTCATGGCTATACTCGAACCTTTGTCCCTTATGGACAGAAAAAAGAGGATTACATGAGATGCGCAGGCGTTAACGTATTACTCGACGACTATTCGAAAAATCTGCACAGCTGGGTTGCAGCAGGAAATCTTGGGTTTAAGTTCTATTGGGAACATGACGGGATGTCAAACGGGACCAAGGGAACCTGGCACGGATATTCTGTTAACGACAAGATGACAGATAGAGAAATTTTCGATGAACTGGTCGGCATTGCCGAACAGTATGCTAAAACAACCAAAAAGTGGTAAAACAGGAGGAAACAAAAAATGAAAATTAAAAGCATGAGTATTATCGATTTTGCGGGAATCAGAGGAAAACACACTTACGATTTCCCATCTATTATCGCGCTCTGCGCGAAGAATGGTTCCGGCAAGACAAGTTTCATAAACGCATTGCGTTTTGGACTTACTGGATACATTCCTGATGGAGATATTATTACAAAAGGAAAAGAATTTGCAGCTGTTCAGATCGAAACAGAAAGCGGTCATAAGTTCATGCGTCAAAAATTCGCCAAAAAAGAAAAGGCGGTAAAATGCGCTTATGACAACAAAACAGTTTCTGCGAAGGTGCTGAATCAGCATTTAGAAGCTGAAACAGGAGTGCCTATTGATACAGCTAAATTAGCTGCTACCGGAGAGCTTTTGACGAGCCTCACAAATCAGCAATTTGGGGAGTTGCTTTTAAAGTATCTTCCAGAGCAGTTGACTGTTGATATCGTCACAAGCCGAATCGACGGACTGACAAAAAGTCAGAAAAAAATTGTCGAGGATATCTTTGGAAAGCTGCTTCCAGCTGATTCTGAAGAATTTGGTACAGCAAAAATTGATGAAGTTTATAAGGTCCTAGTGGATCGTCGTAAAACCTTAAAACAGACGCTTGCTAAAAACAAGGCCGTTTACGACAATTACGCTACTATGAAAATGCCAGAGGAAACTCCAGAGCAGATCCAGACCAAGCTAGATGATTTGACAAGACGTCGTGATGCTGCTGTTGTATATGCAACACAGAAACAGGCATATGATTCTGCTGTGGCTGCAAAGAAACAGTATGATGCAAGAATTGAGGCTTTGAATAAGCAGATTGCCGCAATTACAGCAACGCCTGTTTCTAACGAAGAGCTCCAGAAGTTGGCTCAGAAAAAATCAGACCTTCATGCCGCAATCATTGCTCTTGATAATAAGAGAGCATCAGAGAAGGCAACCGGACAACAGCTGTTTGCGATTGTTAAAGCAATGAAGGAAAACTCAAAGAGCTGTCCTTTCGCAAAAGAAAAGCTTGGAGTTGATATCCCATGTACAACTGACATGTCGCAGTATGCGGCAGATTTTGTTAGAAAACTAAAAGGAATCAAGGTTGACTTCGAAACTTCTGCGGTCGAAAGACAGAAGCTGATGAAAGAATTTACTGCCATCGACGCTCAGTTAACAAAAGCAACTGCGGATGCTGCCGAAGCAAGACGTAAAGCAGATTTCCAGACACAGCTTAAAAGTATGAAAGGTCTTGAACCTAAAGTTCCAGAAGCACCTGCTCCGGCAGAAAATCTTGCAACAATCGATGCTGAAATCAAGAAATTGACACTTGATAAAAATCTTGTGTCAAACAGAGAGAAAATCCAGAAACTTAGCGAAAACATTAAAAAGTATGGATTAGCTCTTGCTGATTACGAATTTTTAGTCCTTCAGTTCTCTCCAAAAGGAGCTGTAAAGCAGTCAATTACAAGCTACTACCTTGATTCGTTCACTGATGCAGTAAACGAAAAAGCAAAAGGGTTATTTCCTGGTATGAAAGTCAAGTTCATAACTGACACAGGAGTATCTGTCCTTACAGATATCCATGGAGATGACATGTTCTTGGAATATGCTCAGCTGTCTGGAGGAGAAAAAGCATGTGTAATGTTCCTGCTTCTTGATTTGCTTAGCACGTTGAGCGGATTCAGAACCATGATTATCGATGAGCTTAGCGTTCTTGATAATGATGCATTCAATAAGCTTCTTGAGCTGGTGATTTCCCACAAGGATGAGTATGATCACATCGTACTCAGCACAGTAAACACTACAGATTGTAAAGAAACACTCAGGGCTCATGGAATTGAAACATTTAAGCTTTAAGAAGAGGAGATAAGATGAAAATACTGGATAAAGGAGGAGACAAGATGAAAATACTGGATAAATTTGTATCCGAAAATGGAACAGTCATTCAGTTAGAGGACTGGAGCGAACACAATTCGCCAGAATATCCAGAACTGTATGGGTTATGTATTGCAGCATACCCGATTGCAAGAAATACGGGAAAATACGGAATCATCAGAGAAGGGGAACCTTTCAGACTGCATATTCCGTACAGCAAATATGCGAATTATCAAAACAGTGATGTCAGAAACGATTATGAGATGCTGAAATCCGGAGAGAAATCTCTAGAAGACTTGGCAGAACATTTTTACGATGGTGACAAGGCAAAATGGTATTTAGGCATGGATGTTGAATATCAAGGCTGGTAAAAACTAAAAAAAAGAGGGTCTAGCATGTGCTAGGCTCTTTTTTTGCATAAGAACAGGGTTTTAAAATATGCACAGAACAGCAATTTGTTGATTAGCATACTCAATGAGTGTGTAATATCTATGGAGAATTTCTGCTTTTTCGGCAGAGTACTACGTTCGAAGTATTTCAGGCACGGCAATTCATTTAATTCATTTGTATGTAAAAATAGCTACTAGCCATATTTCTGACATATATAAAACAAGAGCAGCAGGGCTCTGCTTTTTAAGGACTAATTGTTAAGTAATCAAAAACATAGAAATATGCATGCAAACATAGACAGGAGTGGAC
>OLOO01002326.1_pt1 | contig 10758 bp, 10 predicted proteins | sample 1672621 | NCBI WGS metagenome assembly OLOO01 (sample SAMEA3136706, study PRJEB25190) | human gut metagenome | biome: human gut; feature: human-associated habitat; material: faeces | place: Austria | collected 2013 | reverse complement strand
ATAGTATTAACATATTGACATATAGAGTTTGCTATCTTGTTGAAATACAATTTATTACAGACGAAAAACCACCTAAAAGGTCAACACTTCCCACCCAAAAGGTCAACACTTCCCACCCAAAAGGCCAACACTACCCACCTAAAAGGTCAACACTTTCCACCCAAAAGGCCAACACTTCCCACCTAAAAGGTCAACACTACCCACCTAAAAGGTCAACACTTTCCACCCAAAAGGTCAACACTTTGATTGGAAATCCAGCCGTGAATCTTGGTTTTTCGGATGGAATCCGGCCAAAATGCCAAGTTTTTCCGATGAGAAGCCTGTATGAACCGGACAGATGGATGAACCACCCAAAAGGTCAACATCCGCAAAACGGTCTGAAAGCTCTTTTTCCATTCCACCCAAAAGGTCAACATATCCAAAATGGTTGTAAAAGTGAGGCCGTTCAACTCCCAAAAGGTCAATGTCCGACAAAAAACCTAAAGAATCTGTGTCTATACCACCTAAAAGGTAAACACCTATTCAAAAGGAACGGAATGGGATATGACCTATCCACCCAAAAGGTCAACACTTGATGTCCTGCACATGCCAAAAACCACCCAAACAGCAAGGATTAACCACCTAACAGACAATAATACAACGTATATTTATAGTATAAGCAACTGAAATTCAGTTTATTATAAATACGCTAATATATGTTAATAAATTAGGGAAACAGATGGATAAACCGAATATAAACCTTATTTTCGCAACCGATAAGAACACATGCTATGGGAAGGAAGAAAGTAAACCAGTTAATGCAGAGCGACAACGGGCTGATTGCGGAGTTGGCTGACGTGAAATGGATCAAGCAGCCGGTCATCTATTCGATGATCAGCGGTGACTTTACACTGATGCAGATGAACATCATCATAGCTTTGTCTAAAGCCATCCAGGAACGTATCGAGGAGTATCTGTCGCGCAACTGCAAGAGCCAGGGCGGGGGAAAGCAGCTCACCCTTTTTTCGAATGATGAAATGGCCAGGGAAGCCATCACCATCGACCTGGACCTGTCCGACTTGGGCATCCGGAGCGATATGTATGACAAGCTGGAGTCGGCCTGTGAAAACCTGATGAAGATGAGCATGTCTTATCCGGTCTATGAGAACAAGAAGCTGGCCAACCGGGTGTACATCAACCTGTTCAGCCGCATTGTCATCCCTACGAACAGCGATGACGTGAATGGGAACCCCTATGCCTATAAGGGCGGCAAGCGGAGAAAGGGAATCATTTCCGTCACGATGCTGACGAAGAATCTGTCGGATGTCTTCGACATGAGCCATGGCTATGTGAACCACATCGCCACCATCGCGCAATTCTGTAAGAAAAAGCGTACGCCCCGGGTATATATCTACCTGGAACGGTGGCGGAACTACAAGACCAAAACGGTGGACTACATCGAATTTAAGGAGTATCTCGGGCTGTTGCGTTACGACCGGAAGAACAACGTGGTGAAGGATGAAATCTATCCGTCGTATTGGGAATTCTGTCAGAAGGTGCTGAATCCGGTCAAGAAGGAAATGGACAAACTGTTGGAAAAGAATCTGATTGACATTTCGTTTGACTACGAACCCATCTACAGAACCACACGCAAGCGTGGAACGCCCGATGAAATCAAGTTTACGATCAAGATGAGCGAAATGGGCAAGCAGCTGTTGGAAAAGGGACAGGTGCAGAAGGATGTAAACTCTGTCTTGGATCACCTCAAGAAGGAATACGGCTATACGGACAACGACTTGAAGTTTATGACGGACAGCTGGGTGGATGAGATGCTGCCGGCACTGGAGCAGGAAATCCTGACCCTCAAGGAGAAAGAGGCCAAGTATAAGCCACAGAACCCCAAGGGTTATGTGCTGGTCTGTCTGAAGAACTTTGTCAAGGCTCATCAGCCTGTCTGCGAGGAGGTGAAGGAAGAGGAACCGAAGCAGGAAGAGCCGCAGGATAATTCAGTAGATAAACTCTCCCGTATTGCTTCTGAACTGGCGAAGTTTGAGAAAGTGTTGGATGCCATCAGACAACGGGATGCATTGGCATACAGACAGTTCTTCTCTTTCATCAAACTGATTGACGTAGAGAATAACCTGTTGGTGTTTGCCGTACCCACGAAGTTTATCTATGAGCAGATCGAGGGAACGTATCTGGAACTCTTCCGTGAAGCACTGTATGAGCAGTTTCCGGATGCCGATGTGAAATACAACATCAATGAGACTTATTTTAAGTGATAAACGATGAAAGGTTACTAAATAATAATTTTATAGCTTATTTCTGAAAAGATTATAAGGGAATAACCGGATTTTAAATCAAAATATATATTTGCAAACGGATGTCTTATCTAACATAAGGCGTCCGTTTTTTATTCACACACAAAAACCTAATTAACCTAAATGAGAAACAACTACATTAGCCGAAGGGTGTTGGATGAACTATCCAAAGAATACAGCATCTTCTTCAAAGAGGAGATCCTATACATCGAAAGATACACCGAAGTGATTGAACTCAAACGGAATGAATTCTTGATACACAAGGATGACCAACTTGAATACCTGTATTTCGTGGAAAGCGGAATACTACAGTGCAGCATTACAGACCAGGATGAAAAGGGGAAGGAAAGAGAAATCGTGCACCGATTCATTGGCGGATTGAATATGGTTTGCGGTACCTGCGATGGAGTCAGCCGATCCATTTTTGATATAACGGCAGTAGCAAACAGCAAAATCTGGCGTATGCACAAGAATCATGTCGATCATCTGTACTGCACATCCATCAATTTCAACCACTTCAGCAATCTGATTTATGAGAGAGCTTGGAGACGTGATGCGGACAGAAAACAGATGATGCGAACCAGTGATGCCAAGGCTAAATTCACCTACCTCTTTAATAACGAACGATGGATTCTGCAGAATTGTCCGCTGAAAAGTGTGGCCAGTTATCTGAACATCACTCCCCAAACGCTGAGCAATATCCGTCGTAATTTCCGATAAGGCATATTCTCTCTTGGCAAGAACCGCTGCAACCAACCAGTCATTTCCAACTGGAAAGTTGTAGCGGTTCTTAGAAAATATATTGTGAATCATTCATGCTTGAATGGAGGAGCTATAAAGTATATAAGATGTTAGTTTACAATTCATTCACCATGCTTTTTTATCCCAATATACTTGCAGGTTTTCTTTGATGCATTTCATCACAACAGAAAAATCTATTTGCTCTTTCCAACGTATCTTTTTCAGGAAAGCCTTCCATCCCATATTACGCATTGTATCTGTTGCAAATTCGTCTGTGAAAAGAGCAAGATTCTCTCTATAAGGCATATTTCTGTTTTTGAATGTACTTGAAATGGCTTCAGCAAGGAGATCCCGATCAATCTCGTGATTGGTGAATAGTTGATACACATCAAAGAAATCCTTCATGCGACTGTTGCTTTCGTCGCGGTCAACCATAGCGTGGAACTTTTCTGCAATCAATGTTTCCAATGAGTAGGCATACAGCTCTACAGCCGGTACATCCGGCAGCAACAACGGATAGTCTAAAGATAGGGGATAGGGTGTTACGACATCACCAAACCCTATGTCAACAGACACCTGTTGTACTATCGTATCCAGGTGGGCCACCACTTTCACACAGGTGCCAGGATATTTCTTTTCTACGGCTATCGGTTCCAATTCAAGCGAAGCTGCATCAAATGTGACCCCATCTTCATCGCATTCGATGCCACATACTTTTTGGAATACCTCTTTCAGGTTTTCTCTGTCATTGCTGATTCGATCTCCCAACAAATCGATGTCAATAGTGGGACGAGCCTTGAATCCATCCAATGCAAACAACAGCGAACTGCCCTTCAGCAGAAAATGGCATTTGTAAGGACTTGCGGAGATACGAAACAACAAGCGTTCATGCAAGTATCTTACCAACACCTTCATGTACTCTTGTTTCTCTTCTTTGGCAAGGTTCAGTAAGCGTGTCCTGATGGATTTTCCTATATTCTTTGTCATAGTCTTGTTTCCAAATATGTTGTCAATATATTTTTTACTCTTAGTTTTAGAGCATATTCATGGAGTAGCGAAATGTTGCGATCTTCCTTTTTGAGGTAGCTGTCTATCACTTCACCGCATACGTCAAGTCCAATCTTATTTCGGTACTTCACCGCATCACAAACGGTTCGCTCTATGTCGGTAATGCGTACGTCATATCCCGATATATTCCTTGAGATGATGCCAAACTCCAGATTTTCCTTTTTCCAGTAATAGAGGTCAATGGGAGGATAATCAGGCAGACGCACCTTTCTCTTGGCTTCTATGGCCACGCAAGTGGCGGAAGGCACTTGCGTAGAAAGGCCATAATAGGCAAATGCGCTATATAGGCAAAGGATTCCATGTGGAACTATACGTTCTACATCTATCATGTTGTTTGCCAAGGCCGAGCATTCTGCATAGATACCCTTACGAAGCCGCATGACCGTTCCGGCTTCTGCGGCACGGCGGAGCTGTTCATATTCACCGCGGCTTTTCACTTCACCCGTGGTTATGAAACCTCCCTGCTCTTGTAGCGTATCGATGATTGCACTTTTATCCATTTGCCTCATATTATGAGTGCAAAGGTACAACTACTTGCGAAAAAGTACGAATAAAACATGTTAAAAGTTACGGAGAATATATATTTCCTCCGTAACTTTTAACATGAAAGAAGGTTTCTCTCTTCATGTATTGCTTTTTGTATTGCAAATGTTTAAAGCCCCCGCATCTTGAAAATCTGAGTAAAGCAGAAACGGGACTGAGCAGGTTGTAGAATGAGGAGTATGCGCATTTTTTAATGTAGATTAAGTTATGTGGAAAAGCCACTCAACTTTGACCCTTTTGGCCACGCAGAATTATCCCTTTTTGCTAAAATATGATTGCCCCCTTTGGCTAAAATAGTGTTGCCCACTTGCTTCACCTATAATTATAGTTTTTTTGTGTAGATTTGAGTACCCTTGTCCTGGTGTAACGGGGGAGAAAATAAAATCTATACAAATGAATAAACGAATCAAAAATATTTTAAGATGTTATGCGGCTGGCATAGGAATCAAGGAAACGGCATTTACGTTTCATATTTCCCGTAATACAGTCCGCAAATATGTCCGCTTATTCCTTTCAAGCGGCAAGAGTATTGAACAGCTTCTTTCCCTGCCCAATGGACAGTTGGATGAACTGTTCGGCTGCACGGATACCCGGCATCGGGAGCCTTCATCCAAAAGGATTGAATTGGAGGCCTTGCTTCCCGGATATGTATCTCGTCTGTCACGCAAAGGTATGAGTGTCCGAAAACTGTTCAAGGAGTACCATACCGAATATCCGGACGGCTATCAGTTGTCTTCCTTCAAACGGATTGTCAGCGAATACAGGTTTCACATTAAGGTTGTCGGTCATGTAGAGCACTATGCCGCAGAGCAGATGTATATTGACTTTGCCGGTGACAGACTTGAAGTTGTTGATGAAATGACGGGCGAGACGAAGAAAGCCGAGGTATTTGTTGCCATCCTTCCGTTCAGCCATTATACCTACTGCGAAGCCGTATGGTCGCAACGCAAGGAAGACCTGATAAAGGCATGCGAGAATGCCATTCAATATTTTGAAGGTGTTCCTGCGGCTATCGTCCCCGACAATCTGAAGGCTGCCGTCACACGAAGCGACCGCAACGAACCTGTCATCAATGATGATTTCGCCGCTTTTGCCGAATATTACGGCTGTGTGGTCTATCCTGCTCGTGTGCGTCACCCCAAGGACAAGGCTTTGGTAGAAAATGCCGTAAAGCTCCTCTACCGTTCCATTTATCTTGATATAGAGGGAATGACATTTTCCAGTTTGGAGGAACTCAATACCGCCATCCATATTTCCTTGCTTGATTTCAATGAAAAGGTGATGGCCGGACGGGAGATGTCACGCAAGGAAATATTCCTTCATGGAGAGAAGGATTATCTTCGTCCGCTTCCCGTGAAACGCTACGTAATGAAAGAAAGGAAACTGATGACCGTGGGAAAGAACTCTTACGTTTCCTTGTTCAAGCACCATTACAGTGTTCCAAAAGAGTATGTAGGCAGGCGCATGACGATTCTCTATGATGCCGACACGGTGGAAATCTATTGTGGAATGAACCTTGTCGCCACCCACGACCGCTGTGACATTCCTTACACTTATTCTTGGAAAAAGGAGCACAACCTGCCTGGTCATTATGGTCCCTATGACAAGGACTTGGAGGAACTCTTTCAACGTGCCTCGGAAATAGACAACATCGTATTGAACTATCTTCGGGAAGTGGAGCGTGTCATGCAATATCCACCCAAAGCGTTCAGGTCATGCCGTGGCATCATGACACTGGAGAAGAAATACGGCCGTGACCGTCTAGTTGCGGCTTGCGCATGTGCGGATCAGGAATTGCAATACGGATACCAAGCCTTGCGCGAGGTGCTTGAACTGGGAGAAGATGTGGATTTCCTTCCTGATGAGGACGGAAAAGTACAGTCCAACGTGACTTTCCAGATTCCATTGACCCACAAAAATATACGTGGACGTGAATATTACAAAAAAGACAAACAATAAAACTATTATTTATGGAAGTAAACAATAAAACAGTTCCCGTTACGGGACAACAAGACCAGAATACCATATCACTGGATTTAATGAACCGTATGAAATTGCATGGTATGGCAGAGGCTTTCAGGGAAAGTCTTGCCGGCACCACTCCGCAATCCATGACTGCGGACACGTTCCTTTCCATGCTCCTTGCACGCGAATGGGACTATCGCTCCCAGGCTGCCATTGCACGGCTCACCAAAAATGCGGCATTCCGCTACAAGGCTTATATTGAGCAGATTGACTATGCCACGAACCGGGGACTGGACCGCAATCAGATGGAACGTCTCGCCACCCTTGATTTTGTGCATAAGGCACAGAACCTTTTTATTACTGGTTCTTCCGGAACGGGAAAAAGCTATTTGGCCTGTGCCCTTGGACACGAAGCATGCAAAAAGGGATTCCGTACCTTCTATGCCAATGCTCCGAAACTGCTCGGTGCGCTGAAAGTCGCCAAAGTAAAAGGTACACTTGAAGCGGAACTCAAGAAGATTGAGCGTTGCCAGCTACTCATTCTTGACGACTTGTTTATTGTACCACTTGACGCCAAAGAGCGTCCCATACTGCTTGAAATTATTGAGGATAGGCATGAACGGAAATCTGTCATCATCACATCGCAGTATCCATCCTCCAACTGGTATGACATGGTAGGTGATCCAACAATAGCCGATGCAATCCTTGACCGCATCATACATACGGCCCATACTATAGAATTATATGGTGAAAGTATGCGAAAATTAAAATCTAAGAAAAACGAGAATTTTTAAAAGGGTAAAATAATATTGCCCCCCAACACCAGGACTTTAAAGGGTCAATCATATAGTACAAAAAGGTGGGCAAATCTTGCGTGGCCAAAAGGGTCAAAGTTGAGTGGCTTTTCCACCAATACGGCCAGTACGGTGAAGCAGACGGTGGAACAGGTGAACAGGCTCCAGACCGCCCTGGACTATGTCCAGAAGGTGTCCGCCACCGTCAGACGCGCACGGATGTTCACGGACCTGATAGACCGGCAGAACCGGTTGAACAGCAACTGCCTCAGGACGCTGGAAGAGGCGGAGAAGATGGACATGAAGGGGCTGCCGGGCATCACTTCGGCCGTGCAGGACGTGGTGGCGAACAACGCCGCCATCATCTCCCTGACCGGGGATATACTCAGCAGTGACCTGAAAATGAACGACAGCGAACGGATGGAGCAGCTCGACGGATGTCTTCAGGAAGTCCGTCGCCAGGAGGCTTCACTGGGCACCATCAGACAGATCATGTCACATACGCGTACCATCAGACGGAATTTGGGACTTGTAACGGAATAGGAATATGGCATCAATAACAGAAATATCGGTCGAGCATATCCACAATGCTTATGAAAGTATCCGGGGGAACATCGCCGTGGAAGCCTTCTATGCGGTAGTGACGGGATTCATGGCTGTCACGCTCATCCACCGTCTGTATACGGTATACCGGGAGGTGCAGTCCAACGAGGACGGCACGCCCACCATGAAGGATTACATGAACCTGGTGTGGCAGTATGTATTCTGCATAGCCGCCGTCGCACTGTTCCCCGTGCTGCTGGAAGCCCTGGAAACGGTGTTCGGCAAACTGATGGACGATCTGCAGGCCGGATTCGGCGGAAAGGTCTATGATGTGGCCGACCTGTTCCAGAAGCCGATAATCGCACAGTTCGAGAAACAGTTCAGCGACATGTCGGTAATGGACGTTGCCGGCGTGTTGCTCAATCCGGTCGGCAGTTCGTTCGATTATCTGCTGGCGTATGTGGCCGGCGTCATAGCCGCCCCTTTCTACATGTACGCGCAGACCCTGTTCATAGTCGGCAGATACATGTTCCTGCTCCTGCTGGAACTTATATCCCCTGTGGCGATAGCCTGTTTCTACAACGAGAGTACCCGGACGTATTTCCATACGTGGTGCAAGAACCTGCTGGTCTGTTATCTGATGGTACCGGCCTTCATCCTTGCCAGCAAGTTTTCGGACGCCATCGTCTGCGAGTATGTCATGAACACCTCGTGGAATGTCGTCCTGCAGGTGTTGTTTTCCCTTGCGTTGAAACTGTCCCTGCTGGCGATTGTGAGAGGCAGGATCCATAACCTTTTTTAAAACAACGGAAGAATATGAAAATGGATATAAAGAATATGGTGAGGGACTTCGCCTCACTGGGAGAGGCCAAGAAGCGGTCCTCCGTCTATGTCAAGGCGGTCAGCCTGTTGTGTGCGGCCATCGTCGCCCTGGTGCTGTTCTTCATGAACATGACCGTCCGCGGAGTGACGGACAGGATCCTTGTCGTGAATACCGGCGGAGAGTTCCTGCAATTGAAGTCCATGGAAACGGACAAGTTATACGAGACCCTGTTGAAGGCCCACTGCAACGCGGTGGCCTATTATGTAAACTCTTTCGACAGGATGAGCATCTCCGGAAACCAGGCGCAGGCCGTGTTTCTGGTGGAGAAATCCGAGCTGAACGCCATCTGGAACAAATACCTGAACGACCGCGCCTATGCCGACGCGGCGGACAGGGGTGTCATCTACAAGTGCGTGTTTGAGAAGCTGCACAGGGTCGGGATACGTGATGACGGTTACAACGTGCTGTTCACCTCCATCCTGTCCATCCATGATGCCGGCGGGGTCAAACGTATAAGGATATACAGCCGGGGCGACGCCATACGCACCACCCCGTCCTATCCGGAGAATGTGACAGGCTTCTTCTTCCGGAACTATACACAGGAATACGAGCTGTTGGATAGCTCGGATGGAAACAAAGAAAGGAATTGAATAAAACAGAAGAACATGAAGAAGACTCAAGTAATCATTGTCAGCGTGTTCGGGTTACTTGTCCTTCTTGTCATCTGGACAATCTCCGCGATGAAAGGAAAGGAAGAGAATCAGAACACCGTCCGTCTTAGCACGGACAACAAGGATGTGACCATTACGGATGTGAAGGCCCAGCTCGAGCGTACCCCCCTGCGCAAGCAGGCGGAGGGACAGGGCGGGGACAATCCGGTGGACATAGAGCGTATGCGTCAACTCATCATCAACAGTGAGATGCCGCCGGAAGAGGAATACGGGCGGAAGGCGGATACCGCCTCCTATATCCTTCCCACACAAGAGAACCTGGACAGTATCACCCGTGAACTGCGGAAGAAGAAAAAAAGGAAACAGGAGAAAAAGAAGGTGGAGAAGAAGGAAGAGACAAAGGAAGCCCCTGAGGCAAGGACAAGATTCAACACGGTCGCCTTGCACAAGAGCAGCAGGCGGAACGCCATCCGCGCGTACGTGCATTCCGACCAGGTCGTGATGGCCGGATCCACGCTGAAGATGCGTCTGGGTGAGGACTGTCTCACCGATGACGGCCGTCGGGTGAGGAAGGACTCGCCGGTGTACGGGGAAGTGAGGAAGATAGACGGCGAAAGGGTCATTGTGGAGATCAGGACAGTCAATGTGGGCGGCAATATCCTTCCGTTTAAAAAAGAAGTATATTCTTCAGACGCAATGGAAGGTATCTATGTACCGGGGAACGCAAAGGCGGAAATCAACAAGGATGCCACGGCCGGGGCGGTGGACGGGACAAATCCGCAGATAACCGGAGGCCTGGACATGGGCAGCCAGCTTATTGCCGGAGGCGTGAACGGTGTGGTGAACGCCACCAAGCAGGCCGCAAGCAAGAATATCAAGAAAGTGAAGGTCACCATCAAGACCAACTATGCCGTGTTTCTGATGGAGAAAAAAGAAACGGGGGAAAGCTGACCGGAAACGGCATATTGAAACATTAAAATAGTGTGTATTCACGCCACGAACAGTCAGGGCAAAGAAGTGATGAAAAGGCATCTGTGGATGAGAATGAGAAGCAAAAGTCCCGGATAATGGTCCGGAACCTGAAAAGTAAACAATAAATAAAAACAAAAATTATACAATGGAAACCATACAGGAAATTATAGATACAATAAAACAATGGCCGGCCACAATATGGTGGGTTATGGGAGCTCTTTTCATTATCCCCCGGTTTTGGGATACTCCACCGAGAAAGAAACGAAATAAAGATAAAATGACGGATGATAAGAATAACGACTTAAAAAGTTCAAATATGACTGATAAAAAAGAATTTG
>OLOO01002317.1_pt1 | contig 10778 bp, 8 predicted proteins | sample 1672621 | NCBI WGS metagenome assembly OLOO01 (sample SAMEA3136706, study PRJEB25190) | human gut metagenome | biome: human gut; feature: human-associated habitat; material: faeces | place: Austria | collected 2013 | reverse complement strand
TGTAAATAATTTAGATATTGTGGAAAGAATTAATAGAAAGATAATAATAGATCATCATAGAAGAAGTCCAGATATAATAGAGGGAGCATTATTAAATTATATTGAAGTATATGCATCATCAACTTCAGAAATGGTAACAGAATTAATTCAATATATGCTACAAAAACCAAGAATACCTAAAATAATAGCAGAAGGACTTTTAGGTGGAATTTTTATGGACACAAAGGGATTTCAATTTAAGTCTGGTGTTAGAACCTTTGATGCAGCAGCATTCTTAAGATCATTAGGTGCAGACACAATAGAAGTAAAAAAAATGTTTACTGATAGTTTAGATGATTATTTATTTATATCAGATACTATAAGAAATGCAGAAGTTCATGAAAATTTAGCAATTGCAGTTTGTCCAAGTGATGTTAACAATACTGTAATAGTAGCAAGAGCTGCAGATGAGTTGTTAGGTATATCAGGAATGTTTTGTTTTATGCAATATAAATGATTCTATTATTATTAGTGGAAGATCTACTGGGGAAGTTAATGTTCAAGTTATATTAGAAGAACTTGGTGGAGGCGGCCATATGAATATGGCTGGAGCTAAGTTAGAATGTACAATAGATGAGGCTGTTAACTTATTAAAGGAAGCAATTAATAAGCATTTAGAAATTAAAGAATAAAAACGTTAAAGGACAGGTGTTATAATATGAAGGTAATTTTATTACAAGATGTTAAAAAGATGGGAAAGAAAGGTGATGTCATAGAAGCATCAGATGGATATGCAAGAAATTATTTATTTCCTAGAAAATTAGCAGAAGAGGCTACAGCAAATGCGTTACATGTAGTAAATGCAAAAAAAGAAAATGAAAGAAAGAAAAAACTTGCTGAATTAGAAGCAGCTCAAAAATTAGCAGCTGAATTAAAAGGTAAGGAAGTAACTATAAATGCTAAAGCTGGAGATAGCGGAAGATTATTTGGAGCAATAACTAATAAGGATGTAGCAGAAGCAATTAATAGTGAATTTAATTTATCAATAGATAAAAAGAAAGTTGTTGTAAATACTATAAAGGTTGCTGGAACATATGAAGTAGAGGTTAAGTTATATCCAGAGGTATCTACAAAAATGAAAGTTAATATTGTTTCTAAACAATAAGGAGGACTAACATTGGATTTATATAACAAAGGAGCCAAATTAGAAGATATATTACAAGAAAATTTGCCAATAGAAGCAAAGGTTAATGTATTATTTGATGTTCTTAAAAATGTTTTATTAGAGCTAGGACTATAAGATTTAAGCTTCAAAAGTATGTAAACTCATCAAATATAAATGAGCGTATATATGCATTAGATGTTATAGCATCAGATGGAAATGGAGCTAAGGTTGTGCCAGCTGATGATGAATTAGAAAAGGCATTAGAAGATGTTCTTTATTGGATATCAGAAAATATAGCTAAAAAATATGTTCAAAATAAAATAGAGGCTGATGTTGAAAAGGCACTAGTAGAAAGACAAGATAAGTTCATGGATGAGCTTAGAGTTTCTATAATAAAAAAGCAAAAAGGAAAAGAAAATACTAAAACTACAGCAAAGTTAGAAAGATTAGAAAAGTTAGATGCTAAGCATATTAATAAAAATGTAATGTCACTTTTAAGACCTGAAAACTTTAATGAGATAGTTGGTCAAGAAAGAGCTATAAGATCATTAATGTCAAAAATGTATTCACCATATCCACAGCACATAATTCTTTATGGGCCACCAGGGGTTGGTAAAACTTCAGCTGCAAGACTTGCTTTAGAAGCTGCTAAAAAATTGAAATTTACACCTTTTGATGAGGATTCAAGGTTTGTTGAAGTTGATGGAACTACATTAAGATGGGATCCAAGAGAAATAACAAATCCTTTATTAGGTTCTGTACATGATCCTATTTATCAAGGAAGTAAGAGAGATTTAGCAGAAGTAGGTATTCCTGAACCAAAGACTGGATTAGTTACTGAAGCTCATGGGGGTGTATTATTCATTGATGAAATTGGTGAATTGGATGATATACTTCAAAATAAGTTATTAAAGGTTTTAGAAGATAAAAGAGTTGAATTTTCATCATCTTATTATGATCCAGATGATGAAAATATACCAGAATATATAAGATATTTATTTGAAAAAGGTGCACCTGCTGACTTTGTATTAATAGGTGCAACTACAAAAGATCCAAGTCAAATAAATCCAGCTTTAAGATCAAGATGTACAGAAGTTTATTTTGAACCATTGTCATCTAATGATATTAAGGGGATAGTAGACAATGCTTCAGAAAAGTTACATGTGGGACTAGAAGATGGTGTTGGAGAATTAATAAGTCAATACACTATTGAAGGTAGAAAAGCAGTAAATATATTAGCTGATGCATATGGATATTCATTATTTAATAAAGATGGTGATGAAACAAATAATGAAATAACTTTAAAAGATGTTGAAGAAGTTATTTCTATAGGAAGATATTTACCATTTGAAAGAATTGATAGCTTAGATAAATATGAAGTAGGTCATGTATATGGATTAGGAGTAAGTGGATTCTTAGGCTCTACAATAGAAATTGAATCTACTGTATTTAAGGCTAAAAAGAAAGGTCATGGAACTATAAAATTTAATGATACAGCTGGATCTATGGCAAAGGATTCTGTATTTAATGCTGCATCTGTAATAAGAAAAATTACAGATATAGATATTAACGATTATGACATACATGTAAATGTAATTGGTGGTGGTAAAATTGATGGACCATCAGCAGGAGCAGCAATAACTATTTGTATAATAAGTGCTCTTACTGAAAGACCAATTCGTCAAGATGTTGCTATAACAGGGGAAATTTCTTTAAGAGGAAATATAAAACCTGTTGGTGGCATATTTGAAAAGATATATGGTGCTAGAAGAAAGGGAATTAAGCTTGTTGCTATCCCTAAAGATAATGAAAAAGAAGTCCCTCTAGGACTTGAAGATATAGAAGTTAAATCTATAAGTCATATAGAGGAACTTATGGAGATAGTATTTGAGAAGTAATGTAGATTAAGCTTCCTTTAATAGGAAGCTTAATTTTATTATGTGAAGAAATATATTTATTATTCAAATTGATAGGTAAATTAAGTTTTTGTATAATATGCTTATGAGAAATAAAATTGATTATGTTTATTTGATTATAAATTTGGAGGTGGGTTGCTTATGGAATCACCTATGATGAGAAGTTTACCGCAAAGCATTGAGGCAGAACAATCTGTTATAGGAGCAATGATAATAGATAAAAGTGCTATTGCTCAGGTTTTTGAAAAACTTAATGAAGATGATTTTTATAGAGATGGTCATAAGGTTATATATAAGGCTATCAGGGAAATGTATGCTAAAGATATGGCTGTAGATTTAGTTACTATATTAGAATATTTAAAAACTACTGATATGTTAGATAAAGCTGGTGGAGTTACTTATATATCAGAGCTAAGCTCATCTGTACCAACAACAGCTAACTTAAGTTCTTACATAAAAATAGTAGAAGAAAAGTCTACTTTAAGAAAGTTAATAAAAGCATCTACATCAATTATAGAAGAAAGCTATAATAGTGGTGGAGATGTAGAAAAGGTAATAGATTTAGCACAAAAAAAGGTTTTTGATATAGCTGAAAAGAAGGATTCTAAGGAATATGAAGCTCTTTCTGATGTTCTTGAAAGAGGATTTTTAGAAATCGAAAGATTATTCAATAATAGAGGAGCCATAACAGGGGTTGGATCAGGAATAAAGGACTTAGATGCTAAAACATCTGGATTTCAAAAAGGTGATATGGTATTAATTGCAGCAAGGCCTTCTATGGGTAAAACAACCTTTTCTTTAAATATTGCAGAAAATGCAGCATTAAAAGAAGGAAAAAGTGTAGTTATATTTTCACTAGAAATGTCTAAGGAGCAATTGGCTTATAAATTATTATGTTCGCAAGCAAATGTTGATATGTTAAAACTTAGAACAGGTAACTTAGAAGATGATGATTGGGAAAGAATAGCAAGAGCAACAGGCCCTTTAGCTAATGCTAAGATATATATTGATGATACTGCTGGTATAAGTGTTATGGATATGAGATCTAAGTGTAGAAAAATAAAAATGGAGCATGGAATTGATATGATTCTTATTGATTACTTGCAACTTATGTCTGGTAGTGCAGGAAGTGATAATAGACAACAAGAAGTATCTGAAATTTCAAGATCTATTAAAGCATTAGCAAAGGAAATGGAATGTCCTGTAATAGCATTATCACAGTTATCACGTGCAGTTGAGCAGCGTCCGGACAAGAAACCGATGCTTTCTGATCTGCGTGAGTCCGGAGCACCAGAGCAAAGAGCAGACCATAGACCAATGTTATCTGATTTAAGAGAATCTGGATCAATAGAGCAAGATGCCGATGTTGTTATGTTTTTATATAGAGATGAATATTATAATAAAGAAACAGAAGAAAAAGGTATTGGTGAATGTATCATAGCAAAACAAAGAAACGGCCCAGTTGGTACTGTTAAAATGGCATGGATTGGAGCACATTCTAAGTTTGCAGACTTAGAACTGGTACATAAAGAATAGAACTTAGTTAGTTAAGAGTGACAAGTGACAAGTTTCAAGTTAAGGAAAAAATTCAGCTTATGCTGAATTTTTGAAAGTATAAATATAAGAAACTACGCTAAGTAGTTTCAACAGAAAATTTGCCACTTGCCACTTGTCACTTGCCACTAATAAAACTACTAACTAGTCTAAGGAGGGTGTTTTATGAATAAAAGAATTGGATTTATTGGATGTGGAAACATGGGAAAGTCCATGTTGGGATCATTAGTTAAGTCAAAAGATATAAATAATGAAGATATTATGGTTTCTACAAAAAGTAATACTTCTGCTCAGAATATAATTAAAGAATTTAATGTAAAGGCAACAACTATTAATAGTGAGGTTGCTAAAAATTCAGCTATAATATTTTTAGCTGTAAAGCCATTTTTCTTTAAGGAAGTTATAGAAGAAATAAAAGATGTAGTTAAAGAAGATGTTATTATTATTTCAATAGCAGCAGGCGTTACAATAGAGCAAATAGAAGAATGGTTTGGTAAGAAAATTAAGTTAGTTAGAACAATGCCAAATACACCAGCATTAGTTGGAGAAGGAATGTCTGCTATTTGTCCTAATAATAATGTATCTGAAGAAGAATTAAATTATATAGGTAAGTTATATAATTTATTTGGAAAGTATGAAGTGATTGCAGAAAAAGATTTTCATGCATTTATAGCATTATGTGGATCCTCACCAGCTTATGTATTTATGTTTATTGAAGCAATGGCTGATGCAGGAGTTAAGTTAGGATTACCTAGAGCAAAAGCATATAAACTAGCAGAACAATCTATATTAGGTTCAGCAAAGTTAGCATTAGAAACAGGAAAACATCCTGGAGTTCTTAAAGATGAAGTTTGTTCACCAGGGGGAACTACTATTGAAGCTGTAATAGATCTTGAGAAAAATGGATTTAGAAATACTGTTATAAGTGCTATTGAAAAATGTGCAAATAAGTCTAAAAACATTTAATGAATTTATGATTTAAATAATTTATTGTGGAAATGTATTATTCAAACATATATAATAATAAAGAATGAATAAATTATTGTTATGGTGAAATAATTAAAAATATAAAATTCTAAGAAAAGAGTAGTACTTATTCAAGTATATTTTACAGCGAGTGAGGGAGGGGGTAAGCCTTGCAAAATATAGAATAAGGAATAGGACCTTGGAGAAGCTGCTTGAGTATAATATTTATATAAGGGTAAGCCGTTAACTGCGTTAAAGTTTTAAGTGAACTAAAATTTTTAGTTAAATTGAGTGGTACCGCGGAAATATTCCGTCTCTTTGAATGAAAAGAGGCGGTTTTTTTATATGTTTAAAATAAGAGGAGGTAAAGTTATGAAAATATTTATTGAAAAAATAAATGATGTAGTAAAAAGTGCTTTTGAAGAACTTGGATATGATAAAGAAACAGGAAAGGTAAATGTATCTAATAGACCTGATTTATGTCAATATCAATGTAATGGAGCTTTAGCAAATGCTAAAAAGCATAAAAAAGCACCAATGGTAATAGCACAAGAGGTTGTTGAAAAATTAAAGGATAATGGAATGTTTGCAAAGCTAGAAGCTGTTGCTCCTGGGTTTATTAACATGAATATTAATGATGAATTTTTAGTAAATTACGTTAATGAAATGAATAAAGATGAACAGTTTGGTGTCTCAAAAACAACAGAAATTAAAAAAATAGTTGTTGATTATGGTGGAGCTAATGTTGCTAAGCCTTTACATATAGGGCATTTAAGATCTGCAATAATAGGAGAAAGTATAAAGAGAATTGCAAAATTCTTAGGTCATGATGTTATTGGAGATGTTCATTTAGGAGATTGGGGTCTTCAAATGGGAATGGTAATATCAGAAGTTGAGAGAAGAAATCCTTCTTTACCATACTTTGATGAAAACTTTACTGGAGAATATCCAGAAGAAGCACCATTTACAATAGATGAACTTGAAGAAATATATCCATATGCAAGTAAATTAGCTAAAAGTGATGAAAAGGTAATGGAAGCTGCAAAGCAAGCTACAGTTGAACTTCAACAAGGAAGAAGAGGCTATTTTGCTTTGTGGAAACATATATTAAATGTTTCTGTTGCTGACTTAAAGAAAAATTATGGAGCGTTAGATGTTAATTTTGAATTATGGAATGGCGAAAGTGATGCACAAAAATTAATTCCATCAATGATAGAAGAGTTAAAAGAAAAAGGATTTGCAAAAGAAAGTGAAGGAGCTTTAGTATTTGATGTAAGTGAAGAAACTGACAAGAGTCCAGTTCCACCACTATTATTATTAAAATCTGATGGAGCAGCTTTATATGGAACTACTGATTTAGCTACAGTTGTAGAAAGAGTTAGAGATATGAAAGCTGATGAAATAATATATCTTGCAGATAAGAGACAAGGACTTCATTATGAGCAATTCTTTAGAGCTGCTAAAAAATCAGGAATAGCACATGAAGATACTATTTTAGATTTCATTGGTTTTGGTACAATGAATGGAAAAGATGGTAAGCCATTTAAGACTCGTGAAGGTGGAGTAATGAGACTTGCAGACTTAATAAGTATGATTAAGGAAGCTGGTAAAGAAAAGCTTAAAGATAATAAGAATATAGCAGAAGAAGATGTTGAAGAAATATCTTCAAAAGTTGGATTAGCGGCATTAAAATATGGTGATTTATCAAATCAAGCAGCTAAGGATTATGTGTTTGATATAGATAGATTTGCTTCATTTGAAGGAAATACTGGTCCATATATCTTATATACAATTGTAAGAATTAAGTCTATATTAAATAAGGCAGAGGAATTTAAAGCTCAAAATATTATATCAGTGCCTCAAAGTGAATCTGAAAGAGGGTTAATGCTTCAATTAGCTAAATTTAATGAAGTTATAGAATTAAGCTTTAGAGATAGATCTCCACATAAAATATGTGAATTCCTTTATGAGTTATCTAATAACTTTAATAAGTTCTATAATGATACAAGAATATTATCAGAAGAAGATGAGACTAAAAAATCATCTTGGTTAAGCTTAATAAATCTTGTTAAAAATGTTTTAGAACAAGGTTTAGATTTATTAGGTATGGAAAGTGTAGAGAGAATGTAATTATCCTAATTAAGACTAAAAAAATTATATTTATAGTATAAGTCAATTTAAATAGTTTAAAAGAAAAAATGGAGAAAGTGACGCATAAATTATTTGTGCGACATCTTTTCCATTTTTTATTATTTAAATAAAACTTTAATTATTTAAATTGTTGCAACTCCACTTTTTATAGCAGCATCTTTAACAGCTTGGGCAACTCTTTTTTGAACATCTAAATTAAATGCTTTAGGAATAATATAGTTTGGATTAAGTTCTTCATCAGAAACAGAATCGGCAATGGCATGAGCAGCTGCAATTTTCATTTCTTCATTAATCTTAGTAGCTCTAACATCTAAGGCACCCCTAAATATTCCAGGGAATGCTAAAACATTGTTTATTTGATTAGGAAAATCAGAGCGACCTGTACCAATTACTTTTGCTCCAGCATTCTTAGCATCATCAGGAAAAATTTCTGGTGTTGGATTAGCCATAGCAAATAATATTGAATCAGAATTCATTGAAGTAACCATTTCTTTTGATACTATGTTAGGAGCGGAAACCCCTATAAACACATCAGCATTTTTAATAACATCACATAATAACCCAGATTCATTATTTGGATTTGTAATATTAGAAAGTTCAGTAAAATAAGGATTACTATAAGTAGAATTTCTATTTAAAGCACCAGCTCTATCACAAACAATTATATTTTTAGCACCATAAGATAATAAAAGCTTAGTTATTGCAGTACCTGCAGAGCCAGCACCATTAACGATAATCTTTAAATCTTCTACTTTTTTATTAACTATTTTTAATGCATTCATTAAACCAGATAAAACTATAATTGCAGTTCCATGTTGGTCGTCATGAAAAACAGGTATATTTAATCGTTCTTTTAATTTTTTTTCAATTTCAAAGCATCTAGGGGCAGAGATGTCTTCTAAATTTATTCCACCTAAAGTAGGAGCAATTCTAACTACAGTTTCAACTATTTCATTTACATCTTTAGTATCAAGAACTATAGGAAATGCATCTACATCAGCAAATTCTTTAAATAATATAGATTTTCCCTCCATAACAGGTAATGAAGCTAATGGACCAATATCACCAAGACCTAAAACAGCAGTACCATCAGAAATAACAGCAACTGTATTCCATTTTCTTGTATAAAGATAAGCAGTTGATGGATCTTTATGTATTTCTCTGCATGGTTCAGCAACACCAGGTGTGTAGGCAAGGGATAAATCTTTTTCATTTGTAATTTTAACTCTAGAAGATACTTCTAGTTTTCCTCTTAATTGTTTATGAAATTGTAATGATTCTTCATATATATTCATAGTAAAACTCCTTTTTGAAATAAGTTTATAATATAATTATACGAATTATAGTTTTATAAAGCAAAAAAATATTCGTAAAAATTATTGAAATTTTACAATTACTTTGATACCATGTTATATGGGATTATCAAAGTAAATATAATCTATTCAATTATGTATTAAAGGGAGGCAATGTATAAATGTCAGCATTTATTGTTTTAGGAGCTCAATGGGGAGATGAAGGTAAAGGGAAAATGACAGACTACCTAGCTGAAGAGGCAAATGTAGTTGTTAGATATCAAGGTGGTAACAATGCAGGTCATACAGTAGAGGTTGGAGAAAAGCAATATAAACTTCACTTAATACCATCAGGTATATTACACGATGAAAAACTTAATGTAATAGGGAATGGTGTAGTTGTGGATCCAAAGGCCTTCTTTACAGAAATTGATTATTTAAAGGAAGAAGGAGTTAAAGTAACTCCAGAAAAATTAATAGTTAGTGATAGAGCACATGTTATTATGCCATATCATAAAGTTTTAGATAAATTAAAAGAAAAAGCTAGAGGAAAAAATGATATTGGAACTACTGGTAAAGGTATTGGACCTTGTTATACAGATAAGTTTGAAAGATGTGGTATAAGAGTTTGTGATCTTATAGATAAAGAGGTATTTAAAGAAAAGCTTAAGGACAATATAGAAATGAAAAATAAATATATTGTTAATGTTCTTGGAGGAGAACCTTTAAGTTTTGAGGAAATATATGAAGAGTATTCTAAGTATGGAGAAAAATTAAAGCATTTTGTAAAAGATACATCAGTAAGAGTCTATAATGAAATTAAAGAAGATAAAACTGTGTTATTTGAAGGTGCACAAGGAATGTTATTAGACATAGATTATGGTACATATCCATATGTAACTTCATCAAATACAACAGCAGGGGGAGTAGCTAATGGTGTTGGTATAGGACCAAACATGATTACTAATGCTGTAGGTATAGCAAAGGCTTATACAACAAGAGTTGGTAAGGGGCCTTTCCCAACAGAGTTAGAAGATGAAACTGGTGAATGGATAAGAGAAAAGGGGCATGAATATGGAGTAACTACAGGAAGGTCAAGAAGATGTGGATGGCTTGATATAGTTATTTTAAAGACTTCTGTAAGAGTAAGTGGATTAACTTCATTAGCGGTGACAAAGATAGATACATTAGCAGGATTAGAAAAGGTTAAGATGTGCGTAGGATATAAGTTTAATGATGAAATTATTGATTATTTCCCAGCAAGTTTAGAAGATTTAGCTAAATGTGAACCAATATATGAAGAATTTGATGGATGGGATGAAAGTGTAGCAAATGCAAGAAGCTATGAAGAATTACATCCAAATGCAAGAAAATACTTAGAAAGAATAGAAGAGTTAACAGACACTAGAATTTCAATAGTGTCAGTTGGTCCAAGAAGAGATCAAACAATGAGAGTAAAACCATTATAATAAATTAAGACAAATAAGCTGTAATGCTATTAAATACATTATAGCTTATTTTTATTTTGAATAATATTCATTATCTATGAGCAAAATATTAATAAGTAAAAGTATAAATATAAGAGGTGAATATTATGATTGATAAATATACTACTTTAAGTGATATAATGTGTGAAAATCCAATAGCAGCAGATATATTAATGAGTTACGGAATTCCTACATATGCTATTACAGAAAATCAATTTTCTACTTTATCAGATGTTGCTACAAAGTATGGAGTGGATATTAATTCAAT
>OLOO01002312.1_pt1 | contig 10804 bp, 4 predicted proteins | sample 1672621 | NCBI WGS metagenome assembly OLOO01 (sample SAMEA3136706, study PRJEB25190) | human gut metagenome | biome: human gut; feature: human-associated habitat; material: faeces | place: Austria | collected 2013 | reverse complement strand
GACAAATTCATGGAACCATTTATCGAGTATCATGGTCTGCTGCAGGGAGTTTTGGAAGTCTGTATCCGGAAAAAAGAGCCGGAAATGTACAAGAAGCTTGTAGATGGTGTACTTGCATTCAGCCGTGGCTGGATGAAGATTCACAATCCCAAGATGCAAAAGGCAGTGACGGATCTTCTGAGCCCGCTGGAATTTTCCATAGCCATGCTGGCGTGCCGTGATTGGACGAACCAGGAGATTGCAGAACATTTGGGACTGTCTGTGAATACGGTGAAGCATTATGTCTCCGGAATTCTGGAAAAACTACAGATTGATAAACGCGATAAGATTAAAGAATTCGTAAATCAATAGAATAACAGGATACGAAAAAGTGTCTGTTTTACAAAAGGAATTGTAAAACAGGCACTTTTTGGGCTTTCAACGGGCATGTGAGGAATGTATTTTTTTTGATACAATATGTATAGAGACTTATTTTTGAGAAAAAAATGAGGAGGGATAATACATATGAAGAAACGTCTGGTCAGTATGATTTTGAGCGCGGTGTTGTTTGCAACATCAGTGCCGGTCGCAGCATTTGCTGAAGATGCGAATACGCAGAATCCGGTTATGCATTCGGAGGAAGGAACGTCTCAGGGTTCGAATGCGCGGAAGGAATCTGGCATTGACTATAAGAAAAATGGAGGAACGTTTGCAGAAGGTTACACGGCTCCGTCTAATTACGATGAGCCGGTGACAGAGCTTCCGGGAGCGGAGCAGATCACAAAAGCGGGATATGAATTTGCCGGCTGGTATGATAATGAGGAGTTTAACGGAGAGCCGGTTACTTCGCTTAGCACTGCGGATCATTCCGGCAGCGTTGTCCTCTATGCAAAGTGGACGGAACGCTACTACTATGTGGATATTCCACAGACGGTCAATGCGGATGGGGATAAGCTTACGATAAAAGCGGATGCAGGTGGATTATATGACAAGGATCATGTGAGCGTGACAGTCCGGTCTGAAAATGACTGGAAATTAAAGAGTGGATTACATAGTCTTGCATATGAACTGAGAAATCCGCAGAGTGGTTCGGCACTGGAAAATGGTTCGGTTGTCGCAAGTCTTACGAAAGATGAGAGCCATAAGCAGCAGGAATATAACTGCAACATTCTGGACAAACCGAACTATACAGGTGATTATACAGATCACCTGACTTTTGACATTGCATTTCAGGATACAGCGTACAACATTACATATGAGACAAATGGCGGGACTATCACGAAGAAGAATCCGCAGCAGGCAGATCAGATGATCACAGTAACACAGGAGCAGTACCAGGCAGGAACCGTTCTGAAGGATCTGCCGGTACCGGTGAAAAAGTCCAGTACATTTCTTGGCTGGTGTTACGATGAAGCATGCACCAGATATGTGGACAGTAAGGACCGTCTTCTGAGTGATGTGACATTGTATGCCTCTTATGCAGACAACCAGCCGATGGAAGAGGTGTCCATGGCGACTTATGCCAGAGCAAATGATGTGGCAGCAGATTTTACGATTCCGATGACGGATACAAGTGCTGCCATGACGCCTGACCAGGTGCGGAAAAATTTCACGATAAAAAACGTGACAGATTCTTCCGAAACGGTTACGGTAGATGTGACCGAAGGAGCAGACCATACATTTACGATCAGCAATCCGAACGGATGGACACCGGGGGCAGCCTATAAGCTGGAGCTTCAGGAAAAGGCGTTATATTTTACAGGATTTGACCCGACGATCCGTGTCTATGATTTTACGGTCTACCGCGAAGAAGTCAAAAATGTAGAGTTAAATAAAGAGATCAAGTATATTCATAAGAAAGAGCTTTCCAATCTGACTGTAAATGGAAAGAAAGTAGAGGAAGTTTCAATCGCGGCAATGACGATTGGAACAGACGGTTCCCTGACCGAAGAAGGCAGTGATACGACCGGAACATTTACTTATAAGAAGCAGTTAGAAGTCGGCGACCAGGTCGCAATTTATTCCGGTGATGTGATCCCGACCATGGATATGTCCTCTGGTGACAACAGTGATGTGTCATTTATCGAGATTATAGGAGCGGACGGGGACAAGTATACATATCGCGGCTCCAGACCGGAAGACGTGCTCTTTATGCCGGATGTGCTGCCGCTTTCTATGGACAAAGATCAGGACGGTGACCCGGATAATAACAGTGTAACGATTAATGTCAGCGACCTGACCTTTGGTGATGATGCTATGAGCCGGGCTATGGATCTGGACAGTGAGACAACCGTAGATGAGGGCGATTATCTGGCACTTTACACAGGTACAATGGGAGAAAATGGAAGCGGAACCGTGTCTCTCTATGGAGAGATTACGAGTGTTCTGTTATCAGGAGAAAGATACATAGTAAGCTATATGCCTGTGAGCGAAGAAGATATGCGCCAGACCATGGATGTGTACCAGAAGGAAAATGTAGAAGGGGAGGACCTTCTGGAAGATACCGATGTGCAGGCGCTGGAAGAGGATATTGAGACACAGGCAGTAGACAGCGGATTTGCATCCGAAGTAGCAGAAAGAGTTGCCGATGCGGCAATGGAGACAGAATCTTTTGAGGAGCTTCAGGAATCTCTCAAGGAAGATATGAATGCAGACATCATGGTTCAGAGCCAGGGCTATGGCCAGTTGAGAAAGGCAAGAGCCGCAGGCGGGGCAGGTGGTTCCCGTGTGGAATTAGGAGTACCGACGGTAAAAGCAAATCTCGGCACGACACTAAAACATTTTGACGGAGATGTGAGTGGACTAAGGCTTGCACTGGAGATCGGCGTGCCGATTACAGTTCATGTGAACCGGGGCGCAGACATCGAGATCATGATCACGGCGACATTTGAACAGGAAGTGCGAGTATCCATCGATGTGGACGGTTCAGCCGTGTGGAAAACATGGGGATTTATTCCGTACATTGCAGATTACCGCGTAACGGCATCTCTGGAATTATATGAATACACAGGAATCGGACTGAATGTCAACTTCAAGACTGCAGAAACCGGAAACCCAGTATCTGATTCCAGTTCGAAATTACGAAAAGGTGTCAATAAGATTACCGAAGAGCTGAAAAATATGATGGAGAATGGCGAGGATTATCTAAATTCTGCATCAGGTCTCGTCAGTGGCGGAGATGAAATATCCGTATCCAAGTCTCTGGCAGAGAGGTACTCGGAACTTCTGGCAGACGAGGCAGACTGGGTGGAAATCTACAAGCGTCCGCTGGTAGACCAGCATTTCCGTGTGCTTCTGATCATTGATATTCAGGTGAAGCTGGAATTCGTTGTTTCCGCAAATGTGAACATTTCCATCGGAATGACTTACTGGTATAAGAATGCGAAAGAGTATGTCTTCTGTGTACGGGTCAAAGAGCGGACGGCGACCAATGATACGATAGATCTGGTAGAGGAGCAGTATGAATTTACGGCATATGCTATGGGAACTCTTGGCATCAAAGCCGGTGTGAGACTGACGGTGCGTGTGGGATTATTATCAACGTCCATCGCCAGTGTCGGTATCTCGGCGGATGTGGGCGGTTATGCACAGGTCTGGGGTTACCTCTACTACGAATTGAAATATACGGCATCGGCAGGACGAAGCAGCCGTGCTATGGGAGCTATGTATCTGGAAATCGGTATTTATCTGGAAGTGAAGTTCGAGGCACAGGCACTGTCCAATGCATTTACCTATAATCCGACACTTTACGAGAACGAGTGGCCGCTTTATAGGGTAGGTGTTCTGGAAAATGTACTGGATTTTGCTTATACCCAGGATAAGGTTGCCGAGATTAATATGAAGCGGGAGATTCAGTCGGTTCAGATCCCGGATGAATATTTCAAGATGCAGTACATGGATATGAAGACCGGACTGGACGACGGAAAATATTACGAGAAGATTTACGAAGATGATACAAAGTATTTCAACATTTCCATGACGAACAGTGCGTTTACGTATGATCCGGCGACCAATATTATCCGTGTAAATCCAGGTGATGAGCCGGAGCAGGACGGTGAGATGATCATTACATGGAAAAACCAGGAAGGTACCTTTAATACGAAGCCATGTGCAAGAAAGATCAAGCTTCACTGGGACCGCCTGCGAGATGGTTACTATATTGCATTCCAGAGTAATGGCGGATCTTTCGTCGATGCAATTACCGGAAAATATAACGCAGAGATCAAGAGGCCGGAAGATCCGATAAGACTCGGATACACATTTGCCGGCTGGTATGAGGACATGGATCTCACCATTCCATACACAATTCCGGAAACCATGCCGGAAGAAGACAGACTTGTCTATGCAAAATGGGAAGCAGCCGATGTGGGTTATACAGTCGTAGATTATATAGAAGGAACGAATGGAACCTATGAAGCACAGACTCCGGTCAAAATGAGTGGCAGGACGGAAGAGGAAGTAAGCCCGGTTCCAAAAGAGCGTACGGGATTTGTAACACCGCCGCAGCTTACGGAGACTGTAAAAGCAGACGGTAGCCTGGTCATCAATTACTATTATGCAAGAAATAAATATACACAGACATTCAAGTCCGAAAAAGAGACGGAGAATGGAACGGAGACAGAAGTGATCGCAGACGGAAATTACCGATATGGAACCATGATGCCGACACCGGCAGTCTACAGACCGGGATATGAATTCCTTGGCTGGGAGGACGAAGAAGGCGCTGGGGTTCCAAAGGAAGTTCCATCTGAGAATAAGACCTACATTGCAAAATGGAAAGCACTGGAAGGCATTACTTATACCGTGAAATACTACGTGCAGAATACGGATAACAGCGGATACAGCTTAAGCGAGACTGCGGCTCTGACCGGACAGATGGGAGAGGAAGTCACAGCAAAAGCAGCAGATCTTGACGAGAAAGTCTATCACTTAAAAGGTGAACTGCCGAAGGGAACGATCAAGGCAGATGGCAGTCTTGTACTGAAAGTGTACTATGATCTGAATGAGTACAAACTGACCTTTGATGCAAAAGGCGGAGAATCAGACCAGACAGAAGTGACGGCAAGATATGGTGACAAGATTGCATCACCGATGCCGACAAGAAAAGGCTATGTATTTGAAGGCTGGTATACAGACGAGGCATGTGAGAACGCATTTGGCCAGACGATGCCGGCAAAAGATATGACGGTCTATGCAAAATGGGAGAAGCAGAAAGTCAACTATACAGTCCGGCATCTGCTGGAAAAACTGCCAGATGCAGAAAAAGAAAATCCGGGTGGAGATAAAGAAGAGTATCCGGACTTAGATAAACCGGTTGAGGAAGAAAATCCATATATCTTATATGAAGAGGAAGTCTTTGCGGCATATCCAGAAGATAAAGTGACGCCGGACGTGAAGCGTTACGAAGGCTTTACTTCACCGGCAGCACAGACCGTGGCAGTGGACGGAAACGGCAACACAGTTATTGAGTACAAGTATGCGAGAAATGTCCATAAGCTGAAGCTGGTAGACCGAGGGGTCGATGAAAATAATATGGAAGGATTCGGAATGCCATTTGGTGCGGCAATTACAGAAGTAGCGATCCGGGAAGGATATCTCTTTGCAGGCTGGTATACAGATAAGGATTTCAAGAATCGATTCGATGGAACCATGCCGGACAAAGATCTGACGCTCTATGCAAAACAGACACCGGTGATGAGCAGCTATACCGTCTATCATTATAAAGAATCTGTAGATGGTTCTTACTTTGGACTGACGGACGAAGAAGTATTAAGCGGCCTGACAGAATCAGAAGTGACTCCGCAGCCAAAACAATATGAAGGATTTACTTCACCAGAGGCCAAAACAGGACAGGTAAATGGCTGGGGCGGACCGGATATCTGGTATCACTATAAGCGGAACAGCTACAATCTGACTTATGTCCTGAACAATGGAGAAGATAACAAGACTTCAAAAGTCCGCTATGAGGCAGAGATTACAAATACTCCGTCGCGGACAGGCTATGCATTTGCAGGCTGGTACACGGATGAAGCACTGACACAGCCGTACGTACAGACGACCATGCCGGCACATGACCTGACACTCTATGCAAAATGGGAAGCCGGAATGAAGACTTATCAGGTGAGACATTATCAACAGTCTATTGACAATTCAGAGCAGTATGATCTGGCAGAGACAGAAACTGTCACAGCTAAAACAGGAGAACATCTGACGCTGGCAGTAAAAGCGTATGAAGGATTTACAGCACCAAAGCCGGTTAGCTATGATGTGGTAGACGATGGAGAGGTTACGTATGTAGATTACAAATATATGCGTGACCGCCATCAGGTAACGATCCATTACAATAACGGTAATGACAGCGAGACAAAAGAACTTGCATATGGTGAGAAATGGGAGGAAAAACCATATCGTGCCGGTTATGTATTTGCAGGCTGGTATACAGACGCAGAGTTTAAAAAAGCATTTGACGGAGTGGTTCCGGCACGTGACATTACACTTTATGCAAAATGGGATGTGCAGAGTGTAAACTACACAATCAAGCATTGTCTGCAAAATGCCAATGATGACGGATATTCGTTGGGAGCACAGGAGAACTTCAATGCCGATACGGATACGGTTGTCACACCGGAAGTAAAGAACTTTGATGGATTTACAGCACCGAAGAAACAGCAGGTGACAGTCGAAGGTGATGGAAGAACAACGGTCATTTACCGTTACACAAGAAATGTGCATACGCTGACGCTTAAGAACTACGATGGTAAGACAGATAAGACGGTAGAAGCAAGATATGAAATGTCCATACCGAAGCCGACAAGAGCCGGTTATGCATTTGCAGGCTGGTATACAGATGCAAAATGTACGAAAGAGTACAAAGCGAATATGCCGGATCAGGATCTGACACTCTATGCAAAATGGGAAGCAAACATTGTCAACTATGTAGTAGAACATTATCAGCAAAATGTACAAGGTGATGGTTATACGCTGAAAGAAAGCAGTCATGCACGGGCGGCTGTGGATAGCGAAGTGACACCAGAAGTCATGAAATATAAAGGCTTCGAGGAACCAAAGACAGAGAAAGTTATCATTTCCGGAGACGGACAGACGACAGTGAAGTACTACTATAAGAGAAAGGTACATACAGTCACATTTGACGCAAATTCCGGAACATTCGCTGCAGAAAAGGGCGAGGACGACAGTAAGATTGTCGTGACCGGACGCTATGGTGCGAATATCACAGTGCCGAAAGCGCCGGCAAGAACCGGATACCAGTTCCTTGGCTGGAACGAAGACGTTGAAATGACGATACCGGATAAAGACCTTACCTATAAGGCACAGTGGCTGAAGATGGAATACACACTTCAGTTCAAGACAGGCGGAGGAACAACGATTGAGCCAATCAAAGGAAATTATGGTGACAAGATAAATACACCAGAAAATCCGACGAGAAAAGGATACATTTTCAAAAACTGGAGTAAGAATGGCAAGAAAGTCGATAACCTTCCGACGACTATGCCGGCAGAAAGTCATATTTACACAGCAATATGGGAGCGGGAGACATACCAGATTACTTATGACTTAAATGGCGGAAGCATGAAGTCCGGGGAGAAGAATCCGACGACTTACAACGTGGACACCACCGTATTTAAACTGAAAAATCCAGTCCGCGCCGGATATACATTTACAGGCTGGAGTGGAACCGAAATTACAGGAGTAAGTGACAATGTGTCTGTAAAACAGGGCTCTATAGAAAAACGGGAGTATAAGGCGAACTGGAGAGAGAATACATATCAGATTACATTTATCTTAAGCGGTACGGAGGCAAAAGGTTCCATGGCAGCCAAGACGGTCAATTACACGGAAAATGTAACACTTCCAAAATGCGGATTTACATGCAAAGGCCACTCCTTTAAGAGATGGTACACCGTGGATAAGAAGGGCAAGAAGACTTATTACTCTGACCGACAGAAGGTGTCGAAGCTGACCGATGTGAATGGAGGCGTTGTGACACTCTATCCGGAATGGGAGGCAAATGTGTACAATGTTACATTTGACTATGGTGACGGAAGAGCGAAGACAGTTAGAAAGACCAAATACGGTGATAAGTACCAGTTCCCGTCAGATCCGACTCGTTACGGCTGGGAGTTCAAAGGCTGGAAAAAAGAAGGAGCCAACACAGCATTTGACATGAGTACGAAAGAGCTGCAGCTTCAGGACGCAAAAAATATTACCTTATACGCAAGCTGGAAAGCGAACCAAAAATATTCTTACAGACCATCAAATTCCGGCAATACATATCGTGTGACAGATAAACATGAGTATACCAGATTTACTTATTATGTAGACGGTAATCAGACTTCTGTAAAGACAACCGGAGACAGTGGACTGGATCCGGCAAGATATCATTTGAATATGAAGAATATTTCCTATAATGCAGTACATCAGAATTATTCAAAGATGAGGATTAGGATTAGTTACAAGATTAAAATGGTAAAAGATGGTTATTCAGATCTGAGAATTTCCTACCATACGAAATCCGATAATAAGGATCACACAGAGTGGAAGAAAAATACGGAGGATCTGAAGAAGAAAAACGGTAAAACGATTACCTGTGAATATACACTTACGACCGGAAGCAAGATTGATGTGGACAGTCTGACGCTGGAATTTGATGCACATGGAGTAGGACCGGATCGATATGATCTCAGCAATCTGAATGTAGATATTACATTTGAGTAGGAGGAAACAGATGAAAGAACATACAGGAAAAAATAAAATATTTATTGTCATTATCATCTGTCTGTGTGCGGTCATCATTGCGGGACTGATTTATTTCATGAAATTAAAAGGAGGTTCAGATTCGGCATTTAAGCCGGATCTGGATTCAAATGCGAAGACCCAGACGGCAGACGATACCGGGGAAAAGCCGACAGGAATCCGGATACCGGGCTATCCGTCCATTACGATCGAGGCAGACAAAAAAGACGTGCAGATGAACCTGATGAATCCGGAAGGAAACCCATGTTACTTTACATTTGAAATCGTGCTTAACGACACAGATGAGACGATTTACACATCGAAGATGGTGGAACCGGGGAAGGCGATTACAGAGGTGACATTAGAGAAGGCACTTGCAGCGGGAGAATATCCGGCGACCATCAAGATTACGACCGCATCACTCACCGATGGTTCCGCCATGAACGGGGCAAATGTAGAGACGACAATCATTGCACAGTAACGGGAGGGAGAACGATGAAAAAGAGAAGTATAAGAACAGGAATTCTTTTCGCACTACTGACTCCAGTGCTGTTAATATGTGCAGAAAATCCAATCTATGCAGCCACCACCCAGACGGCGGGAAGTGCGACAGTCAGTTATCATGTGGACCCGGCTTACCAGGTGACGATTCCGGTAGATACAAGCATGCAGTTTAATGAGACAGAAACCTCTTACGGGAATATTGTAGTAGAGCAGGCGCAGATTGAGGATGGAAAATGTATCCAGGTGTCATTGCTATCTGATCTTAACTTAAAGAATTCCAACAATTCAAAGGCAGTGATTCCTTATCAGATTTTGGCGCAGGATGAGGCGGGAAGCCGGCCATTTACATCAGCGCAGTATACAAAAGCCGGGGAAGAGACACCTCTTACTATCGCGATTAAAAAAGAAGACTGGAAGAAGGCGGCGGCCGGAGAGTACGCAGATACGGTAACATTTACTATATCATACGTGGACAAAAGTGAGTAAGGGGGCGTGCATATGAGGAAAAAGACAGAAAATTTGGATATCATTGTGGATAAAAAGACTGTCCGCATTACAACGGCAGTGTTTGTGACAGTGATGACTATGCTGGCTGCAATCGCAGCGATGTTTTTTACGACCATGTCCGTTCTGGCAGCAGATGCAGGAAGCTCATCGAATTCCCAGAGCACCATCAGTACAACCGTGCCGGACTCCCATAATATCCGTGTGGAAAAAAGTCACACAGATGTAGTGATAGAAGGGGAAGAAGATCAGATAGAAGGCAACATAGATAACTTTGTTGTGGATCGTTTTGCCGAGCCGAAGATACGGATCACACCGGAAGAAGGATGGAAGGTTTCAAGGATTCTTCTGAACGGGGAAGATGTTACGGAACAGTTCCAGGACGGATATCTGACTCTGGAAGAAGTCTGCGAGGATACGACACTGATCATTGAGACAGCAGAAGATACCAGCGGCGGCGAAAGCAAAGACCCGGGTAAGGATAAAGATCCGAATAAAGGAACACCGGGCACTGGAAAGGGACATGAATCAGAAAAAAAGACACCGTTAAATAAGCTGAAAAACCAGATAGCAGCAGTCACAGGAGACGAAGCAAGACCGATGCTTTATGCACTGGCAGCAATTGCAGCAGCAGCTGTGATCAGTGTGACGGTTATAAGAAGAAAAAATAAATAACAAAAGGGCGTATCGGTACAGATATCAAAAGATTTTATCCCCCTCTCAGGTGTCATGCATCTGGGAAGGGGATAAAATATTATACAGGCATGACCTTTTCCCAATTAGCCGGTACATATTCTGGAAATGTAAACCCCTCGTATTTTGCAACAGAAAAAAAGATAAACAGTATATAACAGTTGACAACAGTGCTATGCTGTTATATACTGTTTACAACAGGAGGAAACATATGAAGATTATAATCAATAATTCGTCGATGGTACCAATCTATGAACAAATTATGGAGCAGATCAAAGCACAGATTATCTCCGGAGAATTAAAAGAAAATGATATATTGCCGTCCGTGAGAACGATGGCAAAGGAACTGAAGATCAGTGCACTTACTGTG
>OLOO01002306.1_pt1 | contig 10824 bp, 5 predicted proteins | sample 1672621 | NCBI WGS metagenome assembly OLOO01 (sample SAMEA3136706, study PRJEB25190) | human gut metagenome | biome: human gut; feature: human-associated habitat; material: faeces | place: Austria | collected 2013 | reverse complement strand
AATAACGATTGGGTTTGAGAAGACAGAGACCCCTGAAGACGATATTACAGTTGAGGAAATAAAAGCAGAAGACAAGAAAGATACTCAGGAAGACCTGGCCGATGACATGACCGTTAACGACGAAAAGAGCAAAGACGGAAAAGCAGACGGCGAAAAGGATAAGACTGAAAATGACTTGTCTGGCGATTTGACAGTTAATGATACCGTTGAGGATGTTGATAAGGCAGCAGATGCTGAAGATACTGAAACTGATGGTGCTGAAGCCGGAAGTGAATCGGCAGAAGATGATGCTGACGCAGACGACAAGATGGGAGACTTGACTGTTAATGACGACATTGGAATTGACGGAAGCAGCAGTGAAGATAAAGCTGTTGTGGATGGAGAGGAAGGTGATGGTACCACTGAAAGTATTGAAGAAGAAACAGACCCATCTGTAACAACAAGTAATGAAGACGAAAATGAAGATGAATTATTAAATGACAGTGACATCTCAACCGAATTAGTTACCGGTGACGAGATTGATGAAGAAAAAGAACTTGCAGCTGATGAGGCAAAATCTGATACAGAAGGTGATATCGCAGATGAAGAGGGCTACCCTTCATGTGCATCATACATATACAAAACTGAAGCTGTCGCAAAGAAAGACAAGTATTTTGACATCAATACTTATAGTGAATACGAAAACACTAATATTGAAGTAGTATCTGTAGATGGAAACACAGACCAGCAAACATGGAATGACGACGATTCTTTTACTGTAGTATACAAAGAGTCATTGAAAGACAATCCTGACTACTACTGGAACAAAGAGGTTAAATTCGTTGTAGTTGAAGATGCAGATATGGCTACAGCCAAATCCAGCGAATGCGACAATATTCTTCCAGACTGGGCCCCAATAGGAGACGCAGATGGAGTAGGTGTTCCAGAATTGGCTGGTACTGTATTGCAGGGCAAGACTTATAATGTATTAGTAAATGACACAAGCTGGAATCCAGACGTCGTAACTAATGGATACGATATCTCAAGATTTAGAATGTCAACAACAGGCGACCTTGGAGATTTTGATGTGTCTAAGCCTGGAAGCTATACATTAAGATATGTTGTTTCATATTTTACATTACCTAAATACAGATGGTATGTAGATACAACTATCAATGTAGTAGACCATCTTGATGGCCATAGGATTAAAGTCTTAAATGACAGTATTGACGTAAGAATGAACGGCGAGAGACTTGAATATGGCGAACTTTATGCGTCAGAACAATCAAATGTAACTTTTACTGTACAGGTATCTAATATTAATACTTTTAATGAAATTAATCCTGTTGTAAAAGTGTTAAATGGTGCAGGCGAGGAAAACCCTGAAGCTGTAAACTTTACAACAGTAGATTCCGATTCAGGAAAAATTTACACTTATAACGTTAGCCTCAAAGATGATGAGTATATAACCATTGATGATACAAACAATATTTGTACATTTGCTTTAGGCCAAAGCTATTTTGGAGCATGGTATCCAATTAAAGATAATTATATAACAAAAGATGACATTAATGAAATAGAACAAACATACGGAAATGTTAATACTCCACCAGAAGATGAGAGTGATATCGTTGCTTATGCAAGCGGAACTAATACTAAAAACTTTGGCGCAATCGGCGTAGGACAGGCTCATGGTGCAAATGTTGGTATTGGTGCAGTTGGATATAGAACGGTAATGTTGGGCATTACATCAAGCGGTCAAGCTGCCATTGCTAAATGGGTTTCCGGACTTACAAATTCGTACGATGCAGCAAACATGAAAAATTTTAAAGCGTGGTTAAATACAAATCAGTTAATATGTGCCGACTGTACTACCTGGGGAGAAGGACAGCATGCTGGGTGGTATGCCTCAAACCAATTCCCATTTACAATAACGGCTAAAGCAACGTATAATTCAAGCACAAACAAGCTTACAGTAAGGCTTGACGCTGTCGGTAACGCTTCTATGTCAGGAAATTATCAAGAGCTGGCAGGTTACGAATCTTTTACAGGAACTTCTGGATATAGTATCACCATCAGGAAGAGACTTGTTAATGAAGAGTGGGCAGCAAAGTTTTATCGTGTAAGATTGAATACAAAATTCACAATATACAGATATACAAACCATGCTTGGAAGGAACAAAAAACCGTAACACTGTCTGGCGCTACAAGAGATAGTGTAAGCGTGGAAGGTCTTCAAAAAGGTAAATATAAAGTAGTTGAAGAAACTAACAGTAATGGTTGTGTGTTAAATCACGACAAATATATCTTTTATCTAAACGAAGCTAATCCTTCATGGCAGACAGGAGATGACGTTGAAAGCGACAGTGTCACAGAGAATGTTTCAGGAACATATGTTCTTAACTATACACAGTATTATCATGGAATAATTTTGAAGAAAGAAAATAACGAAGGAAAACCTTTATCAGGAGCATACTTTAAAATTGAGTATAAACCAAACTCAACAAGCTCCCCTGAAGCAACGTGGTATGCAAAAACCGATACTAATGGCGAGATTATCCTTGATAATAAACATATTCAGACGAAGTATCAGTTACCAAATGGAACAAAGGTTAAATCATCAGAGGCTCCGCTGAATGCAGCAAATGACCCGGTATTACCTCCTGGATGTTTAACAATTACAGAAGTAGAAGCACCTGATGGATATCAGTTTAGCAGCAAACCTGTAACTGTATCATTAAAGGCAGTTGATAACGAGACGCGTACATTATTATATAACGTTCCAACGTTTATAAACACTCCAGGCACTGGAGATTTCCAGCTGAACAAGAAAATATACCATCCGTCAAACTTTGCGTCAAAAACACCGAGACTGTATATTAACACTCAGTTTAAGATTTATTCAGACTATGATACTGCAACAAAGACATGCTCTGGATTAGTTAAGACGGTAGCTGTTTCTGCTAACAATACAGATGATACATCATATTCTGTCATGGTAGAAGGATTGAAACCTGGTAGATATTATCTGCAGGAATCAAAACGTAACCCTGGAACCGTACAGAATACGAATACGTATTATTTTGATATAATAGCAGGAAAGACAATAAACAAATTCACAAACGTTGAGACCGGAAATTCCGGAACGGCAGTTGCGAATAACCCGTTCAGATTAACAGGAAAAATGTTTTCAAAAACAGACCCAAATGGAAGACCTCTTTCAGGAGCAACTTTCAAAGTTGTTTATTCTCCATTAGAGCCAGAGAATGGATATAATCCTATGTACACCTGGTATTTCGAGACTGATTCAAACGGTGAAGTTTTATATGACAGCAACCATTATGTTTCAAACTTTAATGGAAACTGGAGCGATGACCCGTTGAAACTTGATGACGGAACCTGGGCAATTCCTTCCGGTTCTTTATGGGTAACAGAAGTTAAGGCTCCGGCTGGATATAAGCTTGACACTCAGACACATTCAATCAAATTGACAGGACGCCTGGACAGCAATGGAGTTTACACAATTCCAGACCTGGAAGCTGAAGACTTAACTATCATTGAATACCCGGATGGCTGGAACGTTGATTTGATGACTAAGAAAATGGATGCAGCAGATGGAACTCCGTTAAGCGATGCTGTATTCGGAATCTATAGTGACAGAAACTGCAACAACTTAATCGCAAGACTTACATCTGACAGAGATGGTTACACTGGAACTTACAGGATGGAGTTTGACGGAGACGTCAACAGCACTACTGTATATTGCCGTGAGATAGAAGCGCCAGAAGGATATCAGAGAAATGATACTATATATCCTTTAACTTTAACAAAAGCAAATGATGATGGCCAGACCAGAATATTTGGAGAAAATGGTATCAATGGACTTGGTGTGTATGACGAGAAGGTTTCTGAAAAATGGAGATTACGTTATAGAGTAAAGAAGGTTGATGGCAATGGAAAACCTATAGAGGGAGTTGTATTTAGAGTATATTATGACAGCGATTGTATGAATAGAGCAGCTACATTAACAACAAATGCTGATGGATATTCAGATATAGCAGAAATTCAACAAATAGAAGGAAATGTTGACTCATATACATTATATTGTAAAGAATATAGAGCTCCTGCCGGATATATCTTTGATTCAACTAAGAAATATACATTAACATGGAACCGTTCTACATATGACGCATTAAAAAACAGAGGAGACGAATCTGGCGAATTACAGACATTTGGTGGAGATAAAGGTATCGTAAACTTAACTCCAACAGCTACACCGACGCCAATAATTACACAGCCGGTAACACCGCCCCCAAGCAATACACCGACTCCGACTCCGACAAGCACTCCGACGCCAACACCTACAAATACACCTACTCCAACACCAGTAATCACACAGTCGGTAACACCACCCCCAAGCAATACACCGACTCCGACTCCGACAAGCACTCCGACGCCAACACCTACAAATACACCTACTCCGACGCCGACAAGCACTCCGACGCCAACACCGACGGATGAACCGCCGACACCTGGAACCGGATATGTCTACGTAAAAAAGACGTCAAGAGCAGGACAAGACCTTATGGATTTGGATGGATATTCACTGAAAGGTGGTAAGTTCTCAGTTACAGGTGGTGGATTTACCGGTACCTTAACAACTGAAGAGAATGGTATTTCAAATCACTTACAGCTTCCGAATAATGCATATCAGACAGCTGTAGCAAATGATTATGAGGATACCGGCCGGGCAGTAGTGGATGAAACAACAATTGCACCTTTAGATGATGCGATTGCAACAGACGAAACGTCTGATGAAACTGCATATACTGATATGGAAGATGTAGATACTACATCTGACAATATCTCTGACGACGTAGTAAATACAAACAATGCGATTTCTGAAGATGTGGATGCATTACTTGATGCTGATTATTCTGATTCTTCTGATGAAGTAATTGATAATATCGATGAATACACCGGAGATGATGAGGGTATCGCAAATATGGCTTTGAATCCAAAAATCACAAGCTATAAAGTAACTGAAATAGAAGCTCCTCTTGGACATAATAATTACGGAGTAACAAAATCGTTCTCTGTAACAATGCCTCAGGACAAAGACCGTGTAATTGAAGTACAGTTCTCAGATGACCCGAAAGTCTTAGACAGCCGTATGACTATCAAGAAATTAAGTGCAAAAGGAAACCCGATTTCCGGCACCATATTCAAAGTAGAATACATTGACGACTTTAATGGAAATTCTGATAATGTAAAACGTACATGGTATTTACAGTCTGACGCAAATGGTATTGTAAGATTTGATGACAATCATGTTGTAACAAGCTTAACACAGTATCGTTCAGATGAGTTCTTCAAATTTAACAACAATATTGTTCTTCCTTATTACGGACAGTTGAGATTTACAGAAGTAAGTACTCCTGCTTCATATGTTTTGAACAGCGAGCCATTCGTAGTAAATCTTGCAGATGCGCAGAATGGTTCTACCGTTGACCTGTCAAAGACAGTATACAACGACCTTGAACCTGCAAAGGTACAGCTTACAAAATATAAAGATGACGGTTCACCGCTTGCTGGCGTTGAATTTGAACTGAAATTTGTAAAAGAATCTGAAACAGCAACAAAGAACAAGAGCGAGAGCTTTAGTCGCCTGTTGAATGTTGGTGAAACTGCAACAGCAACAACTGACGCAGATGGAAAAATCACATGGGAGAATCTTGACCAGGGTGATTATGAAATCAGAGAGACGAAGACTGTTGATGGATGTGCACTGCTGACAGACGTAATCAAGATAACACTTCCGTTACAGCTGACGAAAGATGAGGCTGACTCATACGGAAATGTAAACAAAGACATTGCAAAAGAAGATACAAACTATACGAAAAAATGGTATTTCTTTGATTGCAAGTATGAAATCAAAAACAATCAGGTATTCTTAATGCCGATGACCGGTTCTAATGGAACCTGGATGTATGGCTTTGTAGGATTTGCCGCAATTGCGTTTACCGGATGCTTATATTTACTTCTTGACGAAAAGAAGAAAAATAAGAGGAAACATAGACGGAAAAGAAGATAAATCTGAAAAAGCTGAAAGATAAAGGTAACAATAGAACAAAAAAAATAAAAAACAACGCATCTGCCGATGCGTTGTTTTTTTGTGTTTAAGATTCGGAAATTGGCGTCCAAGTGGCGATTACTTTGTCGGGTCTTGACTGGATGCGAATACTACGTAAATTTTCTTCCCATCCATTAAATAAATATCCATCTTTGTTTGGGACTTCAATTTCAGACGAGTAAATAATTTTTCCAACTGGTCCAGTAACTGCTAATGTATTACTTCCATTACTACTAAATACTCCTCCGTCTGCGTCAAAGATTACAGTTCCCTTTAAATCCGGATTTGATGAAAAGTCCTGAACCCATAACCACTGCCCGGTGATTGGGCTTTTACATACGCCAACCCCGATATGTGTAATGCTCTGCTGCATCATTGTTGCTTTATGTCCAGAGCTGTTCATCCACGCTCTGACAACTGCTTCTGGGGTTTTCTGGCCTGCAGCGATGTTTTCTCCTCCGTCACAAGCTACTCCGTTTTCATATAATGCTGTACTACTATCTGTTCCGTCTGGTCTTATATGAGAGAATTTTCTTGTAATCTCTTCAGCTCTGACCATCGCGGCTCTCTGAAGTCCTGCGTGATACTGTAACGGTGAACGTCCTGCTTTAACTCTCTCAATATTTGTCAGCCTGATAACCTCGGAGGCCATTTCCTCAACACTCATCTCCGGTTCTGGAGTCGGTGTAGGAGTAGCGGTAGGAATCGGCGTTGCGGTTGGTGTAGGTGTTGCCGGTTTCTCTGTCGGTGTAGCAGTAGGAATCGGGGTTACCGGCTTCTCAGTAGGTTCCGGTGCCTTTGTAGGTTTTGGAGTAACCGGCTTCGGTGTAGCTGTCGGTGTAGGAGTCGCTGGCTTTTCGGTAGGCTTCGGAGTCTCTGTTGGGTCTGGAACCTTTGTAGGTTTCGGAGACGGTGTTGCGGTAGGAGTTGGAATCACCGGTTTTTCTGTTGGCTCTGGTTTCTCAGTAGGTTTTGCTGCATCAGCCGGAACCTTAACGGAAACTCCGTCCTTGTCGTAGTTTCCTTTCGTCTTCTTGCCGCTGTAATAACCGCGTACCATATAGGTATTGACCTCACCTTTTTTGTAAGCTGCATCTTCATATGATAATGAATTTTTCAGTGCCAGCATTTTCCACTTACCGTTATCTTTACGGTATACAAGATATTTGTCAGCGCCTGCTGCCTTATCCCATGTCAGTGTTACAATACCGTCTTTATATGCAGCTTTAATGTTTTTTACCATTGCCGGCTTGGTATAAGCCGTAAGGCCTTTCTTATTGTAAGACCCTGCTTTTTTGGTCTTCTTATTATAAGCCTTTACGGTATAGGTATATTTCTGGCCTACAACGATTGGATACTTCTTGGAAGAAGTGTGAGTGTAGCTGCTCTTGGAATTGTCAAGCGTTTTGATTTTTGTCCACTTTTTCGTTCCTTCTTTCTTATAGTAAACGATGTAATGAGTGGCGCCTGATGTCTTTTTCCATTTGACATTGATTTTGTTGTAAGCCGGAGCCGAAATGCTGTTAAGCTTGACCGTGCCCGGCTTGGCTGCCGCCTGCGTTCGCATCTGTAAAGCCTGTGGGATACAGATGAGCGCCGCAATCATGAACGCGAACAGCGCATATAAATATTTGCGTTTCTTATACATATATTTACCCTCCTTGAGTTTTTATTTCTTATGTATTTATTATACTATATTTTTATATAGCATTCAAATGTATAAGCTGTAAATAATATGCTGGAATTTTAGATAAATAATTCGCAAAAAAAATTTTTAAAGTAATTGCCGGAAAAACTCGTCTTTTTCCTGTAATTACTTTAATTTTTTTCGCAAAAATATATCCGCTTTGGCGAAATTTCAGCATAATATATATACAAAAAAAATCAGAAAGGAGAACGATATGCAGGGAGCATTACTTGTATGCGGGCTGACAGCTGTCATCATGCTTGCGGCGGAGGCCGTGAAAATATATGCAAAACGGGAAGAAAAAGAAACGGAAAAAATATGCGAAACATTTGCTGGCCGACTGGAAGATATAGTGGCAAGGGATGCCGCAGAGAGAGAAGAAAAAAAATGCCAAAAAATAGCATAAACCTGATTCAGGTGGAAAATACAAGAGAAGGAATTGAAAAATTGGCAGATTTGCTGCTGGTTGCAACTGAAAACATAACATATATGCAATATAAGCTTTCATCGCAAATGTTTGGTGGGAATTCTGATGTAATAGAGATACGCATTGGGGATTGTGTTGAGTATGTCGGCCGTATAATCATGGAAGCAGACGCCAAAAGGAGAGACGAGCTGCTGCTCCGGATTGCAAAAATACCGTTTGCCCCGCTGCGGCTTGTTCTGTTGAGGAGATATTTCGAAATGCAGTACAAAAACCCGTTTTTGCATTTTCAGGAAGAAGTAGCTTTCAGAACATATGTAGCAATGAGTGAGAAAAGAAAGAAGAAAAAAATAGGGAAAAATATCCACAGATACCTGCAGCAGAAGAGCGAGTATATTGCGGCGATGTGTGTGCAGGAGAGTAATGGCCTGTTGTTGTACGAGATGCTGAAAGAGGGGCTGGCTGATAGGGAAACTGTGAGAAAAGTCTTTGATAAAAACCCGGACGCGCCAGTGGAGATTCGGGCGTGTCTGATGGAGTTTTTGGGGAAAAGTGAAGAAGAGAGGGATGTGTTTGAGATTTGAGCACATAAAAATAAAGAAGGGAGATTTGTAATGTCTCATGGATAAAAATGGACGAAAATGTACAAACAGTTTACAGATGCCGGTATTTGCGATTACAGATGACAGAAAAGCGTTAAGGTCTATTTTTCGTATTTTTATGCTATATGCAGGGCAGCATTCATGTATGTATGAGAGTTCATGTTTGTTTTCTTTAGACTCATTTGGCAAAGAAATTAAACGGCCATCGGCATCCGGAAATATTCTTGCATTGGAATATTGCGGACAGATATTCTGTGTCCCTCTTGGATTAACAGAAACAGATAAGGCCGAAATTACAAAACGGTTTGATAAAATTTCATTCCTGGTGCATGGCAAGCAAAGACGAAAACAGGCAATCTGGAATTTTCTGGATTCTTTATACAAATATGTAAATGATACAGATATGTCAAAAATAGTTGCTGTAACTACATACAAAAATATGAATCAGAAAAGAAAAGAAAGCAAAAACGGAAAAGAATTAAAAAAATATCTGGAAACTATCGGCCCTGCTGCGATTTCCTGGTGTGCATCTGAAAATGATGCCGAAGCATTGAAAAACCTGTTGGATGTATGCGAGATAAAACATGAAACACTGAAAAATGCTTATGAAATGTATGGTGTAAATGCAGATACCCAGGTAAAAGCGTATCTTTTGGACGCGATTGGAAAAGCAAAAAAGGATGAAGATGTGTTTGATATTTAAAGCATGAGCCGAATCTTTCGGCTCTTTTTTTTGCAAAATCCTGCATACTAAGTATGCAAAAAATATGTAAATAAGGAGAAAAAAATGAGAAAAAAGATATTAGTTTCTGACACCGTATATGTTTTGCTCCAACCGTGTCTGGTATATTTCGCATTCGGAGACGGGATGGGTAGGATACCGCCTCAGGCAAGATTTGTGCTGATGGTATTGGTTGGCATGATGATGATTGTTAACCTCTATTTTTGCGAAGAAAATTGCTTTCAGAAAATGCAAAAAGAAGAAGAAAAAGAAAACGGTAACGCATGGATACTGACTTTCGCTTTGCTTGTGCAGAGTGTGGTTTTGATTGCGCCGGCGATGGTTGGGATGAGTATTGGAATCTAAAGGCAAAAACAAAGAATTTGTAAAAACGTTACAAAAAATTTTTATTTGTCATATTAGAAATTCGCTATTGATGGAGACTGGAACGCAGCAATCAACATCAGAAAAGAAGGAAAACGTATTTTCCTGAACTATTTCAAGACGCTAATTGAAGAAAAACAGGCTACGACCTGATTACCTATATATCGAACCTAACCGGTGGAACACCGTGGCTTGCCTGTGCAATATTAATAATTCGCATGCTTTGCAGTAGGGCTCATTACCAGGCTTCGAACGTAGTTCTACGTTCTTTGTTAGCAAGAAAAAAGACGGTCTTTGGTAATTCCCCGACTTCGCCGTCGTTTGTCAGCCCTTACTGGCTTGGTACACGCGAGCATAGCTCGCGGTATCATATTTTTGTCGGCGCATCTGCGACCTTTTTCTACAAATTGCGGTGATTACACATATTAATCGTAAGAGACAAAAAACAAAGAAAGGAAACGAAGGCTATGTACGAATATGACAGAAAAACAAAAACTTTAACGTTAAATGAATGGGGGGATATAAGATTTTTACCGTATGATATCAAAAAGGAAACAGAACATCTTGTCTGCAATGACAGAAAGCGCATAATGAACGATATTTATTTTACACATGAATTAATGGGGTTATGCATATTAAAAGATGTACTTATATGTAATGAAAACCATGCATATAAAACAGTTGACGGAATTGTCTATTCAAAAGATGGTTCAAAATTATTATTCTGCCCGGCTGGAATAACAGGACATGTAAGGGTTTTAGACGGAACAAAAATCATTTTTAAAAATTCATTTACATCAAGCCAAATCTCGGAAATTACAATCCCTGATTCTGTTGAGATGATTGATGATGCTGCATTTGCATCAAGTATATCGTTAGAACACGTTTACTTTT
>OLOO01002297.1_pt1 | contig 10844 bp, 9 predicted proteins | sample 1672621 | NCBI WGS metagenome assembly OLOO01 (sample SAMEA3136706, study PRJEB25190) | human gut metagenome | biome: human gut; feature: human-associated habitat; material: faeces | place: Austria | collected 2013 | reverse complement strand
CCTGAGTGCCGACTGGTATTCCCGGTATGCCGCTTCTGTGCCTTCCTCACTTTGCAATATGGGGAATAAATAAGGAGAGTCCTTGTCTTTATTTGCTATCATTCTCACCATTTGCATAGCCTCCGGCGTCAGTGAGACGGTCAGTGCCCGTCCCGTCTTCCTGCGCCTATAAGACAAGGTGTTTCCTTGTAAGTCCCTTTTGTGCAAATAGGCCAGGTCCACAAAAGGAATCCCTCTTAGCATAAACATCAATACAAAGAAAATTCTTGTTTTCTGTCGGGTGTTGGGAGAATTACCGGTCTGCAGGCTCATCTCTGTCTCCCGTACCAAGCAGCCTATGTCGGAAGCTTCGAGCGCCTTTTTCCTATCCGCCCGTGTGCCGGTATACACATGCTCAAACAGCCTGGGTACATATCGCACCAGCTTTCTGTCCACCGCCCGGTTGTAAACCGAACGTATCGCTTTGACATAGGTGGATACGGTGTTCCAGCTGCAATTCCTCTGCCTAAGGAAGTTTTCGAATCTCTTCAGTACGGTCGGGCTCAGCTTGCGCATGGGCATCGGTTGCCATTTGGTGAATGCCGAGAATGCATTCACCGCTGACTGGTAGATGTGTGCCGTCCCCCACCTGCCGCTTTCCCGGAGTTCCCCGATGATTGAGGAGAACATCTCTTGTAAGGTAATTTCATTTCTGCTCATTTCCAAATTATTTATAAAAAGGTTTATCCTGCAATTATAAATAAATTGAGAGCAAGTGCAAAGGCATCATTCTGAAATCTGCGAAACGGGAATGATGCCGTATCCGGTAGCTTATTTGTTGGCTAACGTCTGTTTAGTGGCTGATATACGTATCCTGGAAGAACCGCTTGTTGTCATTCAGACTGCAAGTGGCATCCACTCCGGCTTGTTGCAGGCGTTCGGCAATCTCATTCAGCTTCTTCCTCGAAACCCTTCCGATATAGAACAGACGGTAGCGGTAATCGTTGTCCAGCAATTCCATGACGTGCGTGAAATTCTGTTCGCGGGCAAAGTCGAAGTTTACTTTTCTCAGGTTCTGGTACGGATAGCGGATGGTCCTGCCTACGCTGTGTATGATGAGGCCGTTATTGTCCAACGTCAGGTAGCAGAAGCGGGTCATCAGCATGCTGATGAAAAAAAGACTTAATGCAAACGAAATGATAGCCGGAATGAAGCCCCACCATACGTTGCTACTGATGGAATAATATCCCAATATAAGGAACATCAGGAATAAGACAAAGAACCAGAACATATAGAGTGACGGACGCTGGTATGTTTCTGTGGGAATCTCTGCGACTGTCCGTTCCCCCGGTACGTAGTTGTCGAAGGGGATTTCTTGGGAGACCAGGTAGCGGATGACCGAGGAAGGGTGACGGAAAGGAGGCAGATAGATTGCTTTTTCTTTCCCTTCCTTTAGATGTAAAGTCAGTATGCCCGGACCATATTTGTCTTTCGCAGCCAAGTTGCTTTTGCGGGGAACCTGGTGGTAACGCTTCATGAAACTGAAACTCTTGATTTGGTGCAGTCCGATGTGCTGGCTTTGCAGCAGTTGTTCGGCTCTTTTCTGTTCTTTACTGGTCACTTCCATAGTTCTTATTTTTTAAGTTCGGGATAACTGATGCGGGTATGGTATATAGTCTTCAGCTTCTCCTTGAATACGTTCTTCACGGTGGCAATATCCTTGAAGGTGATGGGGCATTCCTTGAAATAGCCTTCTGCCACTTGCGAATCGATAATCTTGTCTACCAGGTTGCTGATGCTCTCTTCCGTATATTCGGGCAGACTGCGTGAAGCGGCTTCCACCGAATCGGCCATCATTAGGATAGCCTGCTCTTTGGTGAACGGGTTGGGACCGGGGTAGGTGAATGCCTCCTCGTTAGGGTCTTCACCGGGGTGCTCGTTTTTCCAGGAGATATAGAAATACTTCGTTTTCCCACGGCCATGGTGAGTGGTGATGAAATCCTTGATTACTTTGGGGAGATTGTTCTTCTCGGCCAGCTTCAGCCCGTCCGTCACATGGCTGATGACGACTTGGGCACTTTGCTCATAGCCCAGATTCTTGTGCGGATTGACTCCACCCGATTGGTTCTCGGTGAAGAACACCGGATTCTCCATCTTGCCGATGTCATGATACAGCGCTCCGGTACGTACCAGCTGGCTTTTGGCTCCGATACGGTTGGCCGCTTCCGCCGCAAGGTTGGCAACCTGCATGGAATGCTGGAAGGTGCCGGGAACTGTCTCGGACATGCGGCGTAGCAGGCTGTTGTTGATGTTGGACAATTCGACCAGGGTGACATTGGAGGTAAAGCCAAACGTCTTTTCCACCAGGAAGAGCAGGGGATAGGTGAACAGCAGCAACACTCCGTTGATGACGAAATAGGTGTACATGCTTCCGTTGATTTTTGTCAAGTCGTTTTCTGTAATCAGCTCGAAAGCAAAGTAGACGGCAGCGTAGGTCAATATGACGAGGAAGGCTGTCCGGAACAGTTGCGACCGTTGTGAAAGTTCCCTCAGACTGAAGATGGCAACCAGCCCCGCCGAGAGTTGCAGAAGAATGAATTCATGCGGATAGCGCAGGCAGATGGAGCATATCAGTATGGTGGTGACTTGTGCGATGAAGGCCGTGCGTGAGTCGAGGAACACCCGGATGATGACCGGCAGCATGGCATACGGGATGATATAGACATTGAATATGTTGTTGGCAACCATGATGGCCGTCACCACGCAATAGAACATGATGAGGGCGAAGAGCAGGGAGAGGCTGCCCTTGCGCTTGTAGTAATCTTTACGGAACAAGTCGAGGTAGAGCATGAAACACAGCATGAAGATACTGACAAACAATACCTGCCCCGCCAGCATCAACCGTTTTTGCCCGATGGACTCACTGCGTTTGATGGATTCTTTCCGTAGACTCTCAAGGATGTTGTATGTCTCCTGGCTGACAATCTCGCCGCGGTCGATGATTTTCTGTCCGCTCAGTACGATGCCGTTGGCCCATGAATAGTTGTCGAGCATCTCCTTCTTAGCGGTTTCGGTCCGCTGCTCGTCATAGGTCAGATTAGGGAACAGATATTCGTTCAGCGAGCATTGCCGTAGAATGTCCGGGCGGTAGTGGGCGGTATCGGCCGTGAGTATATAGTTATAGGCATCCTTCACCGAATATACCTTGTTGATGTCCTGCTGGTTGGCCAGTTTGTCGTTAATGACCATGATGGCGGTTGTGCTGTCCTTATGCAGTTGGTTCAGCTCTTCGGTAGAAACGATGCCGGCGCGATATACTTCAGAGAGTTTCCTTTCCAGAAAGCGGACGTAGTCGGTGGAGGGAAGCAGGCCGCGCAGGTGGGTCTGATAGTCTGCCTTCAACTTGGCGAGCACACTTTTCTCAATGCTTTTGTCCAGCTGGAAATACGGCTGGAAGGCGGCGAGGATACTGTCTTGCTCGCGTTTCACCACTTCATCGGCCTTATAGATGGGGAAGTCGAAGGTGGCCATGAGCTGTCCGTACTTCCAGGGCTTGTCAATGTCGAACTGGTAGTTGAATTTACCGTCACGTGGCAGAAAATAGACAATAATCCCCACAGTGCCGATGAATATCAGTGCTCTGTATAGCAAATCTCTGAGCGAGAACTCTTTTTTTGTATTGAAATAACTCATATCGGCTGAAATTTTTGCGAAAAGTACAAAAAAAAACATTAGTGTGGAAAAAAAGGTTTAATTTTGCCGTCTAAAATATTCATAAGTAAGGTAGATTATGACAGAAAGAAAGGTCAGAGTCCGTTTTGCCCCGAGTCCTACGGGGGCGTTGCACATCGGCGGTGTGCGTACAGCTTTATACAATTATCTCTTTGCGCGTCAGCATGGAGGAGATTTGATATTTCGTATTGAAGATACTGATTCCAACCGGTTTGTACCGGGTGCGGAAGAATATATCCTGGAGTCTTTCAAGTGGTTGGGCATCCCGTTTGACGAGGGCGTGAGTTTCGGTGGAGACCATGGCCCGTACCGTCAGTCGGAACGTCGGGAAATATACAAGAAGTATGTTCAGATTCTGCTGGAGGCCGGAAAAGCCTACATCGCTTTCGATACTCCTGAGGAGCTGGAAGCAAAGCGTGCGGAGATTGCGAATTTCCAGTACGATGCTTCTACCCGCATGCAGATGCGCAATTCACTGACCCTTCCTAAAGAAGAGGTAGACGCGCTGATTGCTGCCGGTAAGCAGTACGTGGTGCGTTTCAAGATAGAGCCGAACGAAGATGTGCATGTGAACGACCTGATTCGTGGGGAAGTAGTGATAAACTCTTCCATTCTTGATGACAAGGTTCTTTATAAATCGGCAGATGAACTTCCTACTTACCATCTGGCCAATATTGTGGACGACCATTTGATGGAAGTGTCCCATGTGATACGCGGTGAGGAATGGTTGCCTTCCGCGCCGTTGCATGTATTGCTCTACCGTGCCTTTGGGTGGGAGGATACCATGCCTGCCTTTGCGCATTTGCCCTTGTTGCTGAAGCCCGAGGGTAACGGCAAATTGAGTAAGCGTGACGGCGACCGTCTGGGCTTCCCGGTTTTCCCGTTGGAGTGGCATGACCCCAAGTCGGGAGATGTTTCTTCAGGCTACCGGGAATCTGGTTATCTGCCCGAAGCGGTCATTAATTTCCTGGCTCTGCTGGGCTGGAATCCGGGCAATGACCAGGAACTGATGTCTATGGATGAATTGGTGAAATTGTTTGATTTGAGCCATTGCAGCAAGTCGGGTGCCAAATTCGACTATAAGAAAGGTATCTGGTTCAACCATGAGTACATCATGATGAAACCGGATGCGGAGATAGCTTGTCTTTTCAGACCGGTGCTGGAGTCCAACGGCATAGACGCCTCCAACTATAGCGACGAGTTCCTTACGAAAGTGGTTTCACTGGTGAAGGGACGCGTCAACTTCGTAAAGGAACTGTGGGACCAGACCCGTTTTTTCTTCGTAGCCCCCACGGAATATGCGGCAAAGGATGTGAAGAAGCGTTGGTCGGAAGATACTCCCCGCATCATGACCGAATTGATGGATGTGTTGCGCGGCATCGGGGATTTCTCCTCCAAGCCTTCCGAAGATATTGTGATTGGTTGGATTACTGAGCGTGGCTATCACATGGGAAATGTGATGAATGCCTTCCGCTTGTCAGTGGTGGGCGAGTGTAAAGGCCCGCACATGTTCGACATTACCGAGCTGATTGGCAAGGAAGAGACGTTGGCCCGTATACAGCGTGCTGTTGATGCTTTAAAGTGAATAAATCTTCTTCATCCTTAATCCATATAGTATGCTATATGACTTGGCAATAGCCATCTACGATATTCTGGTGCATTTGGCTGCTCCATTTAGCCGTAAGCCCCGAAAAATGATGAAGGGACACTGGGTGGTCTATGAACTTCTCCGGCAGCAGTTGGAGAAGGACGTGCGCTATATATGGTTCCATGCCGCTTCTTTGGGGGAGTTCGAGCAGGGACGGCCGTTGATTGAGAAAATTCGTGCCAAATATCCGGATTACGGTATTCTGCTGACTTTCTTCTCGCCGTCGGGCTATGAGGTCCGCAAGAATTATAGGGGGGCAGACGTTGTCTGTTACTTGCCTTTCGACAAGTCCCGCAATGTGAAGAAGTTCCTGGATATCGTGAATCCCTGCATGGCATTCTTTATCAAGTACGAGTTCTGGAAGAACTATCTGGACGAACTGCACAAGCGCCGTATTCCGGTGTACAGCATTTCCTCCATTTTCCGCCGCGGACAAGTATTCTTCAAGTGGTATGGCGGTACGTACAGACATGTGCTGCGTGACTTCGACCACTTGTTTGTGCAGAATGAACGCTCTAAACGCTATCTGGCGAAGATAGGCATCAGCCGTGTCACGGTGGTGGGGGATACCCGTTTTGACCGTGTGCTGCAGATTCGTGAGGAGGCCAAACATCTGCCTTTGGTGGAACTTTTCAAGAACAACACGATGACTTTCGTGGCAGGAAGCTCCTGGCAGCCGGACGAGGATTTGTTTATTGAATACTTCAACCAGCATCCGGAGGTGAAGTTGATTATCGCTCCGCACGTTATCGACGAGAACCATCTGGTAGAGATTATCCGTAAACTGAAACGCCCCTACGTGCGCTATACCCGTGCCGACGAGAAGAATGTCCGTAAGGCAGACTGCCTGATTGTCGACTGCTTCGGGCTGCTCTCTTCCATCTACCGCTATGGCGAGATTGCCTATATCGGAGGTGGTTTCGGGGTGGGGATCCACAATACCCTTGAGGCTGCGGTTTATGGCATTCCGGTGATTTTCGGACCGAAGTATCAGAAATTCCAGGAGGCCGTCCAGTTGCTGGAGGCAAAAGGCGCTTTCTCGGTGAAGGATTATGAGGAACTGAAAACTTTGCTCGACCGTATGCTGACAGATGAAGTCTTCTTGCGCGAATCAGGCATGAATGCAAGCAATTATGTGACCGGCAACGCCGGTGCGACGGATAAGATAATGAGTATGATAAACTTTTAGAAAAGTAAAGAGTGATAAAAGCGACAGGGCGGTAAAGGTGATGGAATGGCATCCCTTTATCACCCTGCCTTTTTGGGGCGCCTTGTCTCCCTTTATTTGTACCAGTCGGAATACATCAGATAGTTGTGTGCAATCTTCTGGTTCAGCTCCTTGGCCTGCTCCGGATCTACTTTCTTGATGAACTTGGCGGGGGCTCCTCCCCAGATGCTTCCCGGCTCGATGACCGTATTGCTCAATACCAGGGAACCAGCGGCGACAATAGCCCCTTCGCCCACTACTGCGTGGTCAAGGATGGTGGAACCCATCCCTACCAAAGCATAGTCCTTGATAGTGGCTCCGTGGATGGTCACGTTGTGCCCCACGGATACGTGGTCTCCTATCTCTATGGTCGATTTCTCGTACAAGGTGTGGAGCACGCTTCCATCCTGGATGTTTACTCCGTTCCCTATGCGGATTGAGTTTACGTCACCCCGCAGCACGGTGCTGAACCAGATGCTGCAATCCCGTCCCATCTTGACGTCGCCAATGACAACCGCATTGTCCGCCAAAAAACAATTCTCCCCGATTTCGGGAGTGAATCCTCTTACTGATTTTATTAATGCCATTTTTTTAGTGATTAGTGGTTAGGTTACTGCATGCTTCCTTCAGCCATTCCCGTTCTCCTTCGTTCAGGCTTGGCGAAAGTGTCTCGTATACATGCTGGTGATAGTTGTCCAGCCATGCCGTTTCCTCTGCCGTCAGCATCTCTTTGATGATACCTTTCTTGCAGATGGGGCAGAGGGTAATGGTTTCGAACTTCAGGTAATTTCCGAACATGCCTTCACCGTCCTTCACGGTCAGCACCAGGTTTTCCGTGCGTATTCCATGGCTTCCGGCTTTATAAACGCCCGGTTCGTTGGAAGTGACCATTCCCGGCCGTAGGGTTACCGGATTCTCATTCATGCGGATGCTTTGCGGACCTTCGTGCACATTGAGGAAATGGCCTACGCCGTGCCCGGTACCATGCAGGAAGTTCATGTGGTGTTGCCATATCGGCATGCGGGCCAGTACATCCAGTTGCGCTCCTCGCGTACCTTCCGGGAAGACAGCCATGGCGAGGTCGATATGTCCTTTCAGTATCAGGGTGTAGTCCGTCTTCTCTTCTTCGGTCAGTTTCCCCAGTGCGATGGTGCGGGTGATGTCGGTAGTGCCGTCCAGGTATTGCGCACCCGAGTCCAGCAGCAGGAATCCCTCGGGTTTCAGTGGCACGTCCGTTGCCGGAGTGGCTTCGTAGTGTACGATGGCTCCATGTTCCTTGTACCCGGCAATGGTGTCGAAGCTTTCTCCCATGTAGAGTGGCTGTGCGGCACGGAATTCGTGCAGTTTCTTGTCTACGCTGATTTCTGTCTCGTTGCCTGCGGAAACGGCCTCCTCCAGCCATTTCAGGAACTTCACCAGTGCCACTCCGTCGCGTTGCATGGCTGCGTGGATGCCGGCTATTTCCCGGTCATTGCGGACCGCTTTCAGCAAGGCTATCGGTGAGCGCTCGTCAAGTACCCGGCAGGAAGGGGGGAGGGTGGAATAAACGGCATAATTCGTCTTTCCCATGTCGAGCATGATGCTGCCGTCCGGTATTCTTGTCACAAAGGATTCGGTGTCCCCATAAGCATGGATGGTGACGCCGGTTTCTTCCAGATAGGCTGAAAGCTCTTCCGTTACTTTCTCGGGCTGGATGAAAAAGTGTGTTTCTTGTTCGTTGATTATCAGGTAGCTTACTACTACGGGGTTGCAATGCACATCGTTGCCGCGTATATTGAGTGTCCATGCTATCTCGTCCAATGCCGACACCAATAATACGTCCGCTTCACTCTTCTTCATCTCCCGGCGGATAGCAGCCAGTTTGTCCGGACAGCTTTTCCCGGCGTATTTCATCTCGTGGATAAAGGCGGGTGCTTCGGGCATGGGAGGGCGGTCTGTCCATATCTCATTCATCGGGTCGGCAATGCTCTTTACGGTGATGCCGTTTTTTGCCAGATCCTCTTGCAGGGCTATGGCTTGTGTGGTGGAAAATACCTTTCCGTCTATACCTACAACTGAATTCGCTGTAAGGTTCTCCCGCAGGAAATCGAGGATGCTGGGCGTTTCGGGCAGCATTTCCTTGTATAAGTCGATGCCGCTGCCTTCCAGCTGCTGCTCGGCTTGGAGAAAATAGCGAGAATCTGTCCACAGTCCCGCCTTGTCGGTGGTAATCACCGCCGTGCCTGCCGAACCGGTGAAGCCTGATATCCATTCTCTTGATTTCCAGTACGGTGCTACGTACTCGCTTAGGTGCGGGTCGGTACTGGGGATAATGAAAGCGTCTATGCCTTCTCTTTTTAACAATGCCCGTAGAGCATCTATACGTTGATTGATTGTCTGAGCCATATTTTTATAAATGTAATTAAGTAGGCGTGTAAATGAGTTTATAATCTCTTCATTCTCTGCTTTCAAAGTTACACATTCTCTTTTAAAAATTTGCTATGCTTCACGGATTTTAGCGGATTGGCTCAATAAAAACATCTTTCCCTTTGCTCATTCGTTTGATAATTAGGAATCATGGGTAATTTTTTTGCAGAAAGTTTTGTGAATAAAGAAAGTATGTGTAATTTTGCCGCTCAATTTAATCGTGAGATTTTTAAACCATTAACATTTAATTAAAAGAAAATGATTGTAGTACCTGTAAAAGAAGGCGAAAACATTGAAAAAGCGCTGAAGAAATTCAAAAGAAAGTTTGAAAAAACTGGCACAGTTAAGGAATTGAGACGCAGACAACAGTTTGATAAACCGTCTGTGACTAAAAGACTTAAGAAAGAACGTGCTGTTTACGTTCAACAACTTCAGCAAGTAGAAGATTAATAATTCGTAAATTCCTTTGAATTATTGAATTCTTTTTCATACATTCGTTGCATGATTTTAGATATGTAGCGATATGTTGTTGACAGATTCTTTTCTTGACTATCTTCTGCACGAGCGGAACTATTCCAAAGGTACGGTTGAGTACTATCGGGCAGATATTCTTGAACTGCAGAGGTTTGGAGAAGAAATGTTGGGAGACTTGACTCCATCGGATGTAGATGCGGAACTTGTTCGTGAATGGATTGCTTCCTTGATGGACAAAGGACTTGCTTCTAATACGATAAACCGAAAGCTGAGTTCTGTCCGGACATACTATAAATTCCTTTTGAGGAGAGGTAAGGTCGCGGTAGATCCGTTGCGGAAAGTGACGGGGCCCAAGAAGAAAAAGCCGCTTCCGGTATTTCTGAGAGAGGGTGAGATGAATAGGTTGCTGGATGATATGGACTTTGGTGAAGGTTTTGAAGGGTGTCGCGACCATATGATTATTGAAATGTTTTATGCTACCGGCATGCGACTTTCAGAATTGATAGGGTTGGATGATAAGGATGTCGATTTTTCGGCTTCTCTCGTTAAAGTGACGGGAAAACGGAATAAACAACGTCTTATACCTTTCGATGAGGAGCTGGGACGCTCGATGCGAGAATATGTCAATGTGCGGAATGAAGCTGTCCCGGTTCGCTCGGATGCTTTTTTTGTCCGGAAGAATGGAAAGAGGCTTTACCGCAGTATCGTAGCATGCCTTGTGAAACGAAACCTTTCGAAGGTAGTGACGTTGAAAAAACGTAGTCCTCATGTGCTCAGGCATACTTTTGCTACGACGATGCTGAATCATGATGCAGAGCTCGGGGCGATAAAAGAACTTCTCGGTCACGAGAGTTTGGCGACAACGGAGGTTTATACGCATACTACTTTTGAAGAGCTTAAAAAAGTGTATAATCAGGCTCATCCCCGAGCCTAAAGTAAAAAGGAGGTAAGTATGGAAGTAAGAATTCAATCGATTCACTTTGATGCGTCAGAGCAATTGCAGTCTTTCGTTCAAAAGAAAGTTGCTAAGTTGGAGAAATTTTACGACGATATAAAGAAAGTAGAGGTGTCATTAAAGGTAGTAAAACCAGAAACAGCCGAAAATAAAGAAGCCGGAGTGAAAGTATTGGTTCCCAATGGCGAGTTTTATGCAAACAAGGTTTGTGATACGTTTGAAGAAGCAGTGGATTTATGCCTGGAAGCTTTGGAAAAACAGCTGGTTAAGTACAAGGAAAAGCAACGGAGCAAATAATTTTCCGCTAAAATTTTGCGGGTAAAAAATAAATGCCTAAATTTGCAGCCGTTTCGCTCACACTATGAACGTTACGGTTGCATTTTTTAGCTTGCCTCTTTAGCTCAGTTGGCCAGAGCACGTGATTTGTAATCTCGGGGTCGTTG
>OLOO01002295.1_pt1 | contig 10851 bp, 10 predicted proteins | sample 1672621 | NCBI WGS metagenome assembly OLOO01 (sample SAMEA3136706, study PRJEB25190) | human gut metagenome | biome: human gut; feature: human-associated habitat; material: faeces | place: Austria | collected 2013 | reverse complement strand
AATATAGAGGATATGACTCGGCCGGACTGGCTGTCCGTGATGGAGAAAATCTGGCACAGGTCGTGAAAGCGAAGGGACGCCTGTCCAATCTGATCGAGAAAACAGATGGCGGCAAGGCATTGAAAGGAACCTGTGGTATTGGTCATACTCGTTGGGCAACTCACGGTGAGCCGAGCCAAACCAATGCACATCCGCATGTTTCAGGTAACTGTACCCGTTCTGGTTCCGGCACAGTGGAGTCTGAGGTCGTTGGCGTACATAACGGCATCATCGAGAACTATACCGAACTGAAAGAAAAGCTGCTGAAGCACGGTTATACATTCTATAGTCAGACGGATACGGAAGTGGTCATCAAGCTGGTGGACTACTATTATAAAAAGTACAACCTCGGTCCTATTGATGCCATCGCTAAGACGATGGTGCGTGTCCGTGGTTCCTACGCTCTTGAGCTGATGTTCCGGGATTATCCGGGCGAGATCTGGGTGGCACGTAAGGATAGCCCGATGATCATCGGCATTGCGGATGGTGAGACCTATGTGGCTTCGGATGTCCCGGCAATTCTGAAATACACTCGCAACGTGTATTACATTGGCAACCTTGAGTTCGCAAAGCTCGTTCCGGGTGAGGCTCACTTTTATGATCTGAATGGTGATGAAATCGAGAAGCAGACCACCGAGATCAAGTGGGATGCAGAAGCAGCTGAAAAAGGCGGCTTTGAGCATTTCATGATGAAAGAAATCCATGAGCAGCCGAAAGCTGTTCAGGATACCCTTAACTCTGTGATCAAGAACGGCGCTATCGACCTATCCAGTGTGGAAATCACCGAGGACGAAATTAAAAACTTTGAGCAAATCTATATTGTTGCCTGTGGCTCTGCATGGCATGTGGGCATGGCTGCTCAGTATGTGCTGGAAGATATAGCGGATATCCCAGTGCGTGTGGAACTCGCATCTGAGTTCCGTTATCGGAAGATGCCGCTCAATCAGAAAGCACTGGTAATCGTTGTCAGCCAGTCTGGCGAGACAGCAGATACATTGGCTGCACTGCGACTTGCAAAAGAAAAAGGCATAACCACAATGGCAATCGTCAATGTGGTAGGCAGCAGTATTGCCCGTGAAGCGGACAAAGTGTTCTACACCCTTGCCGGTCCAGAAATCTCTGTTGCAACGACCAAGGCATACAGTGCACAGCTGGCAGCTATGTACTGTATGGCGGTTCAGTTTGCAAAGGTCAGAGGAAAAATCACGGAGGAGCAGTACAGCTACTATATTTCTGAACTGTTGACTCTCCCGGAGAAGATGCAGAGAACTTTGGAAGATAAAGAGCGCATTCAGTGGTTTGCAGCAAAGTATGCCAATGCACACGATGTGTTCTTCGTAGGCCGTGGCATTGATTATGCAGTCTGCTTGGAAGGCAGTTTGAAACTGAAAGAAATCAGCTACATCCATTCCGAAGCATACGCTGCGGGCGAATTGAAGCACGGAACCATCAGTCTAATCGAGCAGGGAACACTGGGCATCGGTGTGCTTACCCAGAGCGAACTCTACGAAAAGACTATCAGCAATATGTTGGAGTGCAAGAGCCGTGGTGCTTATCTGATGGGGCTCACTACTTATGGCAAGTATGAAATCGAAGATCAGGTAAACTTCACAGTTTATGTTCCAAAGGTGGATGAGCACTTCGTTGGTAGTCTGGCAGTGATTCCGCTGCAGCTACTTGGCTACTATGTGTCTGTTGCCAAGGGTCTGGACGTGGATAAGCCGAGAAATCTGGCGAAGAGTGTGACAGTAGAATAAAAGTTAGTAAGAGGAAGAAGTTATGAAAACAACATTACTTATCATGGCAGCCGGTATCGGTAGCCGTTTCGGAACGGGAATTAAACAGCTGGAGCCGGTGGATGCTTCTAACCATATCATCATGGATTACTCGATTCATGATGCAATCGAGGCTGGCTTCAATCATGTGGTGTTTATCATCCGCAAGGATATCGAGAAGGAGTTCAAAGAGGTCATCGGTGATCGCATTGCCTCCATTTGCAAGTCCCACAATGTAACTGTGGACTACGCATTTCAGGATATCAACGATATTCCGGGAGTTCTGCCGGAAGGCCGGACAAAGCCGTGGGGAACCGGTCAGGCTGTGCTTGCAGCGAAGGATGTGATTAAAACTCCGTTTATCGTCATCAATGCAGACGATTACTACGGCAAGGAAGGTTTCAAAGCCGTACATGAGTATCTGGTGAATGGTGGCAAGTCCTGCATGGCTGGCTTTGTGCTGAAGAACACCCTGTCTGATAATGGTGGTGTGACTCGTGGCATCTGCAAGATGGATGAGCAGAATAATCTGACTGAGGTTGTGGAGACAAAGAACATTGTAAAGACTGTGACTGGAGCAGATGCAGACGGAGTGGCTGTGGATGTGAATTCTCTGGTCTCCATGAATATGTGGGGCTTGACTCCTGATTTCTTGGATGTGCTGGAGGAGGGCTTCAAGGAGTTCTTCGAGAAAGAAGTTCCGGGCAACCCTCTAAAAGCAGAATATCTGATTCCTATCTTCATTGGTGAACTGCTGGAGCAGGGCAAGATGTCTGTGAAGGTTCTGAAAACGAGCGATACCTGGTACGGAATGACCTATCATGAAGATGTCGCAGCAGTAAAGGGCAGTTTCAAGGAGATGCTGGAGAACGGCGTGTATAAGGCCGACCTGTTCAGTGATCTGTAAACAGCGATGAAAGAAACGATTGATTTACTCGGAAAGATCCTAACAAACATCCTGACTGCTCTCTATGAGCCATTTGGATTTTCACTCCTGCTTTCCTTCCTAGCTATGTTTTTCTATCTTTATGCTTATGAACCTACCGAAGCCGGCAAAGGTTGGAAGAATGCCATAGTGACATGGTATCAGAAGTTCAAGGAGAGTGTGTTCTTTCGGAAACTGTTCTTCCTGGCCTTTGTGACTTCACTTATTCTGTTCCGAACTCTGTTAAACCGCAATCTTTGAATGAATCCTTTATCCGATGTCATGGGTGGCTGGGGCATCTGGGAGACCGTGAACGGCGAACAGAAGCTGACCACCGAGTGCATCGAGAACGTGATCATGATGGTGCCGTTTTCAGCTGTAGCGATGTGGACGTTCGAAGAAAAGATAGGAAACGGCTGGAAGAAGATACTGTGCAATAGCGGAAAGATAGCATTTATCATTTCGATAAGCATAGAGATGCTACAGCTACTGCTACGGCTAGGAACATTCCAACTATCAGACATATTCTACAACACAGTCGGTGGAGTAGTAGGTGGTTTGGTGTACTATGCGACGATGAAGGCAAGAAAGCGTCTGTAAAACTGGCTGAAATTGTGATCTACTGGGAGCGGTAGCTCCCTACGCTGCTCGTAATAATCACACACCTCTTCGTGGTGAGCAGCAGGCAACGATCTTATGATCGGCGAAGATGTGATGAATGAGTGATTGACCTCATAGGAGGTACGATATGGATACTTTAGAAGAACTGAAATATTACTGTGATGAACCACAACCTGTGGGAGCACTGATGCTCACTGGTGAGTGGGGATGTGGAAAAACATATTTATTAAATAATAGCTTATCAAATGCGCTAAAGGATAAATGTGTGTGTTTGCGTGTGAGTCTATTTGGCATGGCGTCGATAGAAGAGGTAAAGAAAGAAGTAAAGCAATGTTGGCTTAGAACCGTAGCTGAATTAAATACTCCAGCTTCTGGATGGGCTGAAAAGGCTCAAAAGTATACTGGAGTTTTTAAGACAGTTGTGGATAAAGGTGCTGAACACCTTCCAGAGCCTTGGAAAAGCATTGTGAGTGGAGCATTATCTTTTAATGTTATTGATTTTGTAAAAGTCGAACCTAAAATGGGAGATAAAAAAGTAATCTTGATATTTGATGATTTGGAACGTACTGATATTCCAACGTCTGATTTATTAGGCTGTATCAACGATTATTGTGAAAATCTTCATATTAATACAATCGTAGTGGCAAATGAGGAAAAAATACAGTCAAGTGAAAAAGATAAAATTAAGTATAGTGAAATAAAGGAAAAAATTATTCAAAGAACTATACATTATGTACCGGATTACTCTTCAGTGGTTTCTAATGTAATTGATAGTATAGAGTGTAAGGATGATGTGGTTTCTCAAGAATACAAAGCACTCCTTGTAAAATATAAGGAAATTATTAGTTCTATTTTTTCAGGTGCATCAGTAGAAGGAATACCACTGGAACAGTTGATCTCAAAGAAATATTCTGGAAATTCAAGAGCAGAACTCGAAAGTGAAAAAGACAAAATTCAGGAGTTGCTTAAACATAGACCGCATAACATCCGAAGCCTTAAATGTGCAATTCAAGATTTTAAAAGAATATATGTATTACTTAATGAAAAGCATATTGATAATAAAGAAAAGTGGCTTTTTACATATCTTTCATATGTACTGTGTTTCCGGGCGGGATTGATTCCAGAAAGTGTGCAATATGGAACGCTTTTTTCTGATGAAAAGGTGTCTATACTTTACCCTGGATTTTATGATGATAAATTCATTACAGGTGGAATTAAGCAATGGATTAGGCATGGAGAGTGGGCGAAAGATACTCTTGATGCAGAATTTGATTATATCATAAATAGAGACAAAGCTATTACCCCGGAAGAAAAAGTGCGAATGAATAGACTTTTAGATTTAGATGAAGTTGATATAAGGGACGGATACCCAATACTTTTGGAAGAAGCATATACTGGCACATTGGAGTTAAATGATTATGTGAATTTGCTGTACAATAGTTGCTGGGCTAGAAAGTATAATATTCAGCTTCCAGACATTAAGTGGGAAAAAATTAGCGGTGGAATTCATAAGCAGATTGAAAAAATGATTCATACCGGAGAAGAGCAACCACGCCACCGTATGATTATTGGTGATGACAATAAGGATTTATTTTTGCCGGAAGAATGGAATGCATATAAAATAATTAATGATTTTTTGAGTTCAAACACATTGATGTTTGAAAAGAACAAAGCTCTTTATGTGAACTTGATGAAGAAAGAACCCTTGAATGCACTGGCTCAAACGCAGAATAAGCGGTTTGATATGTTTGATGTCGAGATGGCCGAGGCTACAGCGGATGGGTTCGAAAAGGTGACAAATGCAGAAAAAAGTAGCTTTGTAGATTACTTTAAGAGAATGTGGCAGGTTAATATATGCACCCAGGACTATAAGATTAAGTTGCCAGAAGAGGGATTCCAAACCTTAAAACGGCGTATATTGCAGATTTTGGATAAATGCCGAGTTGAATCTTTGCCAATATCTGAGGCGCATGCAAATAGTTTTCTTGAAGTAATCGATAATTTGATTGTTGAACAGAAGCAAAAGCTACAAGAAATTCAAAATAAAGAGGAAGAAGATAGAATAAAAGCTGAGGAAAAGGCATTGGCAGAGAAACAAGAAGCGGAACAAGCGAAGAAGTCTGAGATAGACGATGTGGTTGAAAAGATGCTGTCAGATGGTGTAAGTGCTGATGATATTCTCGCTAAATTGAAATAATATTTCTGTAGTGTTATACTTAAACAACAATAAAAGGAAAGAGGTTATCACCATGCCCAGAACGAAAGGTAGCAAAAACCGTCCTAAAACCAATATCACCAAAGACTATGCATCCCAGATCGTAGAGAAGAAGGGGGCTATTGCGTCTCTGAATACCGAGATCGCATCCATCCAGAAAGCGATTGAGGAGCAGAAGAACACATTGAAAGAGAAGAAGTCTGCTCTGAAGAAGGCCGAAAAAGAAGTGGCATCCTTGGAAGCGAAGAAGGCAAAAGCAGATGCTAAGGCTGCTGAAGAAGCTAAGAAGACCGAAGCAGAGGCTGTGCTGAAGAAGCTGCTGGCAAGTGGCATGAGCGCGGACGAGATTCTTGAAAAACTGAGATAAACAAGAACCCAAGAAAAATAAATGCCGTGTGGACAAACTGAACTCCAGAAGTTCACACGGTTTTTTTGAAGGACGCTATATAGTTTATAACGGAAATAAAAGAAATGGAGTGTGACATAAAATGAATTTATCAAAAATACATCATATTGCAATCATCGTATCTGATTATGAAGCAACTAAGGATTTCTATGTGAACAAGCTGGGTTTCTCTGTTATCAGAGAAAACTACCGTCCAGAGCGTAAAGATTGGAAGCTAGATCTGCGTGTTAACGAACACACGGAGCTGGAGATTTTTGCAGAAGAAAACCCGCCGAAGCGTGTGAACCGACCGGAGGCCTGTGGGCTACGTCACCTTGCATTCTGCGTTGAGAGCGTGGAGCAGACAGTGAATGAACTGGCGGAGGTAGGCATTGAATGTGAGCCGATTCGTGTTGACGATTATACCGGAAAGAAGATGACTTTCTTCCATGATCCGGATGGTCTGCCGCTGGAGCTGCATGAGTAAAATGAAGAAAACAAGAAAACCCGGCGGCGGCCGGAAAAAGTTAAAGCCTGAATACGATGCCGGGAAGAATCTGAAAGAGCAGATGGATGCTGCTGTGACGCTTTATAATTCTGAGATGTCCTTGCAGGCCATCGGCGATGAACTGGGATTAAATCCAATAAAGGTACGGAAGCTGCTCATCACGGCTGGGGTGTATGAATCGGAAGTGGCGGAGAAAGTTCAGGATACTTTTGAAGAATACCGTGAAACACAAGACTACATAACCTCCATACTCTCAACCGCAAATGATCTTCAACTCTCCAAAGCCTCCGTTACCTCGTACCTGCCATATAAAAAGGGTGTGTACTTCCCAAGTACAGCAGAAAAAGAGAAAATCAGTGTTGGGGCAGAGCGGCAGCGGAGATACAGAGCGATGAAGCGGTGGAGGACTGATCCGATAGAAGAGAACTTCTGGGGAGTGGTTCTGGCCTATGCTGGAGTAAAATTCAAAACTTATTCTGGCTTACCCTTTACCTATGAAATACGAAAAGGCAGAAGCGGCGAATACACAAAGGAGCTTTAGATTGATCGCAGAGAGAATAGTAAAAGTCTGGCATGGAGTTCGGTGCTGCTGGCACTACGGAATATGAAAAAGGTGGGAGAAGTAGTAGACCACCCAAAAGCTCTGGGGGATATCCGGGGCGTGACCTACATCTACGGAATATTCTATCGGTTCGGATTGATCGATGTGCCGGACGAGGTAAAGGAGAAGATGGGCCATCCGAAAAAACGCAAAAAATAGGTTGCTATTTCAGATAGATGCCATAAATCTGCCGCGACACCTTTTCATAATATGCCATCCGGGGCGGTGCAACAAGGTAAGAGAGTTCGAGTGACGGGTCAGCGGCAAGCGATAAGGAATCATAGGAGGCAGAGGAGAAGGATGGTTTACCATCCTTATACACAGCTTTTCTTAGTCGTACCGCTTCCCTTAACCGATTCGCATTGACCTCTTTGACCTTCTGCACGACCTCGAACAGTCTGGCGCGCCCCGGAATCCCATAGGCTTTCAGGGAAGGAGACACAGCCAGACAGGTGGTTTTCTCAGTGCGGGAGGAATCCGCCACGACCAGATTTGTGGTAAGCGGGTCGAGGTGTCGAGCGGCGCATTCCGCACTCGCGTAATAGCTTTTAAGATCTATTGCAAAATATGTGCGTTGCATCGTGTAATTTCCTCCTTTCTGTCACCGTGTGATGCTCACATTTTTTATTCATTCCAGTCCCCGGTAGCGATAAGCTGTTCTTTAATATTCCGAAGCTCCCAGATAAGCGTACTTAATTTTGGAACGGGCTTGACTCACCGGAGGACGTGTGAGTCAGCAAAACCTTTTGACACTACTTGCAGGTGCTGCTCGAATAACGTAGTAAGCCGAGGTAGACATTCAGATAACCCTAATTATGGGTGTCTGGAGTCTGCCTCGGCTTTTTTTATTGCTTAGTAATTGTATTTTGTCTCAACGATCATTTGCGAGTTCGGGTCGTAGTGAAGAACACGCATTTTTAATTTCTTGGAATTCCAGTGCTGAATAGTGAATCCAAAAATATCTTCGCCATAGCGTGGGAGCGGAACAGTTCGTGAACTCTGCAAAAGATCGAAAAGTTCTTGTCCGTAACGTGTGAAACGAACATTTCCGATTCCAACTCGTTTGACCTTGTCCGGGAAACTGTTATCTCCCTCAATATAGACTTTGTAATTGCGATAGCTCAAAGCAGCATCCCCCACAATAGCGAAGCCGGTTTCGTAATTGCATTCGATCAGGGCGTACATCCTCCCTAACGTATGGGAGAGCTTTGGCAATGATTTGAAGCGATTTTTTGTAACGAGCCTTCATGTTCCTAAGCTGAACTATGTAGTTAACACGTTGTGCAACATCAGGGAGATTTTTCTCGACATAAGAATCGAAGGCCTCGTCAAGACGGGAGGCGGTAGCATTACTAAAATCCTCGATTTCTAGATATGCTTTAACAAAACTGATAAGGGCATCCCTTTGAGGTTTAGTCATCTTTTCCATTGCCATAAGGTCGCCAGGCGAGGTGATTGCTCCCCAGATGTCCATCACTGGATACGAATGGGAAAACTCAACCAATTCGGGCCCATCTAAGGAGAGCATGAAAGCCTTGGTAAGAAAGAGGGAGGGAGAGGCGGAGAAAGACACTGCGTCAACAAGGTCTTTCAAGATTTCCTCTGAAATTCTAACCTCATGAACAAGAATATTCCAGAGTTTATTAACGGCCGTGACAGAGTCGGAAAGTCGCAATAACTCGATACGACGTTTTATTTCGCCGGACTCGACAGGCTGTAAGGCTTTTATAATCGTAGCAGGGAGACCGCACTTTCCGCTGAATATTTTGCTGATAACGGCTTTGTCTGGAACTTTATCGGAGGTGGTTTGCCCAGTGGTGAGGATGCTGTAAATACTTGTTTGATTCCTCGTGGTGTTGCCTTTTATAGCGGTACGGTAGAACAAACCAAAATCAAAGCACGGCATAAACATTCCTCCATTCTGAATATCCGCAGGAACGGTGAAAGCAACATGGTAAAGGATGAAGAGGTTGCTCCATATCTGAGCGAGGCTTTTTCCAGATATGCATCGGGACAGAAGATGCGTGATATTGCAAAATGGTTGAACGAACAGAACGTCGAACCGCCAATGAAGCACAAAAAAAGAATTCAGGGAAAACCATATGAGGGAGAACCTGATTTGTGGACATCGGATAATCTGAGGGGATTGTTCAGAAATCCAACATACACGGGTGCAACGGCAAACGGAAGCCATCAGATTATTGCAGAGAACTGCCATGAGCCGTACATGACAAAAGAACAGTTTTATGCGCTTCCGTGCAATATGCGGCAGGGTGAGAACAAAAAATCGACTCGGAAAAAATACAAAAAACCGAATCCACTGGCAAAGCGTATCATTTGTACCTGTGGACGTCCACTTTATTGGCATAAGGATAAGAAAACGGGAGAAGAACTATTCTATTGCAGCTACTGCCGTGCTCATAAGGAGAATGGAAAGGAATTGAAAGCTCCGGCTGCATCTGTATATAAAAAGGTGATAGATGCTATGGAGAGAGAACATCAGGAAGAAGAAAAGATGTACTCCGCAATTCGGCAGGGAGCTGGCAGAAAAGCAATTGAAGCAGTAAGAGCTGAAAGTTCGATGCAGATGAAGACCATTCTGGCTGAACTTAATATGGAACAGTTTCGCCGTGTACCGTTGTATGAAAGCTATATGGCTGATGAAATCACGGAAGAACAATATCAGGCTGAAGTGCTGGATTATGAAGAAGCCCATCGAAAGCTGAATAAACAGCTTACAGCAATCATGGAAAATACAATGGTATGGGAACGGGCATTGAGTTTGCGAAATCCGTGGATTCAGCAGATGGAACAATATAAGACCCCAGAGGCACTGGATCGTAATTTTGTGAAAAAGTACATTGAACAGGTCGTGGTTACATTTTTAGGCGATAGACAGGCAGAAATCAGTCTAACGATGAAAACAGAGGAATGGAAGCAGATGCTTGAACGGATAGAATTGGAGGGTACAGACGATGGCACGAAAAAGTAGAAAGAATTTGCCCCAACCGGAACAGGCAATGGTTTCAGTGCAGTTCCCGGAATTGGATGAAGAAAAGATACCAACCGCAATCTATGGACGGCTTTCGGTGGAAGATGATGAAGATAACGAAAGCATGGAAACGCAGATTGCACTGGTGCAGGATTTTATTAACCGTAGCGGTGAATTAAATTATGTAGATACGTATTTTGACAATAGAAGTCAGAATTTTCTTTTTTCCCCTTTAGCAGAGATGGCTTCTGAGGCCAAAATGTGACCCAGTAGGTCACATTTCAAGGAACAAGTGACCTGCTGGGTCACAGAAAAATTATCTGATATCCATGAATATGTGGGGGGTGACTCCGGATTTTCTGGATGTATTGGAGGAAGGCTTCAAAGAATTCTTTGAAAAAGAAGTGTCGAATAATCCTCTGAAAGCAGAATATTTTCAGGAAGTATAAGGCGAGCGGCTATGCTGGTGTGGAAGCAATTTTTGAGCGGGATCAGCGGAACCAGAAGTTCATATGGGGAATGTATGACCGCATTTGCGGAATATTCTGCCGGAAAACACGGTAAAGCTGCGGCTTTCGGTCAAAATACACACATTTCCGTGCATCAGCGGCAAATGTTTGTTAAACTATTATCTATCTTGCTACCTTGCAATGTGCACGGTTTTTGTTTATAATAGTAGAGTAACGGGGCAAGATCCCCCGAATGCGAGCGAAACTCTAGTTCAGAAATTAAAACTTGAGAGGAGTTTATTACCATGGGTTTAGGTAAGAAGACGATCGACGATCAGAAC
>OLOO01002284.1_pt1 | contig 10899 bp, 7 predicted proteins | sample 1672621 | NCBI WGS metagenome assembly OLOO01 (sample SAMEA3136706, study PRJEB25190) | human gut metagenome | biome: human gut; feature: human-associated habitat; material: faeces | place: Austria | collected 2013 | reverse complement strand
ACTCTGATTTTGCCAAAGTTCCATATGAACTTGCCAAAGGAAAAAATGTTCTGGTCATCGGTGGTGGTGATACAGGAAATGACTGTGTGGGAACTTCTATCCGTCTGGGTGCCAAATCTGTGATCCAGTTAGAGATGATGCCGAAGCCGCCAGTGGAAAGAACACCATCCAACCCATGGCCGCAGTGGCCCAGAGTCCTCAAAACAGACTATGGCCAGGAAGAAGCTATCGCAGTATTCGGACATGATCCACGAGTATACCAGACTACTGTTACAGAATTTATCAAAGATAAAAACGGAAATGTCTGCCAGGCAAAACTCACAAAATTAAAGAGCGAAAAAGATCCAAAGACCGGACGAATGATGATGGTACCGGTAGAAGGTACTGAAGAAGTCATCCCTGTAGATGTAGTTCTCATCGCAGCCGGATTCCTTGGCAGTGAGAAATATGTAACAGACGCATTTAAGGTAGCCATCAACGGAAGAACCAACGTAGATACAAAGCCAGATCAGTATCAGACCTCTGTAGACAAAGTCTTCACAGCAGGAGATATGCACAGAGGTCAGTCCCTGGTAGTATGGGCAATCCGCGAAGGCAGAGAAGCTGCGAAGGCGGTAGATGAATCGCTGATGGGATACTCCTATCTGTAAAAATAAGATAAAATATGACAAAGGTGCTATTGCCTGACGGAAAAGGACGTCAGGAAGTAGCACCTTTGTTTTTTGAAGTGATTTTCGGGTGTTTCGGGTATTACAATAATTGTAGTTTAGTTTGAATAAACAAAAATACTTAGTAAATCCAGCGTTTATACGGGTTTGCAGCATTTTTAAAAGTCTTTTGATAACAAATTGATAACGGTTGTATGAGAGCCATTATCCTTGTAATCCAGTGGTTTTAGGGTTAGAGAATGATTAATAGGTGGTTGTGCAACAAATAAATCCATATTTATCTGGTTTGAGTCGGTCTTGGAATATTCCGACCAGAGCGTTGCTAAGTTTCTGTGACGGAACTTTTGCCCATGTTTGCGTAGTATCAAATTCCGGGTAGTGGTAACGCCCCTCATCGTATTTGTCCTTGCTGATTTCTTCAGAAGATAGCTTGTCAGCCTGCTCTTTCCAGGCATACAGCATTTTCCAGAGTTCGTGAGCGTCCTTGTCTTTGGAAGTATCGACTTTCAGGCAGATATCTTCGTCTGATTCACTGACTGTTAGACCGTACAAATCTTCAAGGGTAAATAAAGTGTGCATCAGTCCGATATAGCTGTCAATGTCAGGCACATCGAGGGCATGAGGGGAAACATCCAAAGCCTGTGCCAGTGCAGCAATAAGTTCCGCTTTCGGTTTTCTTGTTCCTGTTTCCTTTTACGCTTTTGAAATGCTCTACTGGTGCGGTATCCGTGAGGGAGAATTGTTGGCACTGACCGCCGCTGACTTCAATTTTGAGAAAGAAACGGTCAGAATCAATAAGTTCTATCAGCGATTACACGGCGAAGATGTGATTACCACACCGAAAACAAAGAAAAGTAATCGTATGATCAAAATGCCGAAGTTCCTCTGTGAAGAAATGCAGGAATATTTGCAGATGCTTTACGGATTGAAGAAGAAAGACCGAATCTTTACGGTCACAAAGAATATCGTAGAGGTGTATATCTGAATCTGCTTACAAGTGGAAGGTTGAATGATTATTTGGCTGGTATAGAAGAACAGGCACAGAAACGCTTTGAAAGGATTGTAGAGCAGATGGCAGAGAGTGAAGGTATTACCGAACAACTTAAAGCAACTGATCAGGTGGCTTGGGTAGGAGAAATGAATAATATTTGGAGTAGAGCAAGAGAGGTTGTGAATGCTGAATTGATTTATAACTAAAAGAGAAGAGATTTTGGATAAATGCTTGACTGTAAACCTTGTTTATAGCTTATTCTTAAGATAAAATAGAGTTGCTTGAAAGGAGTGCATAACATGAAAATAAAAAACGTAGAAGAACGAACAGGTTTATCCCGTTCTAATGTTCGTTTTTATGAAAAGGAAAAACTCATTGAGCCTTCAAGAAACGAAAGTAATGGTTATAGAGATTATTCAGAAAATGATGTGGAAAATATAAAGAAGATTGCATATCTGCGTACATTAGGAATTTCTATTGAGGATATACGAAGCATTATATCTGGAAAAGTAATACTTCTGTTTCAGTTCTATAATATTTCCTCCTCGCATATATTTAACAAAGGTTTACTGTGCTTTTGACGGCTGATGTAATGACCGTTTTAAGATACAATAGAAATTCATTCCAGACCGATGATCGGATGCTGATGATGGAAGGGTTAAGCACACATTGCCATACTTTAAAATCCAGTGTTTTCGTTTAATAATGACGAATCCTCTTGCCTCCAATGCTCGTTTCATCTGCGGATTCATCCGGCGATAATCCCGAAACATTTCTTTCAGAGTATTGTCATTGTATGCTATATCTTTTGTCTTTTTCATATGAAAATACCTCCAATTTATGTATCTGCTGTTATCAGATGGTTATTTGTATCTGATAACAGCACTAACAGATATTTACGCTGCAGATGGATTCTGCTTGTACCACATTTTGGCATAAAATGATGGTTTGTTGGTCAACTCGGTATGGCTGCCTTTTTCGATAATTTTTCCGTGATCCAGAACCAGAATCTGATCGGCATCCTTTACGGTAGATAACCGGTGGGCAATGCTGATGGTGATGACATCCGGAAGATATTCTTTTAAGTTCTTCTGAATGGCAGCTTCTGTCATAGAATCGAGTGCCGATGTTGCTTCGTCAAGGATCAGGAGCTGTGGCTTCCTAAGCAGCGCTCTGGCAATTGCCAGTCGCTGGCGCTGCCCTCCTGAAAGATTTGAGCCATTTTCTTCAAGCATTGAATGCATTCCAAATGGCAATTCGCTCACGAAATCGCAATTGCAGATATCCAGCACTTTATTAATCTCTTCATCTGATGGAATTGCCTCTTCTGAGAGACCAAAAATCAGGTTATTTTTGATAGTATCGGAGAAAAGATACACATTCTGTGAAACGCATGCAGCCTGTTTCCTTAATGATTCAAGCGAATATGTCTCAATTGGCTGGCCATTAATTTTTACATTACCGGATTCAGGATGATACAGGCCAACAAGAAGCTTGCTGATGGTGCTTTTTCCTGATCCTGACTCGCCGACAAGAGCAATTTTTTCTCCCTTCTTTGCGGAGAAGCTGATTTTATCTATCGCTGTGTTTCTATATCCATAGCGGAATGAAACACTATCGAAAGAAATATTATCAATTGCAGTATCAAGCTGCATTGAACCTGTCATTTCAGGTTTTAAATCTAAGACATCATTCAGGCGGTCGGCAGCGACAATTGCACTCTGAATCTGGCTCTGCAGCGATAAGATGGATTCTACTGGTGATAAAAAGTAATTCATCAGCGTGTAGAATGTTAAAAGCTGTCCGATGCTCATCTGACCCTGCATTACTTTTAAAGCTCCACACCATAACACGACTAATGTGCCAATGGATGTTACCAGGTCAGTAATGCTATCTTTTGAAAGCTGCAGCATCGATCCTTTGATGTTGCTATTGACAAATTCAGAGAAGAGATGATGAGTTTTTGATTTAATACAGGATTCGCCCTGGCAATTTTTAATTGTCTCAGCACCGTCAACAGATTCTTTTAAGTATGATGCTACCTGACTTCCATTTTCCATCATAGTCCGATTGAATTTTTCAAGTGGCTTTACGAAAAGAAAACTGATAAGCAAATAGGCAAAAAATATAAATGCAGCTACAGCAAACATTGATGGAGACTCTCGGTACAAAATTATGCCACATCCAATGGTCATAAGCAGATCGATAAACAGTGTTAAAGTTACACTTGAAAGAGCATCTGTGACTTTAGAGCTGTCTTCATAACGGGAAAGTACCTCTCCTGTTTTGTGTGTGTCAAAAAATCTAATTGAAAGAGCTGTTAAATGGTCTGAATATTCAAGAACAAGTGATTTGCTCATACGTTTTGACAACTGGCAGAGAAGTTTCCCTCTAATTAATTCAGAGATAAGTCTGCAGATATATAAGATTGCAAGTCCTGTAAGGATAATGGCAAAGCTGTCAATTGCATTATCTGAATCTGAAATATTATGAAGGACATTGTCGAGAAGAAACTGGAAAACGAATGCTCCCGCCATCCCGATGGCTGTAACTATTAAAGATAAAATGGCGATTACGGATAACAGACTTTTTTGTTTGAAAATCAGATACGTAAAACGTTTAATAGAGCCTTTTGTCAAGTCCTCTTTCACAAAATTTTCAGATGGTTTGAAAATGATGATCTGTCCAAGAAATTGTTCTGAAAATATTTTAAAGGAGCATGTTTTACGACCTTCATCAGGATCACAAATATGTAAGATATTTTTCTCGAATCCTTCAATGACAATGAAATGTTCGAAGCCATGTTCATTTACAATTCGAACAACGCATGGGAGATACGAAGAGTCCTGAAAAACTTCTAAAACATCGTTTGCGCTTCCTTCATATGCAGATGCTACAAGGCCGAATTTTTCAGCCCCTTTCTGTAATCCATAAATTGAAGCACCGTACATATCTACTTGGACTGCTTCACGTGCTACAGCGAGAGGTATACGTTTACCATAATAAGCTAAAATCATTGCTAAAGATGCGGCTGCACAATCCTTTTCATCATGCTGTTTAATAATTGGAACTTTTTTCTTCATAGAACTTCTCCTTTGAAACTTTTATTATCTTTGACATCTTAGTTATACCAAAAGTAGACAGAAGTCCTTTTTTTACAATTTCCAAATGGAATATATATAGGAGAAGTGATTTTTCCATTACGGGTAAATAGACAAAAAACTGTTACCTGCAAAATGGTAACAGTTTTTGTGTAGATGTAAGAATTGCTCTCAAATTATTTACTTCTGTAGTAATTACTACTTAAATTGTTTTTCAGTACCATCAGCATAGCCGTCGTAAAGCCAAATACCGGTGAGATTTTCCGGAAGACCATCATCAGTTAAAAAAGCACTTCCAATTTCCTCTCCGACCAATGCAAATAAAATGAATCTATCTAATAGAAATGGTGGGTAAAATTCTTGAAAATCAAAGAGTTGCAGAAATTGATTTATGCAACTTATATATCCAGATATTTTTTCATAATCATCCCACATGTTTACGGTGCTTTCTAATTGTCCAAGGATAGAGTTTATTTCGTATGAAAAAGAATCTGTATTGTTGTTGGTATCTGCTATTTTATAAAGTTGTTTGATAATGTCTGTATTCTCCTTTTGTCGAGAATATTCAGATATAAATAAGTAAGCTAACAGCAGAATGTCTTTCCTTTCCACTGGCACAGCATTTTCAATTTGAGTTTGCATTAAAGCGATAGCACTTAATCTATTATTTTCAGCGTATGCTTTGCAAATCATATAGACATCTTTATTAAAAGGAATTTTATCATGAGTTTCCTTCTTGCTACTGGTTTTGTAAGCTTTTCCAGTTTTAGGATTAATATCAACCAAGCCTAAACCTGACGGCTCAGCAAAGTCCCAATCACGAGAATAAACAAATGCTCGTGAAAGGTCGAGTAGATTAGGATATCCATTTTCTTTAATTTCAATATTTTTCCAAATTTCTTCGCTATAAATAATTTTAGAAACTAACATATCCGTTCCTTTTTTCTTGGTACGTAAGTCAGTTCGTCTGTCTCCTCCTTCATATACTGCATTATCATAACCGGGATAAAGTACAGCAAGATATTTAGTTAATTCTAGTAAATTCTGACATCTTTCAAGAGAATATCCGGATAAATATGGACGATCAGTTTTTGTATCCTTTTTTGATGTACGTTTACGATGAGTAAATTCGGAATTCATAGAACACATATAGGTTATTAAATCGTGTTGCAAGTTTTCCAACTGATATTCAGGAGTACTGGCACCGGCTAATTCAGGGATCTTTGCACTAATCATACGTGTTTTTCCAAGTCCTCCAACAGACATCTTGCATGTATCTGCAGTTGCGTCACCCCCTGGACGATTTTTTTCATATTCGTTGAGAAGTTCTTCAACTTTTTCCCAAGTACCCTTTGGGCGGATTTGCTTACAGAATAGACATATGCAATCTAAAGGGTTTCTTACACTAAATGGTTCGTGACCACATGACAGTAAAAATTTAGTTGAGACATAGTCATCCATATCAAGGAGAAAAGAAAGCTTTACTGCGAGTTCTCTTTTTGCAGGAAAGCTTTCATCATTGAGCCAAGCTTTCCATTGAGAGGCTTTAACCGTCTGACCTTGAGTTTTTGCATGTTTCTCTAATTTAGAACTTAAACATTTCACAAATTTTTCTGGCCAAGGGATATTGTTACTAATAAATAAATCTGAATAAACCTCACCAGTTTCTTTTGATACCGATTCTAGTAATTCAGAGAAGTTTTCTTGGAGTTGCCTTCTCATTAAGAAGCCAGGAGTGCATATATTTCGCCTGTCATTTAAGGCATCCACAATCGACATAGGATCATTCATTAATTCTGTACTCATATCAGCGAGTTCTTTTGACCATTGATTCATAGCGAGTTCTACTTGTCTTGTCAGACTATTTTCATATTGTTGGAAATTACTTTTCATATGGGCATCCCTTTCTTGAATAAAAATCTAAGTTTATTATATCATCAATTATCTATTTCACAAAGTAAGTAACTCATATCATCAAATGAATCTGCCGACAGCATTGTCTGAATCAAATTATCTTTGTTTTCCAATGAAAATGTATTGTATTGGAAATTTTTATACAAATAATCCATTCCATCGGTCAAAAGAATTATTCTTTTAGTGTCTGTGTCTTTCCAACGATAAAAGCGTATATAATAAAACAAAGGACAATTCATGGTTAAATAAGTCGAATTAGAACGATACCCTTTTTGTGGTGATGAAATTATTAAAAGCTGTTCTTTACCAACTATATTAGATAAGATATGCCCATCCCCAAGATGGACGGCGATAAAATCCCCGCTATTATTCATAGACACAGCAAGTATTGTTGTGGCTAAAAGGTGTGGATCAATTTTCATATTTTTAGCACTTTTCAATAGATTATTATCTATAACCTGTGTAAGACTTCTTTTGATATTTGGTATATCATCTAAGGAATATTTTTCGAAATTATCATGAAGGTTTTTTGAAATAATATTTGAAGTAATTTGAGCTGCAATTTTTCCATAGGGGCTACTACCTGCACCATCGCACAGGGAGATAGTTGTGTGTTTGGAGTCAGAGATTATATCTAGTTGATCTTGACACTTATCAATATTAGATTCATGACATTTTCCTGAAACTTGAAAAAAACGTGTGGTTATCATTGAATTTCCTTTCAAAATGGTTGTAGGTGAATTTTTATTATCTAATACCAAGATTATAGCAAGTTCAGAAAAAAATTAGCTTTTACAATTTCTAGTCAAAATCCCTCTTCGTATCATCGTGATGAAGAGGGATTCTAATTATGGACTTTAGTCTGTTGAGTCCATTGGAGTTTTTCGTTGATCCGAAAAATGGAGATGGGCGAAACAATAAACCACCCGCTATTGACGGGTGGTCCTGATTTATATATTATTTTACATCAATCAGTTTTTTCGCTTTTTCGATTAAGTCATCTACATCGTTGCATCCTAAATCTTTTGCCTTTTTTAAATATGAAAGAGCTTTTGATGCATTAATATCTTTGAAATCAGAGCAGTTTGGATAAACACCTAAAAATAAAAGTCCTAAATTTCTACAGGAAACTTTTGATGGAGCAATTTCATGATTGGCTGCAAATTCCAAATATAAAATGGCTTTTTGATAATTCTTTGGTATACCATATCCATTGAGATACATCCATCCCATCTTACTTTGAACTTGGGATAATTTTAAATCTGAAAGGCTCTTGTATATTTCAAAGGCTTCATCATAGTTATTACAATCAATTAATTTATTGGCATTATCTAACAAATCAATATTTTTTTTTGACAAATCCATATACTTTTCCATTTTTGCAATGCTATATTTGAGAGATTCGATTTCAATATCATATATTTGGCACATTAGATTGATATGTTCTTGGGAAATATAATGTGCTAATTCCACACATTCATGTAATATACGTTTCATTTCAAGTACTTTTAAATCTTCATTTATTATATATTTGGACGTGTTAGATATGGATAAACAATATTCTAATAGACGAGAAAAATGTTCATCTAATGCCCAGTCATTGTTTGCGATAGAATCAGAAAAATAAATTTTCTTCAATAACGGATGGATTATAAAACTAGAGTTTATTTGCTTTATCCATCCAGATTTAATAAGCAGTTTAGTTTGCCTGATATTTTCTGAAGAAAATATTTCTTTGAAGGTTCCTATCATTATTCCGGAAACAGGCATGATAGAAAGGAACCATAAAATCCTTTTTGATTTAACAGGAAGCACTGCTAAGTCAAATAACTTTTTCAGATGATTTTCAATGGTTGTTTCCTGAAATAACCGGTCTTTTTCGCTCTCCACTTTCTGGTTGCCAAATGACAGACTTGTTTCTCCTCTGTCCAAACAATCCAAAATTGTTTGAATTGTTATCTCACCGAGGCTGTCTTCAATCAATTTTGCAGAAAGCTCTATGAATAAGGAGTGACCATTTACTTTATCAATAAGCCTGATAATTTCAGAATCACTGATTGAAGCGTCGGATACGATATTCCTGAACATCCTCAGTAAGAACTCTTTATCCATACGCATCAGTTCCGGAGTTGTATAATCAGGACGGAGCCGTGTTGTGAAGAGGATATGTAACGGAAGGCTGATCACATCCTGGAAGGCAGGGTCACTGATCATTTCCTTAAAGCTTTTATCTGAGCTGTTAAAATTGTCGATCACCAGCAAGGCATTCTGATAGTTATTTTGCAGAAAGTTGAGCTTGTCATGGTATTCTATGTTTTTGTCAGGATTGAAATAGCCATTGAAATTTAAATTACAGATAGTTTCTTTGAGATTCCCGGAATAATGGATAAAATAGCATTCCCTGTATTTTTTCTGGGTTTCTGCAAATTTGATGGCCAGCTCAGTTTTTCCTATACCGGCAAAGCCCCAAATCCACAAAGGCTGTTTTTCGTCTATTTCCTTTGTCAGACGTTCAATGTCCTCATCTCTGCTGTGCTCTATATAAGAACCGGATGATGGTAATCTTGATAAAAGCGTATATTTTGGAGAGTCAAAATGGCTGGACGTTTTTGAATTATCCGATATCCCGGACATGATTGCGGATGCATTCTCAAATGCCTTTGGACGGCACAAAGCTTTCAGTTCAAGAATGACTTCTAACATAGAGTAAGCATCTTTGTATCTTTTGTTTGGTTCAAAACTGAGCGCGCATTGGAGAATTTCAGTTATATAGGATGCACTCAGTTCAGAAGCCCCTTTGCTGATCAATTCTCTATGGTCCACATAGCTTTTTTGAGGGATACGTGAAATATTTTTTCCCTGACGGAGGGCATAGTTTTTCCCTTTGATCAGGTATAAAAATAGGCAACCGACAGAAAAGATATCTGCAGCCGGTGAAAGCCTTAAGTGGCCATCGTTAGAAAGCAGTATTTCCGGGGCAGTATAACCTTCGGTACTGTAAACCTCCTGATCAGTTATTTCTTCGGTTAATCCGTCCTCACAGAGTTTTCGTACCGTTCCAAAGTCAAGAAGACAGCCGATACCGATATCGCCAAAGTCAAAGTGTGGATTGAGAAAATAAAGGTTATTTCCATGAATATCACCGTAGAAATAACCGGCTTTATGTACTTCATCAAGTGCTTTTAATGTCTCGGCGATGATACTGACAACAGTATAAATATCCGGAGAACCACTGGCACGAAGAAGATGCATGGATGAACGTGTGAGGGAACATTCATGCAAAATATCCTGCAGTGAGCACCCTTTATTTCCCAGGTGTTCCATGACAATAAAAGGAGTGTTGACTGCAAAGTGTGCTCCATTAACAGTAAGAGCATCTGCACAGATAATCTCCCATGATACAATCGAACGGGCTGAATTTGCGGATATAAGTTGGCCGTTTTTATTCTCCTGAAAAAGACCGTTTATCTGCTTATTCAGGTAAGCAACAGCTTCCTTATCATCCGGTGATTTAGAAACAATCTGCCAATTAGCATTTCTTATATAAGAAAATCGTCCGGTCAATGGAAAACACTCTTTAATTATATATATCCGTTCGCTGTTGCTTTTTTTTGCTGTATAGATTAATGCCGAACCGCCTCTGGATATAGCATCACTGCAGATGGTATAGTAAGAATTATTATTACAATGAATCTCAGTCCCGTTTGGTAAGGGTTGTCGATTATCGTATGTCATTGATATCACCTGTTTCTTTAAAATATGTATGTTATCGAATATTAATAGTTTAACATGTATTATATAGTAGAACAAGTTGTTGAAAATACAAGATACATGAATTTAAATAATATATTAAAAAACACTATGATATAGACTTTTGACCAAGGTTGCTTCTATAAATAATGTAATTAATATATTTTACTTGGATATGTGATAATTTTAAAAAATGATTTTAAAAACAAGCAGTACTTCACCCATTGTACATACAGCTTTTTCTGATATTATTAATTTTAAAGAATTCATAAATAAATTTTTTCATAAGTGATTGTGCAAGCGGAAAGACATTCGTTATGTAATTCGCCCAGATATGTCTTATAACTCGTGTCTGGGCGACATTTAATGAATGAAATTTGTATTATCTAAGCTTGATAGCAGCTTTGATCATGGCGATCGGGAGATTAAACAGCCCCCTCTTATAGGCACAGGAAATGGCATGTCCATAGGTTTT
>OLOO01002282.1_pt1 | contig 10904 bp, 10 predicted proteins | sample 1672621 | NCBI WGS metagenome assembly OLOO01 (sample SAMEA3136706, study PRJEB25190) | human gut metagenome | biome: human gut; feature: human-associated habitat; material: faeces | place: Austria | collected 2013 | reverse complement strand
GGGTGGAAGTCTGCTGGTTTGCACGCATTCCGTGGCGTGCTGCGGGTACTCCGCCCGGCAGACGTTTCGGAATCAGAATAAAGGAATGGGTGAAAAAGGAGGAAGGTGTTTCTTTTGGTGAGACCTTAGAACAGCAGCCCACAGGCTACGCAGCCCACAGCGACCATAATGGCAGATGCTAACCATGCGTAGGGGAGAGTGTGCTTCTGGTGGTCGCCCAGGTCCTGGCCGGAAAGGCCCAGCAGCAGGAAGGTGGCACCCGTCAGGGGACTGAGCGGGAAGCCCAGCGTCATCTGGCCCATGATGGAAGCCTTTGCCACAGCCAGTGCGTTGCCGCCCATAGCGGAAACAGCGTTGGCGATGACCGGCATAACACCGTAGTAGTAGGAGTCCGGGTCAAACAGCAGGCTCAGCGGAACGCTGAACAGGCCGACGATGGGGGCAATGAAGGTGCCCATGCTGGTGGGGATGATGGAGACCAGAGCGTCGGTCATGGAAGCCAGCATACCGGAATTTTTGACCACACCGGTGAATGCGCCTGCGGCAAAGACGATGGAGACCATCAGGAATGCGGCCTGTGCATGGCTGTTGATGATCTTGTGCTGCAGATCCACACTGGGGTAGTTGACGATGAGCAGGACGCAGTAGCCGATCATAAAGGTGACAGCCGGGCTGAGGCGGTTGGTAACGAGGACGTACAGGATGACCAGGATCAGTGCCACATTGAAGTACCAGCGCCAGCCGGAGCGGGCCAGTTCGTTGGAGGTGTTAGTGGTCTTTGCTTCGGTCAGACCGGTGACCTCCTGCGCGGGGATGCCAGCAGCAATGCGCTTGGCTTCCTTTTTGCCCAGGAAAGCCGCAATGAGCAGGCAGGTCACCAAACCTACGATCCAGGCGGGCATGATGCCCACCCACAGCTCACTGCCGGTGACTTCATAGCCCAGGCCAGACATGGCTGCGGCTGCACGGACTGTGGGGCCGCCCCAGGGCATAACATTCATGATACCGGCGGCCAGCGCCACGATTGTAGCCTCTACCCAGAGGTTCATTTACAGCTTCTGGAACAGGGGCATACAGGCGGGGATGGCAATCAGGAAAGTGGGGGCACCGGAGCCATCCAGATGGCAGATGCAGCCGATGAGGAAAGTGCCGATACAGACCTTGACGGGGTCTTCGCCGGTAAACTTCAGGATGCGGTTGATGATAGGATCAAAGACACCGGCATCCGAGCAGGTGCTGAAAAACAGGATGGCAAAGATGAACATGACGCCTGTGGCAACGATGCTGCTCAGGCCCTTGCCCATATAATCTGCGCTGAGGATGGAAAGTGCCTTGGTAAAGCGGGTGCCGAACGTGATGACCGGCTCAACATAAGCAGTTCCGGCCTTTTCGGCAGCAGCCTGTGCGGCTTGGATGATAACATTGGGGGCATTGATGAATGCTGCGATGAAGCCGGTGATGGCGGGAACAAAGATCAGAGCTACAAGGGTAGAGACCTTCTTGCTCATGATCAGTGCCAGCACCAGCAGAATGGTGACGAATCCTAATACTGCCAGCATGTGATTTCTCCTCAATAATGTGTGTAAAGGTGATCAGAGATCAGAACACCTGCTTCTCGTGCAGAGTGTTGAACTGCTCTTCGGTCATGCCCAGAACACCCTCAAAGATGTCCCGGTTGTTCTGCCCCAGCTGGGGAGCGGGTGTGCGCACAGAGGGCTTGGTGTCCATCAGTTTGATGGCACAGCCGTTCACGGTGACCTTGCCCAGGGTGGGGTGATCCATCTCCACGAACATCTCGCGCTCTTTGACATGGGGATCGTCCAGGATCTCCTTGATGTTCATAATGGGGCCTGCGGGGATGCCGTGGGCCAGTACCAGCTCGGCGGCCTCGTTGGGGGTCAGATCCTTGATCCGCTCCTCAATGACCTCGGCAATGGCATCCTGATTGGCCAGACGGCCCGGCATATCCACGAACCGGGGATCGGTGATCATGTCCGGGCGTTCCAACACCTCATTGCAGAGCTTCTCGTACAGCTTCTGGTTGCCTGCCGCGATGATGACCTTGCCGCCCTTGCAGGTGAAGCTGTCGTAGGGGGAAACAGCGGCATAACGGTTGCCCATGGGGGCCGGGATGTTGCCGGTCTCGAGGTACTTCAGGGCGGGGTTCTCAGTGGCAGCGATCATGCTGTCCATCAGACTCACGTCCACCCGCTGCCCTTTGCCAGTAATGGTGCGGGCGTTGACTGCGGCAAGGATGCCGATGGTTACATGAAGTCCGCCCAGAATATCACCCAGCGCCGAACCGGCACGGGTGGGCTCTCCGCCCTTGGAACCGGTGATGGACATCATACCGCCCATGGCCTGAGCCAGAATATCATAGCCCGGGCGCAGGTGGTAGGGACCGTAGCAGCCAAAGCCGGAGACCGCCGCATAGATGATGCGGGGATTGATCTCTTTCAGGACATCATAGCCCAGTCCCAGCTTGTCCATCACGCCGGGGCGGTAGTTTTCCACCACGATATCCGCTTTTTTGACAAGCTCCTTGAAGATCTCCTTGCCCTCAGGGGCCTTCAGGTTCAGGGTGATTCCTTTTTTGTTGCGGTTGATGTTGGCAAAATAGACGCTTTCCCGCTCACCATTCAGATTTTTGGCACGGAAAGGGGGATAACTGCGGGTGTCGTCACCGCCTTTGGGAACCTCGATCTTGATGACGTTTGCGCCCATGTCAGCCAGCATCATGGTGCAGAAAGGACCGGCAAGCACACGGGTCAGGTCGAGAACCGTCAGGTTCTCCAATGCCATATGTTCACTCATGTTACAGCTCTCCATCCTCAACGTGGATCTTCATGCGCATCACGGCACTGCCCATGGATTTGCCCAGGCTGTCCAGACGCAGGCTCATGGTGGCACCGCCGCCCAGAGCGTGCTTCATAACAAAGTTGAAGCCGTTCAGGCTGGGGACATCGTAGCGGGTGATCTCGCCCTTGACCATGTCGCCAAAGTAGGCTTTGAGTTTTTCGGGGGTCACCTCGCGCTCAATGATCTTATAGTATTCCGGTTTGCGTGCGTACACACAGACATTGCTGGTATCGCCCTTGTCGCCGGAGCGGCCGTGAGCAATATCGTTCAGATAGATCTCTGCCATCTTACTTCACCTCCAGAATGTGACTCTCGACCTGTACGGCATCGCGAGGCACGGTGGTGGGCCACAGTGCCATCACTTCCTGTACACGGGCACGGCCACCGAAGAAAGAAGCACCCGGAGGGCCGTTCAGCTGCATGGGGCTGATCTCGGGAATGATCTTGGCGCACTCGCTCTTGTCCTCGCTGAACACAGCAATGCGCAGGACACACTCGTTCAGGTTCTTCAGCGCCTCTTCGCTCATATCGGCCACGCCCAGATGCAGGCTGTTCAGGCCGATGTAGCTGATGTGGATGTCGTCGGCTTTCATTCCGCGGCGCTGCATCTTCTTCATGATGACCTCGGCGCAGTACTGAGCCTTTTCGTAGGCATCAGGCCATGCAAAGCTCAGCATGGAAACAGTCTTCCAGCCCTTGTGGTAACCCACGCAGAGTTTGAGCGTGTCGGGGCGGGGCTTGCCCTTGACACCGCCGATGCGGACACGGTTGTCACCCACCTGGGTGATGGTAGCATGGCTGATATCCACGTTGACATCCGGGGTCAGGTAGTTGGCAGGATCGTGGACCTCGTACAGGAACTGCTCCTTGCAGCTCTGTTCGCAGATGATGCCGCCGCAGTCGGGAGCCTTGGTGATCTCAAAGGTATCATCGGTCAGCTCTGCGATGGGGAAGCCCAACTCGTCCATACGGGGGACATTGCGCCAGTCGTACATATAGTTGCCGCCGGCACCCTGACCGCCGCACTCCAGCAGATGGCCTGCCATGATGCCGCGGGCCAGATTGTCCCAATCGTCAGCAGCCCAGCCAAACTCGTACTTCAGCGGAGCCAGGAACAGGGCGCTGTCAGCCGCACGGCCGGTGATGACCACATCGGCACCCTCTGCCAGGCATCCCTCAATGCCCTCATGGCCGATGTAGACATTGCAGTTGTAGATCTTGTCCAGAATATCGTTGAAATTGCCGTCGTAGTCGAAGTTGGGGAAAGTCCAGCCATCCTTCAGCAGCTGCGGGATCTTATCCTTGATGTTATCGCCGGTCACATAACCGATCTTATAGCCGCTCATGCTGTTGCCTTCTGCCCACTGGCGGATGCCGTCCACGCAGCCATTGATGTTCATGCCGCCTGCGTTGGTGCAGATCTTGATGTGCTTGTCCCAGGCTTCCTTGCCGGCCTCCTTCAGGATGCGGGTGGTAAAGTCGGGCGCAAAGCCCTTGGTGGGGTCCTTGAGCTGCTGCTTTGCCATGATGGAAAGGGTCAGCTCTGCCAGATAATCACAGCCCATATACTGGATATCGGCATTGCGGATCATGTGGATGGCCGCGTCCGGGCTGTCGCCCCAGAAGCCCTGGCCACCGCCGATTGCAACTTTCTTCATTCGATAGCCTCCTTATAAATGGAAAGGTGATATCAGCGCCAAACATCGGTACAACGTTTGACTCAATCGTCGTACTGAGTGTAGTACAACGATTTACTAATGTCAAGAAAAAAACGAAGTTTGGAGGAAAAGAAATGTAACTTTGTTGAAATAGCTAAAAAGAAAAAGAGAAAAATATATAGAGTGCACAAAAACGGCTGGCTTGAGATGAGAGAGGCTTTTTTGGCTTGTCAAGATACAGGGAAACGGGTACAATAAACCTGATATCAGAAAAAGGTGGGGGAAGAGCATGGTTACGATCAAGCAGATCGCGCAGGAGGTCGGGATCTCGTCCAGTACGGTCAGCATTGTTTTGGGCGGCAAGGCGGCAGAGCGGAAAATCAGTACGGCCACGCAGGAAAAAATTTTTGCGGTGTCTATCAGAGAGATGGCGGAACAATTGAATTTAACGGACAGAATATGGCTGCCCGGAGTCTGCGGGGCGGCAGCGGTGCCAATGAGCTGGTGGTGGCCATGTTCTGGGCACAGGATTTCCGGGCCAGCATGATGCTCCGCTTCTGGGATGGTCTGCGGGCCGAGATCGAAAAAACGGCACGTCCGGTGCGGCTGGTCATCTACCCGTATGTCAACGACCACCTGAAAGAAAGCGAGGCACTGACCAGTGGCGCAAACTGCCATGCTGCCATCATTTGCAATGCGTCCTATGCGGATCTGCAGTTTTTGGAGGACACGCAGCTGCCGATCCCTGTGGTGCTGTACAACCGTGTTTGCAATGGGTATTGCAGCGTCAATGTGGATGATCTGAAGATGGGTGCTCTGGCGGCGCGGGCTTTTGCCGATCAGGGGTGCAGGACGGCGGCAGTCCTGACGAGCAGCCCGGTCTTTGAGGGGATGGAAAACCGGATGCATGGGTTCCGGCTGGAAGGAGAGCAACACGGGTTGACGATCCTGGCCAACCGGTATTGTGATAACAGCATACGAGGCGGTTACGAGGCGGTTTCGCATCGGCTGAGGCATGAGTGGAAGCAGCAGCTGCCGGACGCAGTGTTCTGCGGTTCCTCGGCCATTGCGCACGGTGCGCTGCGGGCTTTTTGTGAGGCCGGATATATCGGCGAGAAGCTGCCCCGGCTGATTGCTGTAGGCAACGGCCCGGAGGAATCCGATGCGTTTTCGATCCCGAGCCTGAGCGTGGTCTATCTGCCCATGGAGGATATGGCGCGGGAGTGCATCCAGCTGGTGCTGGGGCAGCTGGACGGTCAGATTGTCACTCCGGAAAGCCGGCTGCTGCCGATCGAGTATGTTCCCAGGGAGAGCTGTGGGCCGCTGACAGAATACGCTGCACAATAAAAAAGCCCCGCACCGGCACGCAAAACGTGCGCAGTGCGGGGAAGAAAGAGCAGTCAGCTCTCGGCGCTGATACAGTACATGGAAAAGGTGCTGGAAAATAACAGGGTGTCGGTCTCATCTGTGATCTCCACAGCCACCACACAGATGTGTCGGCGGCGGCTGACCGTTCGACCGCGGGCCGTCAGGTGACCGGCTTTGACGTTGTGGATGAAATTGACCGAAGCATTCTGGGTGACATACTGCCGTCCGTCAGAGCGGGCAGTCAGCCCGGCACAGCAGTCGGCCATGGTGAAAAATGCGCCGCCGTGCACATAACCGTAGATGTTGGTGGTGTCCCGCCGGATGTCCAGCGACATGACGGCGCTGTCCGACGTTACCGATACGATCTCGATGTGATTGTACTGCATGAATGGATTTTCAAGCATTTGTGCAATGTTCTGTTCCTGCATAAGGAGCCTCTTCTTTTTGATTGTGGTACAACGTTGTACGAAACGAGTCGAACGGTTTTTATTATAATCGCATTTTCCGCAGGATGCAAGCAGCAGGAGGTTTGAAATAAAAGGACAGCCTGTTTGCGCGCTGCCCGGTGCTTCCCATGCTGGAGCCGGAGCTGGTGCGCTGCGGTATCTCAGCCGGGTAGGTTTACTGCGGTACAAAAATCAGGTGGCTGTTATAGAATGGCAGCTGCCTGATTTTTTTGAATCTATGGGAAAAGTTTAGAAAATTTCTTGCAATTCCGCGTAAGCTATGGTATATACATTGTGCGAAACACTGTTTTGATGAACGTACTATCGTTCAATGATGTATAAATGGGAGATGCCCTGCGCATTGAGATCGACGCAGCCACGGGTCATGTTTTCATGATAGGCCCGGCGGTAGAAGTGCTTCAGGGTGAGATTGCCCTTGCGGACAGAGAAAGGAGTTTTAACAAGATGCAGATTCGGACTGCTGTCCCCACAGATTTACAGGAAATTGTAAAGATTGAAGCAGAATGCTTCCCGGCTGCGGAAGCCGCCACCAAAGTCAGCATTGCAGAGAGGCTGGCTGTTTACCCCAACCATTTCTGGGTCCAGTTGGATGGCGACCGGATGATCGGCTTTGTCAACGGCATGGTTACGGATGACCCCGACCTCCGGGACGAGATGTATGAGGATGCTTCTCTGCACAACGAAAACGGTGCATGGCAGATGATCTTCGGTGTGGATACCATCCCGGAATACCGCTGCCGCGGCTGTGCGGCTGCTCTGTTGAATCATGTGATCGGCGAAGCGAAAGCACAGGGGAGAAAGGGACTTGTACTCACCTGCAAAGACAAACTGGTGCATTATTACGCCAAGTTTGGTTTTGTGAGCGAGGGTGTTTCTGGTTCTACTCACGGAAATGTGGTCTGGTACCAGATGCGGCTGCGCTTCTGATGGATCTGGGCAGAATGATATGGTTCTCTTTATGCGAACCATAATATGGCAGTTTGCGTTTTTAATGCACAAGCACAGAAAAATAAAGGGAAACAGCCGTTTCGGGTCCCTATGCGGGCCGGGGCGGCTGTTTTGTTTTTCCATGGCAAAGAAGCGCTGCCTGTGCTATACTTGCCTTAGTGACTTTGCCTGTGGGGCAGAGAAAGAAAAGCTGAAAAAAGGGAGGTGCGGGGCGTGATCCGCATTGCGATGGTGGAGGACGAGGCCGCTGTGCGTGAGCAGCTGATGGGCTATGTGCAGCGGTACACCCGGCAGTACGGAGGCACCATGACCGTGAAATGGGAGAACAGCTGGTTCACCGTCCGCATCCTGCTGCCTATCCCGAAAAAGAACAAGACTTGAAATGAAGAAGGAAGAAAATTATGTTGTCCATCAATATGGATGATGTAATGCAGGTGATTTCGAATATCAAAAATTACCTGATTGCATTCGGCGTTGTCCTCGTGCTTGCGCTCATCGTGATGTTCGCGGTGCGGAAGATGCCCAAGGCGAAAAAGAAACTCATCCGGGCGCAATCCGGCGTTGCCATTCTGCTGGCGCTGGCTATCGTTGCAAATCTTATTTGCACCGGCCCCATGTCCACCATGCTGGATCTAGTTTCCGTCAGTGGCACAATCAGCGAGGAGACCTCTGCAGAGGCAACGCAGTTGGTCAACGAGATTACACGGGAGGGCGTCGTTCTGGCACAGAACGACGACAATATCCTGCCGGTGGCTTCTGGCTCGAAGCTGAACGTCTTCGGCTGGTCTTCTACGAATCCCTGCTACGGCGGTACAGGTTCGGGCGCTTTGAATGATGCTTACCCCGTCACTGACCTGCTCACTGGCCTGCATGATGCTGGCATTGAGACCAACGACGAACTGAGCAAGTTCTATACCGATTACTACGCTACGCGTCCGACCGTTGGTATGTCGAAGCAAGATTGGACTCTGCCGGAACCCAATGTCAATCTCTATACCAACGAGATGATGGAGAATGCGAAGAACTTCTCCGATACTGCAATGGTCGTTATCACCCGCGTTGGCGGTGAGGGTGCAGACCTTCCCACCGACATGGCCGCAGTTGCGGGCGGCAACTGGATTCGCCGCGTGGCAGAGTACCGCGGCAATGAAAAGGGCGCTGGTTACTACAACGGCACTTACGACGATACCCTCAATGAGGGCAATGATTGGGATGCAGGCGACCACTTCTTGCAGCTGTCCAACCGTGAGGAAGAACTCATCGACCTTGTTACCGCAAACTTTGATAATGTCATTGTTGTTTACAACGGTGCAAACGCTTTCGAGATGGGTTGGGTCAACGATTACCCCCAGATCAAAGGCGTTCTGCTCTGCCCCGGCACCGGCCAGTCTGGCTTTGAGGGCTTTGGCCGCGTCGTTTCTGGTGAGGTAAGCCCCTCTGGACGTACCGCTGATACCTATGTTGAGGACTTGACTGCCTCCCCGTGGTGGAATAACTTCGGTGATTTCAAGTACACCAATACCGAGGAAATCAATTCCAACGCCAGCGGCTTTGACCCCGCCGGTGCATCCCCCTCTTTTGTTAACTATGTTGAGGGCATCTATGTTGGCTATAAGTTCTACGAGACTGCTGCTGACGAAGGCCTCATTGATTACGACAAGGAAGTTGTCTATCCCTTTGGCTATGGCTTGAGCTACACGACCTTTACGCAGGAGATGAGTGACATCACCTCCGATGGTCAGAACCTCAACTTCACCGTGACCGTCACCAACACTGGCGCTGTGTCTGGTAAAGATGTTGTGGAAATCTATGAGAATCCTCCGTATACCAACGGCGGCATTGAAAAGGCTTCTGCAAACCTGCTGGACTTCAATAAGACCAAGGAACTGGCTCCTGGCGAGAGTGAGACCATCAGCTTCTCTATCCCGGTCGAAAACCTGGCTTCCTACGATTATCAGAGGAATGGCTGCTATGTGCTGGAGGCAGGCGATTACATCATCAGCGCCAAGGCCGATTCACACAATGTACTGGATTCTAAAACTTATACGGTTGCTTCCGATATTGTCTATGGCACCGACAACAAGCGCGAAAGTGATGCTGTTGCTGCTACCAACGAGTTTGATTTTGCAAAGGGTGACTTCACTTATCTGTCCCGCGCCAACGGCTTTGCCAACTATGACGAGGCGACCGCTGCTCCTGCAACTTATGAAATGAGTGATGAAGTCAAGGCTGGCTTTGATAACTGCTTCACCTACACGGAATCCGGCTATGAACTGGACGACGACCCCAACGCTGAGGACATCACGACTGGGGCAAAGAATGGCATCAAGCTGGCAGACCTGCGTGGTGTGGACTACAACGATTCCAAGTGGGATGACCTGCTGGACCAGATGACCCTTGACGACTTGCAGCGGACCATCGGCTTCGGCGGCTATCAGACCGCGGCCATGGACAGCATCGGTAAAGTGCGCACCAATGCCTGCGACGGTCCCGCTTCCATCAACAACAACTTTACCGGTGTCGGCTCGGTCGGTTTTCCGGCAGCTACCCTCATCGGCATGACTTGGAGCAAAGACCTTGCTTACTCTTTTGGTGACAGCATCGGCAAGATGGCCAATGAGATGAACACCTCCGGCTGGTATGGTCCGGCTATGAACATCCACCGCACTGCCTTTGCAGGCCGTAACTTTGAGTATTACTCGGAGGATGGCGTTCTCTCTGGTACGATGGCTGAAAATGCAATCAAGGGAGCACAGGAGCACGGTGTGTATGCTTGTATGAAACACTTCGCTCTGAACGACCAAGAGGGCAACCGTAATTCCATGTTGGCTACTTGGTCCAACGAGCAGGCCATCCGTGAAATTTACCTCAAGCCCTTTGAGATGTCTGTGAAAGATGCAGACTGCCATGCAGTGATGTCCTCTTTCAACTACATCGGCAATCGCTGGGCTGGCGGCTGCAAAGAACTTCTGAACGATGTTCTGCGTGGGGAATGGGGCTTTGTGGGCTTCGTCGAGACGGATTACTTCGGTGTCTACGGTTACATGACTGCGGATCAGGCAGTCCGCAACGGCGGTGACCTGATGCTCTGCACCACCGGCAACGATTATAACAATGTTACCGTGCTGACCAACAGCGGCAAGCAGGCCATGCGTACTGCTGCGAAGAACATCCTTTACACGGTGGTCAATAGCCGCGCTTACGAGGCAGAGAACCTGAACCCCGGCATGGCATCCTGGAAAATCGTTATGATTGGTGCAGATGTCGTTGTTGCACTGCTGGTGGTTGGTCTGGAATACACTGCCATTAAAGGGTACAAGAAGCGCAAGGAAGAGGAAGCAGAGAACGGTTGACGCGCACGCTGGGTCTTGAACTAACGCAGCATCTGAACTGAACCAACGGCAAAGGCCCGCTGCACCAAAACAGTGGGCCTTTGCCTTGCTCAGGGACAAACGAGGAAATTGTGATGAAACATACGGACATCATAAAAACATTGAATTTAGAACAAAAATGCGCCCTGCTCTCGGGCGAGACGGTCTTCACCACCCGGGATTTCTCGGAGAAAGGCATCCCGGCCATCACCCTTTCGGACGGCCCCAACGGC
>OLOO01002279.1_pt1 | contig 10919 bp, 9 predicted proteins | sample 1672621 | NCBI WGS metagenome assembly OLOO01 (sample SAMEA3136706, study PRJEB25190) | human gut metagenome | biome: human gut; feature: human-associated habitat; material: faeces | place: Austria | collected 2013 | reverse complement strand
GTGTACAGGTTCCTGCATGGCTTGAGGTTGACATCGAGAAGCTGCAGGGCAGCGTTCTTGCTCTTCCTGAGCGTGAGCAGATTGACCTCGACATCAACGAGCAGCTTATCGTCGAACTTTACTCGAAGTAACGTACGCACTGCGGTTTATTAAGGAGGCTTATTCAATATGACAGAGTTCATGAGGCCGACAGTAACGATCGAAGAGGTCAACGACACCGTTGCCCGCTTCATCGTGGAGCCGCTAGAGCGTGGCTACGGTTACACTCTTGGCAACTGCATGCGTCGTGTTTTGCTTTCGTCTCTCGACGGAGCAAAGGCGACTGCAATTCAGATTGATGGTGTACAGCATGAGTTCACCACCGCTGAGGGCGTAATCGAGGACATCACCGATATCGTCTTGAACGTTAAGGGCCTGGTTTTCAGTGCCCTTAACGGTGACATTAGCGAGGCCACTGCGCATGTACATGCTGAGGGTCCTTGCACCGTTACTGGTGCCGATCTCGAGGTTCCTACCGAATTCTCTCTGATCAACCCCGAGCACGTCATCGCAACTGTTGCTGACGGCGGCACGCTTGAGATGACCGTCCGCATTGGCGTGGGCCGCGGATATGTATCTGCCGAGCGCAACAAGCGCACGGAAGATCCTATCGGCATCATCCACGTTGACTCGCTGTTCTCGCCGGTTCGTCGCTGCACCATGGGCGTTACCGACACCCGCGTTGGCCAGCGCACCGACTATGACAAGCTTGTTCTTGAAGTTGAGACTGATGGCTCCATCAACCCCACCGAGGCTGTGTGCCGTGCTGCAAACATCATTAACCAGTACATGGGCGCATTCCTCATGCTTGACGAGGTGGAGGAAGACGAAGAGGGCGAAGTAGTTTCCATCTTCGCTCCTGAAAACCAGGAGACCAACGCTGAGCTCGACAAGCAGATTGAGGATCTGGACCTTTCCGTTCGTTCTTACAACTGCTTGAAGCGCGCTGGTATCCACTCTGTTCGTCAGCTGGTTGAGTATTCTGAGAACGACCTGCTCAACATTAGGAACTTTGGCGCGAAGTCCATCGAGGAAGTGAAGGACAAGCTCATTTCCATGGACCTCAATTTGAAGCAATAGGAGATTTAAAGATGAGGCACAACTATAAGGGCCGCAAGCTTGGCACTGACTTCAGCCATACCAAGGCCATGAAAAAGAGCCTTGTTGCTGCGCTGTTCACCAACGACCGCATCAAGACGGTTGAGGCGCGCGCCAAGGAAATCCGCCCCGATGTAGACAAGATCATCACCTGGGCAAAGAAGGGCGACCTGCATTCCCGCCGTCTTGCTATCGCAGCACTTGGCGACAAGGAGCTGGTACGCGAGGTATTCGAGAAGGTTGCTCAGGGTCAGTTCGCTGATCGTCAGGGTGGCTACACTCGTATCATGAAGCTTGGCAACCGCAAGGGCGACAACGCTTCCATGGTAATTATGGAGCTCTGCACCGAGCCGGTACAGCCCAAGGAAAAGGCTGAGAAGCCTGCAGCTAAGAAGGAAGCTCCCAAGAAGGAAGAAAAGCCTGCAGAGGAGCCTAAGGCTGAAGAGGCAACCGAAGAGGCTGCTGAATAGTTTTAGCTTTATAGCTTTCAAAGGACCCGTTCGTAGGAACGGGTCCTTTTTGTTTTGGTGCACCAATAGGTTAAGCGTTCAGTTTCCGACATCCCACGCCCCATGCTCCATGCAGCTTTGTTGTAGGAGCGCCACCTAAGCGCATTACGCTGTCGTTTCAGCTTTTTGGCGAGTGTTTAGCCTAAAGCAGCAAACATAAGCTTTTATAGCCCTTAACAAGGTTCTGCGAAATTGCGGTGGGTTAATTTCAACAGGATCGTGGCGAAACCGTGATGCATCAATTCTGTCACGCTAGCCCGATTACTATGAATAACGCACTTTATTCTCGTATTGCGAATAGGAAAGTTTGGCTGATTGTTCTTATGGCACGTTTTAGCAAGGACGGCAATTTCAAATATCGTATGGCTCAATGGATGGTGGGTCGTTATGGCATCGACGAGTTGACACAGGCCCTGATGCTTTTGGGATGCGGATTCGTTCTGGTGAATTTCTTCGCGCATTCCGGCATTTTGTCAGTGTTTGCCCTGTTGTTCATGGCGCTGGGCATTTTCCGTTGCTATTCAAGGAACATCGCAGCAAGATCTCGTGAGTTGGCCAAGTACCAAGATGCGATGGTGAAGCCGAAGGCTTGGTGGCGTCTTCTTAATAAGAAGTGGGTTAACCGTAAAACCACGATTTACTTCAAATGTAAAGGATGCGGCACGGTTCTGAATGTGCCTAAGGGCAAAGGAAAGATTCTCGTCACCTGTCCAAAATGCGGCGCAAAAGAAGAGAAGCGTTCCTAACCCTGATCCGCCGATAGGTATGGCGGTTATCATGTAATCTACATAATGTGTTCGTATTTATTCTTATACACTACATATAGTATGTATGATGCCCAAAAATAATATACCGCTTAGAAAATCAAGGGGTTATTTAAAAAATTCTTGGGCGTAATATAGCCATCGCTAGCTCAACCACTGCTAGCTCAGCGATCGCTACGAATAAGAAAAGCGACCTTCGATAGGGAAAGCTAGCTTCCGGTAAGGGAAGTCCTTTCCTCTTGGATATATTTTGTTAGGGGAGCGTATGAAGATCATCAAGCGCGACGGCTCTGAAGCTGTATTCGATTTGAGCAAGATTGCCAACGCCATTAAGGGCGCAAGCGATGAATCGCCCGAAAACGAGCGTTTAACTGCTCGTCAGATCGACTATGCCGCACACAATGTTGCGGATCTATGCGAAACCGCCGGCCATACCGTTTCCGTTGAGGAAATCCAGGATATGGTAGAAAACGAGATTATGGCGCTTCAAAAGTTTGAAGTTGCCCGTCGGTACATCATTTACCGTTATGTGCAGAACATCAAGCGCCATTCCAACACCACCGACGACAAAATCCTTGCTCTCATCGAATGTAACAACGAAGAGGTTAAGCAGGAAAACTCCAACAAGAACCCTACGGTAAACTCGGTTCAGCGCGACTACATGGCGGGCGAGGTTTCTAAGGACCTTGCTACCCGCATCCTTCTTCCCGAAGATGTGGTAAAGGCGCACGAAGAGGGCATTATCCACTTCCACGACTCCGATTACTTTGCGCAGCACATGCACAACTGCGACTTGGTAAATCTGGAAGACATGCTGCAGAACGGAACGGTTATTTCCGGAACGCTCATTGAAAAGCCCCACAGCTTTTCTACGGCTTGCAACATTGCAACGCAGATCATTGCTCAGGTTGCTTCAAGCCAATACGGCGGCCAGTCTATTTCTCTTACGCATCTTGCTCCGTTTGTCGAGGTCAGCCGTAAGAAGATTCGTCGCGATGTAATCCGCGAGCTTAATGAGGTTGGCGTAGAACCTTCCGCTGAGCAGCTTTCGCGTATTGTTGAAGGCCGTTTGCGCGATGAGGTTCGTCGTGGCGTTCAGACCATCCAGTATCAGGTGGTAACGCTTATGACCACCAATGGCCAGGCTCCGTTTGTTACCGTATTCATGTACCTGAACGAGGCGCGTTCTAAGCAGGAGAAGCACGACCTTTCCATCATCATTGAAGAAGTGCTGCGTCAGCGCTATGAAGGCGTAAAGAACGAAGAGGGCGTGTGGATCACCCCGGCGTTCCCGAAGCTCATCTACGTGCTGGAGGAAGACAACATCACCGAGGATTCCCCGTACTTCTACCTTACCCAGCTTGCTGCTAAATGCACGGCAAAGCGTATGGTTCCCGATTACATCTCTGAGAAGAAGATGCGAGAACTGAAGCTTTCCAAGGGGGAAACCCCCGGCAACGGCGATTGCTACACCTGCATGGGTTGTCGCTCCTTCCTGACTCCCGATCGTTCGGGCAACGGATATGGCAATGTGGCAAACGCAGGAAACTACGAACCGGGCAAGCCCAAGTACTATGGCCGCTTCAACCAAGGCGTCGTTACCATCAATCTGGTAGACGTTGCTTGCTCTTCTTATCGCGACATGGACAAGTTCTGGAGCATCTTCGAAGAGCGTCTTGAGCTTTGCCGGAAGGCGCTGATGTGCCGTCACGATCGCTTGAAGGGAACCCTTTCCGATGCGGCTCCTATTCTGTGGCAGTACGGTGCGCTTGCTCGCTTGAAAAAGGGTGAGCCCATCGACAAGCTTCTGTATGGTGGCTATTCCACCATCAGCTTGGGATATGCCGGTTTGTATGAGTGCGTAAAGTACATGACGGGCAAGAGTCACACCGATCCGGAGGCAACGCCGTTTGCCATGGCCGTTATGCAGAAGATGAACGATAAATGTACGGAATGGAAAGCTGAAACCGACATCGATTTCAGCCTGTACGGCACGCCGCTCGAATCCACCACGTACAAGTTCGCCAAGTCGCTGCAGCGCCGCTTTGGCAACATCCCCGGTGTTACCGACAAGGGCTATATTACCAACAGCTATCACGTTCATGTGTCTGAAGAGATCGATGCGTTCAAGAAGCTCGAATTCGAAAGCCAGTTCCAGCAGCTTTCTCCGGGCGGAGCAATCTCGTACGTGGAAGTGCCTGATATGCAGGACAACCTGAAGGCCGTTGTTCGCGTGATGCAGTACATCTATGACAACATCATGTACGCGGAATTGAACACCAAGAGCGACTATTGCCAGGAATGCGGCTTCGACGGCGAAATCCAAATCGTCGAAGATGACGGAAAGCTGGTGTGGGAGTGCCCGCATTGCGGCAACCGCGACCAGGAAAAGCTCAACGTTGCACGCCGTACCTGCGGCTACATCGGCACCCAATTCTGGAACCAGGGTCGCACCGAAGAAATTCGCGACCGCGTTCTGCACCTGTAAACACCGTTGCGCTGTCCCTTGGTGGGGCGGCGCAACTTTTCCTTGGGCGATTTCTTGCAAAAGAAATGTATGACGGGATGATTCATGAACTACGCCAACATTAAATATCGCGATATCGCTGATGGGGAAGGGGTGCGCACCACCCTGTTTGTATCGGGGTGTTCTCATCATTGCGAGAATTGCTTTCAGCCCGAAACCTGGAGCTTTTCCTATGGGCAGGAATTCACAACCGATATTGCCGATGAGGTGTTGGCAACGCTCGACGATTTCTTCGTTGACGGCTTGACGTTTTTGGGCGGCGAACCTATGGAACCGGAAAACCAGCACGGATTGCTTGAGCTGGCAAAACGCGCAAAGGCGCTGCACCCTGAAAAAAGCATTTGGTGCTATACCGGCGATGTTTACGAAGACTTGGTTGATGCCGCTTCGCCTCGTCATACCGAGGAAACCGATGAGCTGTTAGGCTTGATTGATGTGTTGGTGGATGGCCCTTATATCGACAGTTTGCATGACATCACCTTACGTTTCCGGGGTTCGTCGAATCAGCGCGTTATCGATATGAATGAAACGCGCAAGACCGGCGAAGTGGTGCTGTGGAAAGACGAAGAAGTGTACAGCACCCATTCGATGTAACCATAAGTGTTTTGAGTAAGAATGGCGCCCGTTGGGATCTACCCGACGGGTGCTGTTGCGCTGTATGGGGGCGCGGTGTTGAGGCGCGGCGAGCCTGCGGCGAGCAAGATTGTCTCTTACTGGCGGTGTGAGCTTTTGCATTTTATGCGCTACGGGGCTGAATCGCGGCTTGCAAACGCGCAATAGTTTCTTTTCGGCGATAACTCGTTGCGGGCGTTCGTCGTTAGCGCCGCATGGCATACTTGCATCATGGCGGCTTCATTACGCATATATATTCAGGGAGATACCCCCATCCATCGTGTCGATGCGCGCGTGAAACTCGTGCTGTTATTGCTGTTTTCGGTAGGGGTGTTCTTTGTCGATACCTGGCGAGGCCTTGGCGTCTACTCACTGGCGGTTGCCGCAGTGGTTGTGGCGGGTCGTATGCCGCTGGCACGACTGGGTGCATTGTCGCTCCCCTTGGTGGTGTTGCTTGCTTTTATTTGGGTGTGCAATGCATTCACCTTCGATGTCGGAAGTCTTGCCGAATCGGGGCTCGGCGGCGTTTCTGCTGGCTTTGCCGAAGGGTGGCAGCCCGTTGCGCTGGCTGGTACGTTTGGGTTCGTGCCGCAAGGATGCATGTTTGCCTTGTTCTATGCGGTTCGCATCCTTCTTATCTTGTGGGCGAGCTTCGCCGTTTCGTTTACCACATCCGTCGAAGCGTTGACGGGTGCTTTTGCGTCACTGATGCGACCTCTGCGCGCCATTCGCGTTCCCGTCGACGATGTGGCCACCATGCTCTCCCTTGCAGTTCGGTTTATCCCCCTTACCGCAGAGGAATTGGCGTTGGTACGCAGCGCCCAAACGGCGCGCGGCGCACGGTTGGAAAGCGGCAGCATTTGGCAGCGCCTGTTCGCTTACCGCACGGTATTTATCCCCTTGGTAGTGCGCTTGTTTCGCCGCGCCGACACTTTAAGCGTTTCCATGGTGGTGCGCTGCTATGGCTGCACCCAGCGAACCAGCCTTGAGGAACCCCACATATGCCTGCGGCAAGCGGTTGTTTTTTTGGCATGTTCGGCTCTGTTGGTGGTGGTAGCGTGCATTCTTTAACCGTAAACGTTGCGCTTGCCTGCGCGGGGCGGGTTGAATGCGGGGCGCATGGTATCATTCGAGTGTTTGAACAAAACGTTTCCAAGGAGGAAATTACATGGGTACCATCATCGATGTGTTCGGTCGTGAGATCCTTGACTCCCGCGGCAACCCCACGGTAGAGGTAGAGGTTGTTCTCGACGATTATGCAACAGGTCGTGCCGCTGTTCCTTCCGGTGCATCCACCGGTGCTTTTGAAGCAGTGGAGCTTCGCGATGGCGATTCCGAGCGTTACTTGGGCAAGGGCACGCTGAAGGCTGTTGCTCACGTCAACGAAGAAATTGCCGATGCTCTTATCGGTATGGAAGCCGACGATCAGCGCGGTATCGATGCAATCATGCTTGAGCTTGACGGCACCGAAAACAAGGGCAACTTCGGCGCAAACGCCATTCTTGGTGCTTCTTTGGCTGTTGCCAAGGCTGCTGCAGAGTCCGCAGAGCTTCCTCTTTACAAGTATGTTGGCGGCGCAAACGCTAACATGTTGCCCACGCCTATGATGAACATCTTGAACGGCGGCGAGCATGCAGACAACAATGTGGACTTCCAGGAGTTCATGATCATGCCTGTTGGCGCAACCTCTTTCGCTGAGGCGCTGCGTTGGTGCGCGGAGATCTATCACACCCTGAAGAAGGTTCTGCACGAAGCTGGCCTTGGTGGCGGCGTTGGCGACGAGGGTGGCTTCGCTCCTAACTTCACCACCAACGAAGAGCCCCTCAAGTACATCGTTGAGGCATGCGAAAAGGCAGGTTACAAGCCCGGTTCCGACATCATGTTCGCTATGGACCCGGCCTCTACTGAGTTCTACAACGCTGAAACTGGCAAGTACGTTTTGGCTGGCGAAGGCCGCGAACTTACCAGTGCTGAAATGGTTGACTACTGGGAGGCTCTGGTTCAGAAGTACCCCATCATCTCCATTGAAGACGGCATGGCCGAGGAAGACTGGGACGGCTGGAAGGCTCTCACCGACCGCATCGGCGACAAGGTTCAGCTGGTTGGCGACGACCTGTTCGTAACCAACCCCAAGCGCCTTGCCAAGGGCATCGAGCTTGGTTGCGCTAACGCAATCCTGGTAAAGGTTAACCAGATCGGTTCCCTCACCGAGGCCCTTGAGGCTGTTCAGATGGCAAAGCAGGCAGGTTATGCATGCATTATGTCCCATCGTTCCGGCGAAACCGAAGACGTTACCATTGCCGACCTCGCGGTTGCAACCAACGCTGGCCAGATCAAGACCGGCGCTCCTTGCCGTTCTGACCGTGTTGCCAAGTACAACCAGCTTCTTCGCATCGAAGAGCAGCTGGGCGATTCCGGCCAGTATGCTGGCATGAAGGCGTTCTACAACATCAATCGTTAGAACATCGGATTTGATATTCCCAGAAGGCCCGCAGGCGTAAAGCTTGCGGGCCTTCTTGCGTTTTTGCCCCTTAATGGACTCATCTCATATTGCGGGCTTAAAAATAGCTTGCTGGGGCTCTCGTCCCAGTGCCAAATAGCTTGCTGAGGCGAAGTGCAAAAGCTGCACTCTGCCGAGGCGGTTTGTCAAAGGGGGCGCTTGCGGGCATGTCGGGCGTAGCCGTCGAGGACGCGCCTGATGAAGCGAGTTGCCCCCCCCCGGGGGGGTGCGCCGGCGTCCCTGGGGCAGGATCGCCTGCAAAGAAGCGGGTCTTCTTCAGAATGATGGAGTTGTCCGGGGGGTGCGCCGACGCCCAAGTGCTTGGGCGCGAGGGCATTCACTTTAGAAGCTGCTTGCCCCTCGAAGGGCGTTACGTGCGCAACAGCTTCAGCTTGGGTGATTTCTGCTTCGCCGTTGTCCAAGTCGAGCAGACGATATTTCCAGTTGCCCATGCCCAGCTCGTGCATATACGAGAGCTGACGCAGGCCATGGCGCGTTTCGATTCGTTCGACGAGGTCGCGGTTGTCGCAGAGTTCCGCTTCGGTCATGGCGTATACCAGATCGACGCAGGCAACATCGATGGCGCAGATGTCGGTCGATGCCAAAATGCCCACATTCGGTGTGACAACTGGCATGGCGCCTGTGCCTTCGCAGTCGCAGGAAACCGACATATTGCGCATAACGTTGACGTACACGATGTTGTCCCCAAAGAAGTCGATGGTCGCCTTGGTGGATTCGGTCATGCGTTCCATCAGCTCTTCTTCGGCGATAGACCACAGGTTGTCAGAACCAGGTACGGTGTGGATTTCGCCTTTTCCAATGCGGCCATCGGCACAGCCAATGCCCAGGTTTTTGTTCGATCCGCCGAAGCCGCCCATGGTGTGGCCCTTGAAGTGGGTGAGTGTGAGCATGGAGTCGTAGTTAAGCATGTGAGTGCCCACATGCATTTCGTTAAACCATTTGCCGCCGGCAACGGGCAGAGTGGCAACGCCTTCCTCGTCCATAATGTCTACAGGGCAGAACGTCCAGCCGTTGTGGGCAATGGTCTCGCGATGCTGTTCGGTGGTGTAGCGGTCGCCTTCGTAGTAGGTGTTGGTTTCCACGATGGTGGCATCGGACAGGTCTTTGGAGACGAGATCCTTCACCCAGCCGAAAGGAATGATGTTGGGGCCGTCTTTTTCGCCAGTGTGCAACTTGATGGCAATCTTGCCACTAAGCCGCGGAGCGACTTTGGCAACCGCACGGCGCAGGCCTTCAGGTGAAAGATCGCGCGTGAAGAACACATCGGAAGTTGCGCCATCGCGCTGATCGAACGGCACGCGAACGCTGCCGTTGGTTGCTGTTTGCAGGTTTGCTTTGGCCATAGCGGCTCCTCAGAACGGAGTTTTTTCTTTTTCGCTATGGTACCGCAACGAATTATTTAAGTGACGCAACGTTTCTTAAAATATGAAGCGAAGAACAACGACGAGCGCGGCGCCAAAGATTGCGCTGAGCATCACCAAAAGCATATCGTGCGCGGATTTATGTTTGCGTACGAAGGCATTGTATCGCGAGGTGCGGTTGGGCTCTTCGCCTGCGCAGAACGCCAGGATTTCCTGGTAGGTAAGGATATTATTTCGGACTTTTGTCTTATTTACGGCAAAGCTAAGCCCAAGAGCAGTGGCGAAAGTTGCCAAGAAAACGAGCAGGCAGGCAAAGCCCGATGTGGCGTTTTTCTCAATAAAGCTGTCAAGCGCAAAGAACAAGGCGACTATCGCAATAACGGTTAGCAGCATTTCGGCGGCATACATCCAAATAAGGCTGTGGTCTGCTTTGCGGACGGATTCTTCCATGGTTTCCACGTCTCCTTTTATCAGTTCGTCGATAGAGATATCGAAGGCAACACTGAGCAAAAGCAGACTCTGAACATCGGGGTACGTGCGTGCTGTTTCCCAATTCGAAATGGTCTGGCGGGAAACGTAGATTTTTTCCGCTAGCGCTTCTTGGGAAATGCCCAGTGCTTGGCGGTGCTTCTTTATCTGTCCGGCTAGTTCCATTTCTGTGGCATACACTTATTGCTCCTTGCTCGCATAGGCAAGCCTGAGCTTGCCTTCGTATTCCAGGATGACGTGCTCCGAAAAACTCTACCACCCAACGATTTCGACATGGCGCATTGTTGTTGGATTGACTGGTGTCAAAATCCTTTATCAAGTCAATGATCAGCGGTTATTCGAAAACAGCTTGATAGATTTCGTCTTGTTTCTGGGCGAAGTTGAAAGGCGCCGGAGAAAGGCGTTTTCCTAGTCTTTTCGATGCTATTGTTGCAAGGTTAAACAGTTGGCCTCTGTCGAAAACCTGGTTTTTTGTGACGGAGACAACATGAACCCCTGCCTTCTCCAGAGCCGATCTTCTGCTTGAATCAAGGTGAAGCTTGCTTGCGTCCGAATGGAAGGTGTCGCTGTCGTATTCGAGTGCGAACTGCTGGTTGGGCCAGCATAAATCGCATCGGCGCATCGCGACGCTTCCCTCGTTGGTCTCAATAGGGTAGTTAAGCTCCGGACGGGGCAAGCCAAATCCGCCCAACGAAGGAGGAAGGCAAAGTAGCATCGAAAGCAAGCTTTCCATTGGGGAGGCGGACCCTTTGATGAGGTAACTCGATGTTCGTTTCGCCGCCTTGACCCCGTGAATTCCTTCGCATTTCTCGAGATAACGTTCGATGAGCCGGGGGTTGCTACGCGGTTCTCTTCGGAGGAAGCCGCTGTCTCTTCCATGCCCGCTGCAAGCTCTTCCGTCGTTGCGGAAACATTCTCGATTTCTTCGTCTAATGCCTGAATATTATCATCGATCTCCTGTACCATTCTGGTGATCTCAGTTGCCTGACTCTTGACCTC
>OLOO01002278.1_pt1 | contig 10923 bp, 7 predicted proteins | sample 1672621 | NCBI WGS metagenome assembly OLOO01 (sample SAMEA3136706, study PRJEB25190) | human gut metagenome | biome: human gut; feature: human-associated habitat; material: faeces | place: Austria | collected 2013 | reverse complement strand
ATCACTCTTCACCAGCGACAATATCAAAAATTATTTCAGTAATGGCTGTTGCCAAATTACAACAGCCATTCGCATAACTCTCTTTACACTTTCAACATCTTACAAATTTCTTTTTTATCTGCCTTCGCATGTTCCTTGATTTCCTTATAAATTGGTTGAATTTTAATCACATCTTCTTCAACCTCGTCTGCAATCTGATATAATTCCTTATTCTTTTTTATCTTCTTTTGAATCTGAATTAATCAGATTTCTCATATTCTTTCTGGCTGTTACATCTTGATCATTGTATCGTTCATTAAAGAATCCCAAATTTCTTCTCTGGATTTTTCTTTACAATATCATAGATTTTTTCAATCACATCTATATCTTCTAACAAATCATCTGCTATCTTCGCTACAGAATCACCATTTTCAATCTTTTTCTTTACCATCGTTATTAATTTTAAAACTTCTCCCTGTTTTCTTCCTTCTTCTCTTCCCTCTCGTCTCCCACGATTCTCCGCGCTTTGCAACTGGCTTTCCTTATCCCTGATTGCCATTTGTTCTCTCAGATATAAATATCTTTCACTCTCATCTCGACTCATCTTAATCATTTCATCCCTCACCTTTTCCATGTAATGATTTCCTTCAGATTCTTCTCTGACTTCTTCCCAAGTACTGGCTGAAATTAATTTTGCCCATCGATATAATTCTTGCTTCCTTGCCTTTCCTTTTGTACTTTTTAATTTACTTAATTCTATCACATGGAATTGAAATTTACTACTGTACAATTTATAATTACTTTTTTGTAGAAAATTGTAATATCAAACTAAAAAAGACAGGAGCCTAAACTCCTGTCCTAAACCACATATCATTATAACAAATAATCTTTATTTCTCAAGTTCTTCCGTCTCAATAATAAACTTCACACTACCCTTCGTTCCACTAGCCTTCTTCGTAAATGTCTGATAGTTTTCTCCTTCATCCATCACTGCATCAGCTCTATCTAAGATCTCTTTTGCATCATCATTGATCGTATTGACAAGTTTCTCAATACCGTCTTTTCTGAAAGTTAACATCCCTTTGTTCAAGGTAACAGCTCCATTTTTCAGAGTTGCAATTCCTGTTGTCATCTGTCCCATTCCATTATCCAGTGTTTTGGCACCTTTGCTTAACTTCTTCGCTCCATTTGCTGCTGTTTTTGTTCCACTGTTTAACGTCTTGGCTCCTTCATCTAATTTCTTGATGGAAGATGCCAGTGTCTTAGATGATGTCTTTAACTGTCCGGTTCCTGCCGCGATCTGTTTTAATGCAGATTCTAACTGTGCTGTGGATGTCTTTGTCTTTGTTAGCAGATTTTGAATCTGGGTTAAGCATCCTGATACGATCTGAAGGTCTGTCTGTGTTTCTTGCAAGCTTGTTCCGATAGATCCTGCGTAGGTTCCTAAATTCTTTGCCTGACCTCCTACAGATTGTGCATAACCGCCTAAGTTTTCTGCATCTGTCTTTAAAGAACCTGCAATCGTTGTAAGCTGTGCTTTCTGCTCATCTGTAAGAGAACTATAATTATTCTTGATAAATTCTCCAATTGCTCCTGCCTGATCTCCAACATCTGTTGCTGATGCTCCAATAGACTCTGCTAATGCACCTAATGTCTTCGCTGACACACCAACACTTTCTGTCTGTGTCTTAATATTCATTAATTCTTTTGTGATTCCTGTCTGTGCACTCTGTAAGTTAGACTGTAATTTTGCCTGATCACTTTCGCTTGGTGTACTATTCTGCAGTTCTTTGAGAATCTGTCTCACTCCATTATCTAACTTCTCTGTAGATGATGGTAAAGCACTGGTTCCTTTCGCTAACTGACTGGTTCCATTCTTTAATGTTGTAGATCCATTGACCAGTTTGTCAAGTCCTGTTGCTAACTGTTTGGAACTGACTGCAATCTGTTTTGTTCCTGATTTTAATTTTCCAGAGGCTGTAACTAATTTTTCAATTCCCTTTACTAAATCTCCAGAACCATCACATAACTTATCTGTCGCATTTTCAAGGTCCTTTAGGGAATCTGTTAATTCACTTAAATCTCCTGCATCATCTAAACCGAACTCTGATAACGTATCGGAATTCGCAACTGTCGCTGTGACTGTCATCTGGAAGTCTTCTACATCAGCTGTGATCTCAAAGTCTTCTGGAATATCGAAATTTGATCCAATACTTGTATTCTTAAGGTTTAAGCTGTCTGCTAATCCCGGCATTGCAACTCCAATAACGATATGTTTGTTACCATCGGAGATAACTTTTCCGTTTGTTGCTTTGACATTAGAGAAGTTATCTGTATTTAAGATCGCTGCTGTGATCATTGTAAATGGTGTATAGACTGTTGTCTGTTTTCCATTGATCGTTTTGGTTACTGCGGAATGATTTTCATATTCATAACGAATCTTTACTTTTCCTGATTTACCAACAAGTTTCTTTGGTGAAATTTCTTTTCCATCCAGATAGTATGTGACTTTCATAGATACTGGCAGATTTTTGTCACTTGTTCCCTGATAGTAAATATCTTTTCCATTGGCATTCCATGTAATACTGTCCTTTTTTCCTCGTTTATATGTCTCATTCCCTTTAACATTCTCAACGTCTGTCAGGTCTGTAGCATCTTTGATCTTTGCTTCACCTGAGAAATTCTTTAACCAGTCACTGACAATAACTGTTTTCTCTTCTCCATTCGCATCCGTTTTTACGTATACGGTTTCTTCTTTATCTGCAGTGGACTCGCTGGCTGCTACCGGTACTGCTGCCGGAATTGTAAGAGCTGCAGCGAGAAACATTGCTAATGCTTTCGATAATCTTCTTTTTCTCATAACAATCGCTCTCCTATTCTAAATGACCCATCTTGAGGGTTGTTTTACAGATCAATTTATCAAATATCATAAACATTGCCGGCAGAATGAAGATTACGGCAACGGTACTGATCACAGCTCCTCGTGCAAGTAAGGTACAGATCGCACTGATCATATCAATATTTGAATAAATCGCAATACCGATCGTTGCTGCGAAGAAACTTAATCCACTTGTAATGATAGACTGCATGGATGTTTCATGTGCAATACGGATCGCTTCCATTTTCTTCTTGCCATTTATACGTTCCTTCTGATAACGGCTTGTCATCAGGATCGCATAGTCAACGGTTGCACCTAACTGAATCGTTCCGATAACGATACTTGCAACAAACGGCAGCGATAATCCTGTGTAATATGGAACTGCCATATTGACACAGATCGCAAATTCGATCACGGCTACCAGGATCACCGGTAAGGAAATGGATTTAAATACAATTAAAATGATCACAAAGATTGCCGCGATCGACGCGATATTTACATTTCTAAGGTCAACATTGGTTACTGTCTCCAAATCATTCATCAATGGCGCTTCTCCAATGACCATAGAACCTGGACTGTATTTCTTCACAATGTTGTTGATCTCGTTAATCTGTTTATTTACTTTCTCGGTTGCTGATTTGTAATTTGAACAGATAAACTGCATCTCATACTCATCACTTTGCAACATTTCTTTCATGGAAGAAGGAATCATATCGGATGGAATACTAGAACCGATCACGGAGTTCATTCCGAGACACCATTCAACTCCGTCGACTTTATCGATCTCTTTCTGCATGTTACTTAATTCCTTCTGACTCATGCCGTTCTTGATCATGACCATATGGATGTTACTCATTCCAAATTCATCACTTAATTTCTTATTTGCCACATTACTCGGTAAGCTTTGTGGGAGTGATTTATCAATATTATAGTAAATCTCTGTGTGATTATTTCCATAAATTGCTGGGAACAGCAAAATCAAAAATACTACGATCGTTGTTTTATAATGTTTTGTGATAAAGTGTGATGCATTCGCAAGATCTGGCATCAGTGAACGATGGTGAGTCTTCTCAATTAATTTATCACAGATCAAGATCAATGATGGCAAAACTGTTACACAACAGATAACTCCGATAATAACACCTTTCGCCATAACGATACCTAAATTGGCTCCTAATGCAAATGTCATAAAGCACAGTGCTGCGAATCCAGCAACCGTTGTAACGGAACTTCCTGTAATGGACTTAAATGTATTCGAAATCGCATGTGCCATTGCACGTTCTTTGTCACCTTCAAATCTGATCTTATTACTTTCATAACTGTGCAGAAGGAAGATCGAATAATCCATCGTAACTCCTAACTGCAAGATCGCAGTTAATGCCATTGTAAGATAAGACACATCGCTTAGGAAAATATTCGTTCCCAGGTTATAAAGAATTGCCATTCCGATACTTAACAGAAATAAAAAAGCAACGGCAAAGGATTCCATTGTAACAAATAATACGATCAAAGAAAGTACTGCTGCGATCGTTACGTAGATAGGAATCTCCTGCATAACCAGATTCTTAATATCGGTAACTACCCCTGACATACCACTGATAAAACACTGTTTTCCAACAATCTTACGCATCTGTGTGACTGCTTCCATCGTGTTATCAGATGATGTCGTTTCTTTAAACATTGCGATCATCATTGTTGCGTTCTTATTAAAGAAAACTTTCCTTACTTTCTCAGGAAGCATCTCTTTGGGAACGCTTAGATCAGCGATGTCATCATACCAGATGATCTTATCAACGTGATTGACTTTCTCTAGTTTCTGTTTTAATTTCTGTACGTCATGAAGATTCATATCTTCGACAATGATCATCGAATAGGCTCCGGCTCCAAACTGATCTACCATGATATCCTGCCCCTTCACCGTCTCCAAAGAGTCTGGAAGGTAACTTAAGATGTCATAATTGATCCTTGTCTTCACGATTCCAATGGTTGATGGAATCAATAAAATGAAAGCCAGGAAGACGATGAATTTTCGATGATGTACTAATTTCTTTGCAAATTGTATCATAGCATCCTCCCATTTACATTTATGACGAATAGTCATTTTTTAATCTATATAATGGTATACACCAAAAATGACCAAAAGTCAATAAACTTCTTAAAAGTTTTTGACTTTTGGTCATTTTTTCGTTATACTAAAGAAGATGAAAGGAGAAATTACTATGAAAAAGGTCGAATTAAATAAGAAAAAGAAACAAGATGCCCTTTTGAATACGGCATACCAACTGTTTACAGAAAAGGGATTCCAGAAGACCTCCATCTCCGATATCGTAAATGAAGCTGGCGTTGCTAAGGGTACTTTTTATTTGTATTTTAAAGATAAATTAGACATCCGATATAAATTGATCGCCAAAAAATCTGCAGAAGTATTTAAACACGCCTATCAGGAACTTCAAAAACAATCCATTGATCATTTTGAAGACCAACTGATCTTTATCGTTGACCAGGTCATCGGAGCATTAAATGCTAATCCGACTCTGTTAAAACTGATCTCAAAGCATCTAAGCTGGGGAATGTTTAAGAATTCTTTGGTAGAACCGATTGATGATGCCCAGAGAAATATTTATGATATCTATATGGATCTTTTGAAGAATTCTGGTCATGAATTTGATCATCCGGAAGTTATGATCTATATGATCATCGAGATGGTCGCAGGGTCTTGCTATAATGTTATTTTGACTGGGGAGCCTGTTTCAGTTGATGAATTGAAGCCTTATTTGTATCAGTCAATTCGATTGATCATACAGAATCATATATTGTGATTTGTAGTTTGATGACGGAAATTATTGGTGGAATATTATAAAAAGAAATCATGTGTCCGTACGGTTGCCAACACATGATTTCTTTTTATAATATTCAAATAATTTACGTTATTCAAACCACTACACTGTGTGTATGTTTAACGGTATTGGCTAATCATTTTTGTATTCGCTAACAGAAGATTATCTTTCACATTCATCCCTGCTCATCTTAATCATCTCATCCCTCGCCTTTTCCATGTAATGATTTCCTTTTGTTGTTTCTATTTTACTTAATTCTATCACATGGAATTGAAATTTACTACTATAGTAGTCCTACATACACACCCACTTGAATTTTTCAATCTTAAATTGTCCACACTCTAGACTTCTGGTATATGATAAAAAATAAATAAACGATCGGAAGAGCAGCATTAGAATTTTGCCACGTTTTTTACAGATTCGCAGCCGGCTTAGTGCGTTGTTTGAGCCACAAAGAGTCCTGTTTTCAATACCCTTGAAGGCGAGTTACGCAAGGAAAGCCGGCGAATCAGCGATTTGTAAAAAACGTGAGGAAAATTCTCTAGCTGCTCTTCCGATCGTTTATTTATTTTTTATCATATACTCAAAATCTACAGTTGGCCAACTACAATTAAAATTTAATACACTCTGATTACTGTAGAAATCTCACGAGTATGTTCCATTCCCTTAATCTCAACCAAAGCATCTGCAAAGTTCTGCTCCAGTACAAGATCCGTGATAACAACTAATTCTGCCATATCATTAACCTTGTTCTTCTGAATCACCTGTGCGATACTTACTTGATTCTTTCCTAATGTATCTGCGATTCGAGCAAGAACTCCTGGTTTGTCATCAACTAACAATCTCATGAAATATTTGCTTTCAATCTCTGTGATCTTCTTGATTGGAAGGTCTTTGTAGCATGTACAATGGATTCTTCCTGTGCAATAGAACTGAATATTACGTGCGACATCAATGATATCTCCCATAACTGCACTTGCTGTTGGGAATTCTCCTGCTCCTCTTCCATAGAACATTGCATCGTCAACTGCATCTCCATGTACAAAAACTGCGTTAAATGAATCATTGACAGTTGCCAATGGATGATCACTTGGAATCAGCATTGGATGAACACGTACTTCAATTCCAGATTCTGTGTTCTTTGCTACCCCTAACAATTTGATCGTACATCCCATTGCTTCTGCATATTTGATATCTTTTGCTGTGATATTTGTGATTCCTTCTGTGTATACATCATCAAATGTGACTCTAGAGTTAAACGCAATGGATGCCATGATCGCCATCTTACGTCCTGCATCATATCCTTCGATATCAGCTGTTGGATCTGCTTCTGCATATCCTAATTCTGTTGCGAGTGCCAAAGCTTCATCAAATTCCATTCCTTCGTGTGTCATCTTTGTCAGAATGAAGTTTGTTGTTCCATTGACAATACCCATTGCTTCTGAAATATAGTTTCCTGCCAGACACTGTTTTAATGGACGGATAATTGGAATTCCACCTGCAACAGATGCTTCAAATAATAAGTCACATCCATTATGGGAAGCGATATCTAATAATTCACCACCATGCACTGCCATTAAGTCTTTGTTCGCTGTGACAACATTCTTACCTGCCTGAAGAGCTTCTGTAATATAAGTACGGGCTGGTTCGATTCCCCCCATAACTTCCACTACGATCTGAATCTCATCATCTGTGATAATGTCTTCCCACTGGTCAGTTAATACAGAAGGGTCAATTCCTTCTCTCTTCTTGTTCTTGTCTCTAACTAGAACTTTGCTGACAGTCAGACCTGCACCAACTTTGTGAGGTAATTCTTCTCTCTGGCGTTCGATCAGTTTGTATACTCCTGTTCCGACAGTTCCAGAACCAAGGAGGGCTACTTTGATGTTCTTTAACTCTTCCATGATACACTTCCTTTTCTGTTTTTGTTTATCTTTGCTTTTATCGAAATGTGATTTTTTGATCTAATAAATTCGTATAAGTAGTTTTTAGTATATCATATTTTTTTTGATTATCCTATATTTTTTTAATTTCTAGTTAGGAAAAACTATTATGTATAGTTCCAATATTACACCAAACAATACTTCTATTAACTATTTTTCTCATTTCTGTTGACATCAATATTTAAAAGTATTATATTTAAAACATAAACAATTAAGCAATCATTTAATCTTACAAAAAGGAGATTTCTATGGATAAAACGGAGAAATATAACATTGCTTCTATGGATATTCATGGTCATGGATGTGATGTTACAGAATTAAAACATGTTCTTCCACCAGAAGAATTTGCCATTGAAACTGCCAGTTTATTTGGTCTGTTAAGTGACAGTACCAGACTTCGTATTTTGTATCTTTTATACCACCGTGAAGTCTGTGTTAGAAATATCGCAGAAGCGATTGAGATGAGCCCACCAGCAGTGTCTCATCATCTTCGCTCTTTGAAGCAATTAGGTGTGATCACAAGCAGACGAATTGGGAAAGAAGTTCATTATACGATCGCAGACACTGCTGACGGAGAGCTTGTATCTGATCTGTTAAAGACTGTATTTGAAAGGAGGGGTATTTATGAAGAAGACTTATGAGTTTGAGAATCTTGGCTGTGCTCATTGTGCAGGTAAAATGGAAGAAAAAATCGGGAAACTTCCTGATGTTGAAAGTGTAAATCTTTCATTTCCTATGAAAAAAATGTATGTTGAAACTTCTCGTGAAGATCTGCTTCCTGAGATTCAAAAGATTTGTACGGATATTGAACCGGATGTTATTGTGACGGAAGTTACGAAAAAATCATCTAAACGGAGAAAACATGTAGAAGAAGATTCTCATGAAAGTCATGAACATCATCACCATCACGATGAACACTGTGACTGTGGATGTGATCACAACCATAATGAACATGAGCACCTCGAACATCATCACCATCATGATGACCACTGCGACTGCGGGTGTGAACACGATCATGAAGAACATGAACACCACAAACATCATCACCATCATGATGACCACTGCGATTGTGGCTGCTGTGATGATGACGATGATGAATCAATTGCAGCTGCTGCAAATCGTGAAGGAAATGGTCAGGCAACCGTATTTATTGTCGAGAAATTAGGCTGTGCTCATTGTGCAGGTAAAATGGAAGAACAGATTTCTCATCTTCCCGGTGTTGAAGCCGTCAATCTGACATTTGCAACAAAACAGTTACGTGTATGGTCTGATGATGCCAAAACATTATTGCCTCAGATTCAAGATATTTGTACTTCTATCGAACCAGATGTCAAAGTCGTTGTCCGTGAAAATACTGTCCGTGCACAAAAAGAAGCGAAAAAAGCCAAAGAGAATTCTGAAGATAACAGAGAATTCTGGGAACTTGGTGTTGGTATCGTTTTATTTATTGCCGGAAAAGCATTGGAATCTTCCAAGCCTGTATACAGTATGGTATGTTTTATCCTTGCATATTTAATCTTAGGAATTAAGATCGTATGGACCGCTCTTAAAAATATCTCTAAAGGTCAGTTTTTTGATGAAAACTTCTTAATGAGTATCGCAACGATCGGTGCTTTCGGCGTCGGAGAATTTGCGGAAGCGGTCGGTGTTATGATGTTTTATCGTATTGGTGAATTATTTGAAGAAAAAGCTGTGGAACGAAGCCGTTCCCAGATCATGGATGTCATTGATATGCGACCTGAAGTTGTCAACCTTGTTGATGATCATGGAGATGTCACTGTAATTGATGCCGAAGAAGCTGAAATCGGAGATATCTTATTAGTACGTCCTGGTGACCGTATTCCATTAGATGGTATCATCACAGATGGGGAAACGATGATCGATACTTCTCCTGTTACCGGAGAACCTATTCCTGTTTCTGCCTCTGTCGGAACAGATGTAACTTCTGGATGTTTAAATACTTCTGGTGTTATTAAGATCAAGGTAGAAAAAGTACTGGAAGAATCTATGGTCACAAGAATCATGGATTCCGTAGAAAATGCAGCCGCAAGCAAACCAAAGATGGATCGTTTTATCACACGTTTTTCTCGTGTATATACTCCATTTGTCGTACTTCTTGCCCTTGCAACTGCGATCATTCCTTCTTTAGTGACAAGAAACTGGACACACTGGATATACACAGCTTTAACTTTCCTTGTAATCAGCTGTCCTTGTGCCCTTGTATTAAGTGTACCTCTTGCATTCTTCTCTGGAATCGGGGCTGGATCTAAGATCGGTATCTTATTTAAAGGCGGGGCTGCACTTGAAACATTAAAAGATATTACTTCTGTTGTCATGGATAAGACTGGAACGATCACAAAAGGAAACTTCAAAGTTCAGGATGTGATCCCTCTCGGAAATGCAACCAGACATGAAATATTATCACTTGCTGCTTCCTGCGAAGAATCTTCTACTCATCCAATCGGAAAGAGTATCATGGAAGCTGCCAAAGATGAAAATGTAACTTATAAAACACCTGAAAACGCAAAAGAAATCGCTGGACATGGTTCTGTTATCACAATTGATAACTCAGAAATCTTAGCTGGCAATAAAAAATTGATGGCGCAGTATCATGTAACTGGAGACTATCCAGAAACAACTTCTTATGGAACTGAAGTTTTTCTTGCAAAAGATGGTGTGTTAATTGGTGCGATCGTTATTGCAGATACATTAAAAGACGATGCGAAATCCGCCATTGCTTCCTTAAAAGCACAGAATCTTCACACGGTTATGTTAACTGGAGATTCCGAAACAACTGCAAATGCGATTGCAAAAGAAACTGGAATTGACGAAGTTTACTCAAGACTTCTTCCTGATGAAAAACTTGCCAAACTTCAGGAACAGAGAAGCAAACATGGAGCTGTTATGTTTGTTGGTGACGGTATCAACGATGCCCCTGTATTAGCTGGTGCTGATTGCGGTGCTGCCATGGGAAGCGGTGCTGATGCTGCGATCGAAGCAGCAGATGTTGTATTCATGACCTCAAACGTTGAAGCAATTCCACAGGCAATCTCTATCGGCAAAAAAGCTTGTAAGATCGCTTGGCAGAATGTTGTATTTGCATTGGCGATCAAGGCATTAGTAATGATCCTTGGACTGCTTGGATTCGCAAATATGTGGATGGCTGTGTTCGCAGATAGCGGAGTTGCAATGCTATGCGTAATAAACTCTATACGTGCAATGAAATTGTGATTGTAGTTTGAAGACGGAAATTATTGGTGGAATATTATAAAAAGAGATCATGTGT
>OLOO01002268.1_pt1 | contig 10955 bp, 8 predicted proteins | sample 1672621 | NCBI WGS metagenome assembly OLOO01 (sample SAMEA3136706, study PRJEB25190) | human gut metagenome | biome: human gut; feature: human-associated habitat; material: faeces | place: Austria | collected 2013 | reverse complement strand
ATTAAAAGCACGCAGCCAATTACGGTAAGCAGGACGTAGGTGAACTTCACGAACTGCTCTTGGCTGATGCGCTTCTGGATAAGACCGCCCAACCAGGTGGAAAGAATAAGCAAGGGGATGCACACTGCCAACGTAAGCAAGCCATCACCGCCAAGGGAGCCGCCTTGAATGCCATAAAGAGCATAGGCACCGTTCAGGAACACCCAGGTCATAGTGGTGGTTGCCCGGAACGCTTCCTTATCCCGAATCTTCTGCAAAGCGTAAATAGCCAGGAAAGAGCCGCCAGAAACAAACATGCCCTGAATAAGGCCGGCTATGGCAAGAATGCAGTACAGAAGCCAATCGGGTAAAAGCTTATTGTTCTTGTTAAAGAACAAGCCGCGGATAGCAATAATCAAAACCGCAACACCGTATACCTTAGAAAGGATACTCAGCGGGGCAATGGTGTTGATCCACGCGCCAATGGCCATGAAAATCGCCATGATCACGCACATCTTCGCAAGTTCTTTCCACACCACATGCTTGATACCTGTGAAAGCGATAAGCACGCTGGCAAGAAATCCGGTGCAGTTCAACACCACGATGGACTCTTCGTGGCCAATGGTGGCCATGCCCACTGGCATTGCGAAGATATTGCCCGCGAAGCCGGTAATACCGTTAATTAGGTAGGCGAAGAAAAACGTGCCCCAGAATAGGTATTTTTCCATGAACTTCCCCTTTAACGCGCCTCCCCCAGGCGCATTTCATCCGCGAATATGGAAGCCACTTTACTCTTGTGGAGTGAATAGTGCAAAACCGACAGGGAAAAGCGCCCTGCAGGTTTTATTGGCAATTAAAGGCAACGTCGGCATCGTTGCCCAGAGCGGGCTTCATTGGGCTTCCCAACAATGCAGGATCTGCCAGACTCCACGTAATGCAGGCTCTGTGAAGTTTCGATATCGGCACAAATTGCGCTAAGTGCCGACCACGCAGTTTCCACGTCCGATGTAGATTAAACGGGTTTTGCGTCCAGAATGATGCCGCGTCAACGTCGTGTCCCAATGAGGGCAACGCAAAGCTCTTGCGCCCGCCTCGTCGATTGACGGCGTCCCACATGCACACAGCACTTACTTTCGCCGTTTTCACCGCATCGCCCGATTACGCTACACTTAAACGGATTTACGCGGTGCGCTAAAACCACCACGCAAATCAAAAACCAATTTATCTCTTGCGGTTACCGCAAGCCATCAGTCAAATAGGCAGGCACATTTGCGCAGCCGCAACAAAACACTCGGAACCAAACACGATAAGTAGGCATATATGAATATCGAAGAACTCAATACCGCTCTTGCTCAAATCTTTGCCAGCGACGACCTGCTAAAAAATGAGCCCATGAGCAAACACACCACGTTCCGCTGCGGCGGTCCCGCCCAGTTCTTCGTACGAGCAAGCAATGCCGCAGACATTACCGCGGCAATCAGCGCCGCCGAAAAGACAGATGCCCCCTGGTGGATCGTAGGTTGCGGAAGCGATTTGCTCGTTTCCGATGCGGGCTTGCCTGGTGTGGTTATCGAAATCGGCGAGCGCATGGCCCACATTTCCATCGACGGATCCATTGTTCATGCTCAAGCTGGAGCAACCAATGAAGCAGTTGCGCAAGCAGCGCTCGAAGCGGAGCTTACAGGTTACGAGTTTGCCAGCGGAATCCCAGGTTCTGTTGGTGGAGCGGCAATCATGAACGCAGGCGCCTACGATGGCGAGTTCAAAGACGTTGCGGTTAGCGTTTCCTGCCTCTTCCCCGATGGCACGGTTCGCGAAATCCCTGCAGAAGAAGCCGATTGGAGTTATCGCCACAGCATGATGAGCGATAAGGGGCTTGTTGTGCTGGGGGCAACCCTTCAACTTGCGGCAGGAGACAAGGATGAGATTCGCACCAAGATGGACGACTTGTCCCAACGCCGCTCTTCCAAGCAGCCTCTCGAAATGGCAAGCGCAGGCAGCACGTTCAAGCGCCCAGAAGGCTATTTTGCAGGCAAACTCATTCAGGATTCAGGCATGCAAGGCCATTCAGTTGGGGATGCCCAGGTTTCCACCAAGCATGCTGGTTTCGTGGTGAATACCGGCAACGCAAGTGCAGCCGATGTCTTGCAGGTTATCCGCGACGTGCAAGCGGCAGTAGCAGACCAGTTCGGCGTTACGCTTGAAACCGAAGTGCGTATGTGGGGATTTGACCCCACCAATAACTAGCGCGGCGTCTTGCTAATTTAGTGCGCTTCGTGTAGATCAATAGTCATAGCGTACGCAAGATAGAACGCCACAGCTGCCATCGCCGCAAAGACCGCTGCCCACGCCCACGCCGTTTCAGCAACGGAAAACACTGCGATGCCTGAGGATAAAGCGCCCGCAACAAACGTCATAGCCCGAGCGGCTTTACGCATGGGAACATACTTCAGGCCTTCGGCCTGTGCCTTGCTTGCATTCTTCGCGTTTTTAGCCATAACCGCACCTCCGATGAATTATAGAGGGTGTCCCATTCGCTAATAGAATGGGACACCCTCGTTTGTTTTCGCATTCATCGTAACTGCGAAGTATTTCCGTTGTGCAACGGTTTTGTTGCCATGTTGGGTCGTTTCCGAATCGTCCCCTTCGAAAACGAAGGCCCCTCGAGTCACAAGCACCTTTTTGCGGATGCAGCCAATCCAAAACAAAGCGATCTTATGGACGAGGCCGATTCGGACCGAAAACGCCCTTGCAAATAGAGACGATCGGGTCGAAACCTTAAAAGACGAGGCCGGACCAGACCGAAACGTCCACAGATGAAGCTGATTCTGACCGAAAAGACTCCCCGTCAACAAGACCGGGCTCAGACTGCAGAGCCTTTTACAGGTGAGGCTGATCGAAGCTCGGCTTCATGCTGCCATCCTCCGGACGATTGAACAGCGTTTCTTCACCACAATCTTTGCATGTGCCCACCAGAACCTTGCGAGGCATGAATGTCAGCACGACGTAAGCGATGGCAAACGCGATAGAGAAATATGGCATTACAAATGCGATGCCGATAATAACGATCGCCGTGATTACATGCACATACCATTTGCTGGGAACGCGGCGCTTTTCAGCCGTGTACTCAAAATGGGTGCCGCCGCAATACGGGCAGATAATCACCGTTTCGTCGTTCTTTCTTTTATTGGGATTGGTTTTCTGGTTCTTTTTCTTGGAGCTCATCCAGCATCCCTCCGTACAAATTCATCCAGCATGATTGCCATGCCGAATGCCCTCTCTCTACACGCACGCCATTTCCCCTTTGTTGCTTCACCCTAAGCGCAAATCACAGCCCCGCCATCAAAGGCAAAGCTCAACGATCTCTACTCACTTTGCCACGAGCACGCGCTGCTTCGAATACATGCTTCGCTTTAACGCAGGGCAAGCCTAAAAGGCGCGCGTTTTATACGATGAGCATAAGAATACCACCTGCACCACTGGGCATCTGCACGGCATCGCCATCCGTTACCTATCTATATTCGTAAGAAATGAATCCATAGAAATTGAATGGGATAGACGAATAGATTCCCAATAGATCGAGAAATAATTCACCTCTTCCTCGTATCATAGCTAAAAGCTATCGATTCCTATTCGAAAATGAATATTACCCATTCGCATCGAACATGTTCGGTTTTTTACCGAGGAGTAGCATACACAAACGTTTGCGCACCCGCGCAACAGAACTCTACGAATCCAAGGCGTCATGAGTGGGCCCGAGGGAGGCTCCTTGCAGGGGATACCGTCTTCGTTTCAAACGAGCAGCATGTCCAAAGAATGTAAGGAGAACGAATTGTCTGCAGCAGCAGAAAAGGTAAAGCACTACGGCTTCGCGCTGGCAACGGTGTACATGTGCTATTTCACCTACGGCATCCAGGCCCTGATCTTGAGCCAGAACAAAGTCAACTTCTACACCCAATGGGGTATCACCGACCCCACCGCAGGTTCCGCTGCGGTTTCGATGGCAATTGCCGCCATGGGATTCGGCAAACTGCTAAGCGTATGGATTGGCGGCGAGCTCTCCGATCGCGTCGGACGTAAGAAGTTCGCCGTCGCAGGCGCTGTTGCCTACATCATCTGCTTCACCATGATGCTGCTGGCGACCGACGCAACCGCTTGTTACATCGCCGCCTTCTTGTCTGGCGTTGCAACATCCGGCTTCTGGGACGCAGCCCTCTACCCCGCCGCACAGGAAGCAGAGCCCAAATACGCTGCCTCTGGCGTTATCGGCATCAAGGCTGCCGTTTCCGTTATGGGCGTTATCTACCCCATCTTCGTTGCAGCATTCAGTGCACCTCATATTTGGCACGTTAACATCTATCTGCCTATCGTGCTTTCCGTTGTATGCCTGATCATGACCATCGTCACGCCCTTCCGCTACGATGACGAACGTGCCACCAAAACCGATGGCAACAACGGCATAGACGAAGCTCAGGCTGAAATTCAGGCGGCAAAAGACGCCATGCTCAAGAAGCCAGGCGCGCTGGTTCAGGTATTCACCCTGGTCATGGCCTTCATCTGCATGTTTATCATGTACGGCGCACAGCAGTACACCAAGGCATTCGGCATGGCCAACCTTGGCCTCGACGAAATGGGCGGCGCCGCTCTTGCCTCCATTTACACCGTGGGTTCCATTACCGCCGTGTTCTTCTGGGCAGTAGTAATGGGCAAACTTCGTTGGAACCCGCTGAAGGTTCTGTTGATCGACTTCGCTTTCTCCGCTCTGGCCCTGGCTTTGGTATTGGTTGTTCCCAATGTCGCCATCGTATACGTTGCCATCGCGCTGCTCGGCTTCTTCGCTGCTGGTGGCGCTTTGCAGACGGGCTTGGTTGTTCGCCAGAACTACTGCCCCGGCCCTAAGGGTCGCAACACCGGAATGTACATGACCTTCATGGGTGTTGGCGCAACCTTCCTTCCTTTCATCGTTGGCGCGATGACTACTGCCATGGGAGAAACCGGCGCACTGTACACCATGATGGGCCTGCTGCTCGCAGCGGCTATTGTTGGCCTGTTATTCTGCATCTACCTGGCAATTCAGTCGAAGCCCCTGTTCGGTTACGGCATCAACCACAAGATGGATTAGGACAAACGCTACAAGCAAGAACTTACTCTAGGGGCTCGGCACTGTTGCCGAGCCCCTTTCTTTTTACTTGTTGATTGTTCCAAGAGCAGAGACGCAATCAGGATTCCGGCAGGCAATCAATCAGCGTCTTTATTCGCTACGCTGTTTCACGCGCTTCGCCACGCTGTTTCGCACGCAGCTCGTGAGCGGCCCAGGTTATGCGCAGGGTGTTCATGGCGTTATCGAGCGTGCTCGTGCATTCGGCGCCGGGCACGCCGCGCAGAACATCGACGATGTCCTGAATCTGGCCATTTCCCGGATAGCTCTCCGCAGGCGGACACAGCTCTTCTTGCACCAGTTCCGCTTCCTTGCGAACGCCGCCCATCACGCCTTCGTGCGCTACCGCATCGCCATCGGCAAGCGTCTCGATGCGGATCGGCGCAGCGTTGTCATAGTAAGAAAACTCGACGCTTCCCTTGTCTCCATAAATAAGGAATCGGTCGATGGCCTTATACGTGGCATAGCACCAAATCCCCGAAACCATAACGCGGTTTTCGGTCTCGCCCGAAAGGGCAACCGTGTCTTCGCCTGGGTAGAACCCCGTGCGGTTGTCTACCTTCAGGTTGAAATCAGTGATGGTTCCCGCAAGAAACGCAATAAGGTCGAGCATATGTGCATCGCCCTCGAAGAAATGGCTGCCCCCGGAAACCTCAGGGCGAACACGCCAAGGCTTTTCCGCCTCGGGAAGCATCTCTTCGGCGGTTTGGCGCTGAGTGCGAATAACCTGAACGCCGCGAACAATGCCGATCTTGCCCGCATCAAGCACCTGCTTAAGCTCGCGGTAACGTGGCATTCCGCGACGATAATGAGCCACAAAGCAACGCTTCCCCGCCCTCTCAAACGCGGCCTTTATCTCTTGCGCCTCGCCCCATGAAAGCGCAATAGGCTTTTCGAGATAGCAATCCTTGCCTGCCTCGGCAACGGCAATAGCATGCTCTTTGTGGCAGTTTGGCGTTGTGGCGACGTAGACAATGTCGATATCGGGACAGTTCAGAAGCTCATTCAGCGAATCAAATGCTCGCCCATGACCGTGGCGCTCACACCAGTCAACCGCTTTCTGCTTCGTCCGATTCCAGATACCAACTAGCTCCGATCCGTCGGCCAAATATAGGCCAGGGCCATTTTTCGTTTCCACAACGTCACCGCAACCGATGACGCCCCACCTAATTACCTCTTTCTGAGCCATGGTGCCTCCCTCTCATGCGCACCTAAAACCCCACATGCGATCAGCCCCACAACGTTGGAGCCAACCAAAAAGGGGCGCATTCCGTTACACAAACTGTATCATCGTCGCAAGCAAAGCGCGTAGCAAAATGGATGCGAACGGGCACACCGCTTCGCGCTGAACCAGCCCTTTGTATGATCTGCCCCGCTGCGGCAACCCCCCTTCCGGGAGCCGCCCCGCTGCGACGATCCGTCTTTTGCAGGATCCGCCCCCGCTGCGACGGTCCACCCTTTGCGGGATTTGCCCCGCTGCAGCGATCCACCTACCGCAAAAACAAAAATCAGAGCGTTTTTGCAACTTTTTTGCGATTAGGGGCTCACTTCCGTCCCCACAAAGCGAAAACAGGCCGCAATGAAACCGATTTACCTGCGCTTTTGCACCTCAATCCCTGGTTGGAAAGCTCGGAACAATCCCTAATCGCAAAAAAGTTGCAAAAAATTCGAGGTTTTTGTTTCTGAACTCTCGGAGCAGCTTCAACATGACGATTTGGTCAGGACGGACCCAGCGTGGCATCGCGAGCGGCTTCGCGGCGGATCCTGTGGGCGGCAACCGCATACTGCACAGCATGGTGCTGGACGCGCGGCGCGTACCGTACAGCGCGACGGCGCCCACGGGAGCCGTCGCGCTCCCCCCCCTCAAAGCGCCAAGCGGAAACCATGCGCTTTGGGCTATTTCACGGAATAGCGCTTAAGGCGTCCAACGGCCACCACCAAACAGAACAGAATAGAGACCATACCGATGATGCCGCCCGCATAAAACACGCTCGCGATGCCCAGCGTGTTAACCACCTGACCGCCCAAAAGCGCACCAGTGCCGATGCCGAAGTTGAAGATGCCCGAGAAAAACGCCATGGCAACCGTTTCCTCTTCATCGGAAGAAACATTGATGATCTCTGCCTGGTACACAACGCTCACCGAAGCCGCGCTTATGCCCCACAGAACAACAACGCCAAGTATTGCCGCAAGGCCCAAACCCGCCGCCGCATGCATCAGCAGCAAGGCTACCGGCACACCGATGGTGATAGCCCTAAAGAACGGGAAACGGAAACGGGGATACAGCTTTGAACACAATATACTGCCGATGATGCTTGCAACACCAAACACGGAAAGGACTAAGGTGACCACGTCGTTTTCCAACCCCGCCACCTGTAGCAAGAATGGCTCGATGTAGCTATAGCCTGTGTAGTAGCCCCATGCATACAAGGCCGTAAGAATAAACAGCGCCACCAAGCCCTTGTTTTGGAACAACCCCGGCAACTGCCCAATGCTGAAGGGCTCTGCGCCAGGAACCCAAGGCAAAGTGATAAGCAGGTACACCAGCAAAAGCGCAGAAATTACCGCAACAATGGCAAACGTCAGGCGCCATCCAACCGCCAAGCCAATAGCTCGGCCCAATGGCAAGCCAACAATAGCCGCAACAGCAGTGCCCGTCTCGACAACGCTTAAAGCAAGAGCGCGCTTGTTTTTCGGCACCAAACGCACCGCAATAGGCGCGGCAATAGCCCAAAATACCGAATGCGCGCAAGCAACTACCATGCGCGCCGCCATGAGCATCCAGTAGCTTGTCGACAACGACGTAAGAACCTGCCCAACCAGGAACACCACGATAACAACCAAGAGCAGCCTACGAAAGTCCAAGCGCGTTGCGATAATCATCAATGGCACGGAAAGAAGCATTACCGCCCACGCATATACCGAAACCAGCATACCCGTCGTAGCCTCGTTGGTTCCAAACGTCTTTCCGATATCGGTAAGCAAGCCAACTGGCATGAATTCCGAAGAATTGAACACAAACGCCGCAACAGCGATGCCTGCGAGGGCGAGCCATTGCTTACCTGTCATTTTCTGGGTCACCAAGCGCTCCTGAAATTCCGCTCTTAAACAAAACGAAGCAATTCTAAGCCGAAGCGAGCTCTGTCGCTTTCCCCTTTCAGGCTATTCGGGAAAGATTTACAAAAACGGAAGAAGCGTGTGCTGGCTTTCTAACCCTCTTGATCGGCAGCCTCGGGCAGGGCGTTTTCCCCTTCCTTCAGCGCATCAAACTTCGCCTTCATCGTAGGGTTCTTACGCGTAAGCTTTTTAATGGTAAGGTCTTGCGCCTTGTCGTTTGCCAGGCGTAGGTTCCTCTCGCTACCCAGCAGTGCCTCTTTTGTTTTCTGCAGATGGTCAATCGTCTTATCGATTTCATCTATAGCCGTCTGGAACTTACGGCTAGCAAGGTCGTAATTGCGCGCAAACTTTGTTTTGAAATCTTCCATCGAGTTTTCGAAGTTCGTGATGTCGATATTCTGATTGCGCACTTCGGCAAGCTCGGTTTTGTACTGCAGGGCAGACAGCGCAGCGTTGCGCAAGATGGAAATGATGGGTATGAAAAATTGCGGACGGATAACGTACATCTTTTCATATCGGTAGCTCACGTCGACAATGCCTTCGTTATAGAGCTCGTTTTCGGGTTCAAGCATGGTGCATAGAACCGCATACTCGCAGCCTTTCTTCTTGCGGTCGGAGTCGAGCTTGGCGAAGAAATCCTCATTCTTGTGCTTGGTGCGCGTTTCGTCGTTTTCATTCTTCATCTCGAACATGATGGAAACCACTTCTTCGCCCGTTGCGGGATCGGTTTCGCGGAAGACGAAATCGCCTTTGGTGCCATCGACCACATCGTTGTCTTTTTCGAAATACGCATGTGGGAACGCCGTAGCACGGATTTTGTTGAATTCGGTCTCGCAATGACGTTCGAGCGATTCACCAACCATCTTGGTGGAAAGGCGCGCCTTCATTTCCTTAACGCGGGCAATTTCTTCGTCCTTGTACTTGATGAGCTCGTCTTTTGCAGCAAGCTCGTTGGTCATCTTCTCACGCAAGGCAGCCTGCTCCTGAGCCGCTCGGGCTTCCTGGAGCTTAACCTGGGCAGCCAGCTCGTCGCGCTGACGCTCAGCTACGGCACGGGCTTCGCTTACTGCAAGTTCTTTTTCGGCTCTGAACTGCTGAGTTTGCGATTCCAACCGCTGCTTCTGCGCAACAATGGTTTGCTGGAGCTTTGCCGATTCCTCGGCGGCCACACGAGCACTTTCCGCTTTATCGGCGGCAATCTTCTGGGAGTACTGCTGAACCTGCGATTCAAGCTGCTGCTTGAAGGCGCTTTCCTGGGAGGAAAGCTGCTGGCGCAATGCCGCAATTTCCGCATCGCGCTGCGCGGTTGCGTCAGAGAGCAAGCGCTCATGCTCTGCCTTGGCAATGCGATTTTGCGCATCGTGGTCGGCCGATAGCTTTTTCACGTCCGCCTGCAGCTGGACAATTTCGGCTTGTTTCTTCGCAAGCGCCGCTTCAAGTTCGTTGGCATGTTCAAGCTGAGATGACTTTTCGGCCTGTTCGCGTTCGCGCTTTTCGGCACCAAGGCGCGTTTCCAGCTCAGCGATACGAGCATCGCGCTGAGCGGTTTCCGCCTGAGCGTCCTGTTGGGCCTTAGCAACGGCGAGCTTTACCGCCTGGGCATTCTGCTCTTGCAGCATGCCTTCTCGCTGGGCTATTTCCTTATCGAATTCAGCAGTGCGCACCTGACGTAAAATATCGGCAAAACCGCGCTCGTCGACCTGGAACACCTTTCCGCAGTGTGGGCATTTTATTTCGTTCATGCGTAAGCTCCTTAAAGCGCAGATTCTTTTCGTTCCATCATACCAACCCATCGCCACGCTGCGTGTACAGCACAGGGGACAGAGAAGTGACACATCCAGCTCAAATGCACCGTCCAACGAAAGCACGGTAACGCTCCCCGACCAGTGCCCCACACGTTCGTCGAAACGTCATACTGAATATGTTGCGCCTGTGTTCTCGGCTCTCTTTGCTTAGCGCATAACGCGCATTACAAATAAACTCGGGGCAACCCGCTTACTACGAGAAAGAGAAGGAATCATGACTGATTCGACCATGCAACTCGTCTTGGTCCGCCACGGCGAAAGCGAATGGAACAAGTTGAACCTTTTCACCGGCTGGATGGACGTCGACCTTACCGATACGGGCCGCAAAGAAGCATCCGATGGCGGCCGCGCCCTTGCTGAAGCTGGCTTTGACTTCGATGTGTGCTACACCTCGTACCTCAAGCGCGCTATCCACACGCTGAACCACATTCTTCAGGCAATGGATCGCGAATGGCTGCCCGTCAACAAGACGTGGCGTCTGAACGAGCGTCACTACGGTGCTCTTCAGGGTCTGAATAAGGCTGAAACCGCTGCAAAATACGGCGAAGACCAGGTTAAAATCTGGCGCCGCAGCTTCGACGTACGTCCTCCCGCATTAGAGGAAGCCGACGAGCGCAATCCTCGCCTTATGGCTCCTTACCGCAACGCTCCCGCTGATGAAATGCCTCTGGCAGAATGCCTGAAGGACACCATCGCTCGCGCATGGCCTTACTTCGAAGAGGAAATCGAACCCCAGATGCGCGCCGGTAAGCGCGTGCTCATCGTTGCTCACGGCAATTCTCTGCGCGCTCTGGTAAAGCAGTTCGACAAGCTTTCCGACGATGAAATCGTAGGCGTAAACATCCCTACGGGCGTGCCGCTGGTTTACACCTTTGACCAGGATTTCAACGTTCTTG
>OLOO01002263.1_pt1 | contig 10979 bp, 7 predicted proteins | sample 1672621 | NCBI WGS metagenome assembly OLOO01 (sample SAMEA3136706, study PRJEB25190) | human gut metagenome | biome: human gut; feature: human-associated habitat; material: faeces | place: Austria | collected 2013 | reverse complement strand
TTACGAAAACCCGGCCTTTTACGTAGCTCCTGATACGTTGTAGATTGACGATGTAGGAGCGATGGACCCGCATGAACATTTCCGACGGCAGGGCCGCTTCCATGTTCTTGAGCCGGAAAAGAGTCGTGATGGTCGATCGGTCGTCCAGATGGAGCCGTACGTATTCGCCTTCGCTTTCCAGATAAACGATGTCGCTGATGCGTACCAGTGTCGTTTTGTAGTCGGCTTTGATCGAGATGTACTCCCGGTCGCGTGGAGTGGCTTCCGGGGCAGGAGCGTTTCCTTGTGTCTTCCGATAGGCCAGCAGTTCGTACAGCGACTGCGCCTTGGCTGCCGAGCGGCTGAAATCAGCGAAGCTGAACGGTTTGAGCAGGTAGTCGATCGCATCGAGTTTGAATCCCTCGACGGCGTATTCCGAATAAGCCGTCGTGAAGATAATCATCGGGCGGCTGACGAGCGAACGTACGAACTCCACACCGCTCAGGTCGGGCATGTTGATATCCACGAAAATCAGGTCGATCGGATTCCCGGCTAGATATTGCTGGGCTTCGATGGCGTTGGTGAATGCTTTTTCGAGCTTCAGAAAATTGATTTTGGCGATATAACCCTGTAATTGCCGCAGTGCCAGCGGCTCATCATCTATGGCGATACATTTCAGCATGGCATGATGGGGATTATGAGTTTGACGGTATAGACGGCCGGATCGGAATCGTCGATTGAGAGCGTATAGTTGTCCTGGTAAATCAATGCCAGCCGTTTTTTGACATTTTCGAGTCCGATACCCGTAGTACCCGGCCGGGATTTTTCGTGACGGCTGTTGCTGATGACGGCCGTCACCGCGTCGTCCCGGTAGCCGATTCGGATATGGATGAACGAGGCGTGGTTATAACTTACTCCGTGCTTGAACGCGTTTTCGACGAATACGATCAGCAGCAGGGGCGGGATGGCCACTTTGTTCGGGATCGTGGCCGGATAATCCAAGCATATATCGATGCTGCTGTCGTAACGGATGCGCATCAACTCGATGTAGTTCTCGATGAATTGGATGTCCTTTTTGAGCGATATGGTTTCGCTGCCCGATTCGTAGAGAACGTACCGCATCATCTTGGACAGTTCGATGACGGCGCTTTTCGCGTATTCGGTATCTATGTCGATCAGGGCGTGGATATTGTTGAGCGTATTCATGAAGAAATGGGGGTTGATCTGGTATCGCAGATAATCCATTTCCGCTTGCAGGTTCTGACGTTTGAGCTCCTCCATTTGCTGTTCGTCGCGCAGGGAGCGATACAGCAGTTTGATACCCATGTTCAGGCCCGTCATGAAGAATCCCAGCAGGATGTTCCAGTAGATCGCCAGATCGGTGAACGACGCTTTGCCATTCAGAATGTAAGGCTCGGAGTCGTACGGAACGTATTTTTCATAGATGGCCACCAGCGAAAAGACCGCTGTAATGGTCAGCAGGTTAACGATCAGATACCATACGTAACGATGTTTTCGCAACAACAGCCTGGGGGCGATCAGGCTGTTGTGAATGATGAAAATAAGCAGATAGGGCGCGATTTTGAGCCAGGCGATCAGGATATTCTCCAGGCTGATTTGTACCTCCGAGAGCATTTCCGAGTTGAGCACGGGTACCAGGATTATCACCGTCCATACCAACAGGTACAGAAGGTTTTCTCCGATCATTTGTTTGCTGCTGAATTTCATGTTGGCAAATATACGAATAAGCCGTAGGCAAAAGCAAATTTATTTGTATTTTGTCGGGGCAAAGTATCTAAAACGGAGCCGATGTACGAAAAAACGATTACGGCCTGAATCGGGCCGTAATCGTTTCGGTCGGAAAGTTGCGTCGAACTTGTGTGGAACGGCGGTCCTTGCCCGTAGTCTTCGGCCTATTTTTCCAGCAGGGCCGTGTTGTACAGGTAGCGCTTGATGCTGCGCTTGGGTGTCTTTTCGAATTCGGTCGGATAGACCGTGATGCTTGCGACCTGTTCGTAGGATGCCAACAGTTTGTTGAGTTCCTTGAGGTTGTTTTCCATGATTCGGGGCAGTTCCTCTTTATCGATCCCTTCGAGCTCCGCCTGTTCGAAGTCGGGAACGACCAATGCCGTCAAACGACCGTTGTGCTCCAGAACCAGCGATTCCTGGACCATATACATGTTGTTGAGTTTGTCTTCGATCTCTTCGGGGTAAATGTTCTGTCCGCTTCCCGTGAGTATCATGGTTTTCGAGCGGCCGCGGATGTAAAGCGTGCCGTCCGGATCCATCGTGGCGATGTCGCCCGTATGGAGCCACCCTTTTTCGTCCAGGACCTTCCGGGTTTCCTCCTCGTTCTTGTAGTAACCCATCATGACGTGCTCGCCGTGCACCAGGATCTCGCCCGCGACGTGTTCGGGATCGGGCGAGTCGATCTTCACCTGGATAAATTCCGAGAGGAAACGCCCGCAGGAACCGGCCTTGAATTCGTTGTCGGGAGTGAAGCTGATGAGCGGAGCGCATTCGGTCATGCCGTATCCAATCGTGATCGGGAATTTGATACTCATCAGAAATGCTTCGGTTTCCATATTCATCGGTGCACCGCCCACGATGAAGATGTTCACCTCTCCGCCGAACGATTCCATCATCTTCTTGCGGATTACCGAGCGCAGGGCGGTATTCAGCAGCGGAATCTTCATAGCGATACTCATCGGCCCCTTTTCGAGCAGCGGCAGTACCTGTTTGCGATAGACTTTCTCGAGAATCAGGGGTACGCAGCAAATGATCGTGGGGCGCACGACCTGCATGGCTTCGATCAGGATCTTCGGAGTGGGAATTTTGCCCAGCAGGGTGATGTGGCCTCCGACGGCCAGCGGCGCGAGAAAGTCGAATGCACAGCCGTAGGCGTGTGCCAGAGGCAGGAACGAGAGCGTGCGTCCGCCGCGCTGGAAATAGTTCGTGCCGGTTTGGGTGTTTATGGCTCCTCGGGCGAAGAGCACGTTGCCCGTCAGGTTATTGACCGAGAGCATGACGCCTTTCGAATATCCGGTCGTTCCCGAGGTGTAGTTGAGCAGGATCATCCGGTCGTTGGGAATCTTGTGAAAGCGGATATGCTCCGGTCCGAACCCTTTCGGATAGGCTTTGCGGAAGTGATTTTCGCGGTTCTTCTGGAAATCCGTCAGTTTCTTCGGATCCCGGCGCTCGTAGATCGCGTTCAGGTCCGTGAGCGAGAAGACGGCTTCGACTTTCCGGATCTGGTCGGCTTCGATCGCGTCCCAGAACGTGTCGCCCAGGAAAAGCAGTCGGCTTTCCGAATGGTTGATGATGTGGATCACGTCGTTGGCATGGAAATCCTGCAGAATGGGCACGATGACCGCGCCGTAAGTGATCGTGGCGATGTAGGTGATGCACCAGCGGGGATTGTTGCGGCCGATCAGCGCAATTCGGTCGCCCTGCCGGATGCCCGCTTCGTCGAAGAGCAGATGCAGTTTGGCGATCTCGGCGCCCATTTCCAGGTAGGTGAAGTTCTCCTGCTTGAAATAGTCGGTCAATGCCGGCAGTGCATAGTTCTCCCGGAAGCTGGTTTCGTAAATATTAATCAGGTTTTCGCGTAACATAGAATTTTCGGTATCAAGTAGTGGATAATTCAATTTTTAGGGCGAAACGCCTGTCCCGGGGGATTGGTGTCCGGCCGGATTCGGGTTATCCTTCCTAACCTCTTCCGGCAAAGATAATATATGCCGGGAACAAAGCAAATTTCGTGTGTTTCGCTTTTTGACAGTTCGTACAAATCGGTATTCGTTGCGAGCAAATATATGAAAATCTATCCAATCGGTAAAATACCCGTTTTTTGTCGGAAGAATCCGGGGATGCCTCCGCTTTTGTTTTACAAGGCCGTTTCAGCCGGTTTCGACAGATCGGATCGCAGCGGAAACAGACACAAATAGATCGAAATCGGACAATACAAGCGTGTTGAATAATGGTGATTTCCGGCTCGCTATTCACCGTGGATTGAATGTCCGATCTGAAACGGGCGGATGAAGCGATCCGAATGACCGTTGGGGCAGGAGATGGAGCAGTCGGATTTTTTTGTGCCTATTCGGATATGGTTCCGGTTTCGGACCTTATTCGATAAAAAACGATTCGCCAAACAAGCGAATCGTTTTTACCGTGCTATTTGTCCGCTTTTCGATGGGGCTTCCAGATGTATATTTTGGATTCCGTGCCGTTTTTCAGCCGAACGATATTTTTGCGGTGGGTGTAGAGCAGCAGAACGGCCGTGACGAATGAGAAGACGATGAACGGCACCGATTGGTTTACCTTGGGCGAAACGATCGTGAAGATCGGAAAGCAACAACCGGCCACGATAGACGCGAGCGAAACGTAATGCGTCATCATCAGGATCACGACCCATACGGCGAAACAGAGCAGTACGACCGGCGGATAAATTCCCGTGATCGCCCCCACGAGCGTTGCCACGCCCTTGCCGCCCCGGAATCCCGCGAAAATGGGGAAGATGTGTCCGAGCACGGCGGCGAATACGGCGATGATCTTGATATTTATCAGCCACATATCGTTGATGTAGGCGTCGTATTTGAGGATCTCGGTCAATGTGACCGCGACGAATCCCTTGAGGAAATCCAGCAGAAAGACCGGCAGGGCTGCCCGGCGTCCCAGCACCCGCAGCATGTTGGTCGTACCGGCGTTTTTGCTGCCGTGTTCCCGGATGTCGATGCCGTAATATTTTTTGCCTATCCATACGGCGCTGGGGATCGAGCCGAGCAGGTAGGCGATGATTATCATCGTGATAATGCAATAGTAAGTCAGTATCATGCCCTTTATTTGTCAGGATTGTATATGCAAATATAAACGAAAAAAATTTAAATACTGCGGCTTTTGGGGAAAATAGTCCGAAGCGAACGGGAAATCCGGGAGTTTTTCGTATATTTGCAAAATTAAATCAATTATTAACCGCTCTAAAACAGTTAATTTTATGATCAATACGAAAGCTTTATTGGAGCCGATGGGGTCTTGGGCCTGGTGGCGTTCCTGGATTCAGTTGTTTGTCGGTTGTGCGATCATGGGATCCGGTTTCGTTTTTTTTATCAATCCTTACAATTTCGTTCCGGGCGGAGTCTATGGCGCCGGCATCGTATTGCATAATATTTTCCCGTCGATCCAGGTCGGTACTTTCGGCTATATGTTCGACGTGCCGCTGATGATTACCGCCGTATTGGTTTTCGGCGGACAGTTCGGCGCCCGGACGGTGGTGGCTGCGCTGTTCACGCCCGGTTTTATGAATATCCTGACGCGGTTGGTCTATTCCGATGCGGCATTTACGGCCGACGGTATCAATCTCGATCCGGCGCTGTTGCTGGGCGGTTCGCTCAACTTGTCGAACGATCTGTTGCTGACCTGTATCATCGGTGCGGTCGTTATCGGCGTGGGGCAGGGTATGGTCGTGCGGACACAGGCTACCACGGGCGGTACGGACATTATCGCCATGTTGCTTCAGAAGTATGCGGGCATCAAGTTCTCCACGGGTATCTTCCTGGCGGATTGCGTGGTGATCCTTTCTGGCTTGGTGGTGATCGGTTTCGGTCTCGGTACGGGCGATAGTTCGGGTTCGGGCTGGGTGCTGACACTCTATTCGCTCATTACGATCTTCATCTGTTCGCGGGTCGTAGCCCGGGTGATCGACGGTGCGTCGTACGACAAGTTGCTGTTCATCATCAGCGATGAAAACGAAAAACTCCGGACATTCATTCTGGAGGATCTGGAACGCAGCGCTACTTTTATCAAGGCACGGGGTATGTACTCCGAGGAGGAAAAGGATATGATTTTCCTGGTGGTCGATCGCAAGGAGGTGCATGCGGTACAGCGTAAGGTACAGGAGATCGACCCGAAAGCATTCTTCGTGGTTACGGATGCCTACGATACCTACGGAGAGGGCTTCAAGCCTTTCCCGGAAGCGGGTGCGATTCAGGCACAGTAATTTTCAGAAATACCGGGGAAACGGGAACCGCGATCGTCGATTCCCGTTTTTCGGTCCTAATTTTACCGGGCGAGTCCGGTTTTGCAACTATGAATAACGAGAAGATAAATACTTTGCGTCCGCTGCAGGGTGCGGGCCGTAAACTTTTTGTCGAAACATACGGCTGTCAGATGAACGTCGGCGATACGGAAATCGTCGTTGCGATCATGCAGCAGGAGGGCTATGTCTATACCGACAAGATCGAGGAGGCGGATGTCGTTCTGATCAATACCTGTTCGATCCGAGATAATGCCGAACAGCGCATTTGGGGACGTTTGCGGGAGATGGCTCATCTGCGCCGCCGCCGGCCGGGACTGCTCGTCGGTATTATCGGTTGTATGGCCGAACGTTTGCGGGAACGGCTGCTCGAAGGGGAGAACCCCGTGGATATCGTCGCCGGTCCGGATGCGTACCGCGACCTGCCCCGCCTGGTGCGCGAAGCGGGCGAAGGCGGCCGGGGCGTCAATGTCCTGCTTTCCCGCGAGGAAACCTACGCCGAAATCGCTCCCGTGCGGCTCGATCGCAACGGCGTGAGCAGTTATATCGCCATCATGCGCGGGTGCAACAACTATTGTTCGTACTGCGTGGTGCCTTATACGCGGGGCGTGGAGCGCAGCCGCGATCCGCAGACTATTCTGAGCGAAGCCCTCAGCCTGTTCGAGAACGGTTACCGGGAGGTGACGCTGTTGGGACAGAACGTCAATTCGTATCGTTATGGAGCGGTCGATTTTCCGGAGCTGATGCGCCTTGTGTCCGAAATTTCGCCGCTGTTGCGCGTTCGGTTCGCAACGTCGCATCCCAAGGACATGAGCGACCGTCTGCTCGAAGTGATGGCGTCGAAACCCAACATCTGCCGCTGCATCCACCTGCCTGCCCAGTCGGGATCGTCGCGGATGCTCGAGAAGATGAACCGCAAATATACGCGCGAATGGTACCTCGACCGCATCGCCGCTATCCGCCGCTATATGCCCGATTGCGCGATTACGACCGACCTGATCGCCGGATTCTGCAGCGAAACGGACGAGGATCATCGGCAGACGCTTTCGCTGATGCGGGAGGTGGGGTATGAATTCGCCTATATGTTCAAGTATTCCGAGCGGCCCGATACGTTCGCTCAACGTCACATGCCCGACGATGTGCCGGATTCGGTCAAGACGGCCCGTTTGAACGAAATCATCGCCTTGCAGAATACGCTTTCGGCCGAAAGCAACGCCCGCGATGTCGGCAAAGAGTTCGAAATTCTGGTGGAAGGTACTTCCAAGCGCAGCGACCGGCAGCTTTTCGGACGTACGTCGCAGAATAAGGTGGTGGTCTTCGATCGCGGCGAGTGCCGGATCGGGGATTACGTGCGGGTGCGGGTGACCGCCTCCTCGTCGGCGACGTTGCAGGGAGAGTTGGTCGAAAGAACCCGCCCGTTTGAAGTGTAATAATTGGAAAAGAAAGAAAACGCATAGTATGAGATTTGACGAACTCGATCTGGAAGACGAGGTGCTGGACGGCATCGACGCCATGAATTTTCAGGAGATGACTCCTGTGCAGGAGCAGACCATTCCGATCATTCTGGACGGGCGCGATATTATCGCCTGCGCCCAGACCGGTACGGGCAAGACGGCTGCCTATACGCTGCCGCTGCTGAACCGGCTGCTGCTCGAAGGCAATGAGAAGAACGTCGTGAAATCGGTCATTATCGTACCCACGCGCGAGTTGGCACAGCAGATCGACATGCAGTTCCAGGGCTTTTCCTACTATATGCCCGTTTCTACCGCCGTAATTTACGGCGGCGGCGACGGCCGCGGCTGGGACCAGCAGAAGCGCGGCCTGCAAATGGGTGCCGATGTGGTGATCGCCACGCCCGGACGCCTGATTTCGCACCTGACCAACAGCCGGGTGGATCTGTCGCATGTGGACTACCTGATTCTGGACGAGGCCGACCGTATGCTCGATATGGGTTTTTACGACGACATTATGCAGATCGTCTCCTATATGCCCAAATCGCGACAGACGCTGATGTTCTCCGCGACGCTGCCGCCCAAGATCCGGCAGATGGCCAAGCAGATTCTGAACGATCCCGCCGAGGTCAATATCGCCATTTCGAAGCCCAACGAGGCGATCGAACAGGGTGCTTATATTTGTTACGAGGGCCAAAAGCTGGGGATCGTCCGCGAGATGTTCTCCCGGCCTTCGGAGTCCAAGACTATCATCTTCTCCTCGTCGAAGCTAAAAGTCAAGGAGCTGGCCCATACGCTCAAGCGAATGAAGCTCGACGTGGCTCCCATGCATTCCGACTTGGATCAGGAGAAGCGCGAGCAGGTGATGCTCGATTTTAAGAATAATAAAGTGAGGATTCTCGTAGCGACGGACATCGTCGCACGCGGTATCGACATCGAGGATATCGGCATGGTCATCAATTATGACGTGCCGCACGATCCCGAAGATTATATCCATCGCATCGGCCGCACGGCGCGGGCCAGCGCTACGGGGCGGGCCGTTACGTTCGTGAACGAGGAGGAGCAGGGTAAATTCCACCGTATCGAGGAGTTTATCGAGCGGGAGATTCCGAAATTGTCCTTGCCGGAAGCCGTAGGTGCAGGCCCTGAATATAACCCCGCCGCTTTTTCCGGTCATGGCGGCCGCCGGGGACGCAGTGGGTCGGGCCGTGGCGGAAACGGACGCAGCGGGGGACGTGGTCGGAGCCGTGGACGCGACGGTGCGAAGAGTGCCGGTCCGGTACCTGCAGAAGGTGTCGTCGCGGCTGCGAATGTGGAGTCCCGCCACGGAGAAGGTCGTGGCGAGGGTAATCGCGGCAGCCGGGACCGGGGGCGTCGTCGTAACCGAAATCGCAACCGTAATCGCAATAAAGGCGGCGACGATACGCCGCAGGCATAGTGCCTTTTGAAATTCGCAGCGCCGGATTGCGGCTCCCGAAAGTGCGGGATCGCAGTCCGGCATTGTATTTTACGGAGCCGGCCAAGACCCCGTAAAGGTATGTCCAATGTCCCGGAACGATGCTGGAATACCGTCCTTGATTGCCTCTTGCAAGGAAACCGATCCGCTTGTGCGGACCGGCCTGTCGATGTTGTCGCCGGGAGCAAGGTGTCGGCTGGCATTTTTCGAAGTATCGTTGTCGAGGGGAGAAAGCCTGCGGAGCCGGAAAGAGTGGCGGAGGCGGAGGCGTCATCGATCCCATCGTATGAGGCTTTTCGCGTCGGGCCGTTCGTGCCGGACGGGCCTTGTTTTGCGGGGCGTTCGGACAGGGTGAAGAGGACGTATTGCGTAAAATCCCGGATGAATACATATTCATCCGGGATTTTGTAGCGATCTTAACGAAATGGAGGAACCTCCTTTCGGTGCGTCTGCTGCGAATCACTTTTTGTTGCGGGGATCCCACGTCGGGTGTGCCGGGTCCTCCGCTTTCAGGGCTTCCTCATAGTCGATACCCAATGCCTTCGCCACGCCTTTGCCGTATTCGGGATCGGCGTAGGAGCAGTTGCGCACGTGCCGCTGTTTGATGAAGAGGGCGCTGTCGCCCATCGCGCGGGCCGTGTTCTCGCACGTCGCCCGTTGGTCTTCGGCCGACATCAGCCGCCAGAGCTTGCCCGGTTGGGTGAAATAGTCGCTGTCGAGTTCCCGTTCGTCGTAATTGTAGATGGCACCGTTCACCTCCAAAGGCGGTTCTTTCAGGTTCGGGCTGTCCTGCCATTCGCCGTAGCTGTTCGGCTGGTAGGGGATCGTCGCTCCGTAATTGCCGTCCGTGCGCATCTGCCCGTCGCGGTGGTAGTCGTGGAACGGACAGCGGGGTTTATTCACGGGAATCAGGTTGTTGTTCACGCCCAGCCGGTAGCGCTGTGCGTCGCCGTAGGAGAAGAGCCGCCCCTGCAACATCTTGTCGGGCGAGAAGCCGATGCCTTCGATGACGTTCGCAGGGTTGAACGCCGCCTGTTCGATTTCGGCGAAGAAGTTGTCCGGGTTGCGGTTCAGTTCGAGAATACCCACGTCATGCAGCGGGAAATCGCCGTGATACCACACTTTGGTCAGGTCGAAGGGATTGATTTTGTAGTTTCGGGCCTCCTCTTCGGTCATCAGCTGCACCTGCATCAGCCAGCGGGGATAATCGCCCCGTTCGATCGCTTCGAACAGGTCGCGCTGGTTCGACTCCCGGTCTTTGGCGATGACCGCCTCGGCTTCGGCGTCCGTGAGGTTCTTGATGCCTTGCAGGGTGCGGAAATGGAATTTGACCCATGTGCGCTTGTTGTCCTTGTCGTAGAAGCTGAAGGTGTGGCTGCCGAAGCCGTGCATATGGCGGAACGAGGCCGGAATGCCGCGCGGACTCATCGTGATCGTCACCTGGTGGAGCGCTTCCGGGAGGAGCGTCCAAAAATCCCAGTTGTTGTTGGCACTTCGCATGCCGGTGCGCGGATCGCGTTTGATGGCGTGGTTCAGGTCGGGGAATTTCAGCGGATCGCGCAGGAAGAAGACCGGCGTGTTGTTGCCTACCAGGTCCCAGTTGCCCGTGTCGGTGTAGAATTTCATGGCGAAGCCCCGGATGTCGCGCTCGGCATCGGCGGCGCCGCGCTCTCCGGCTACGGTCGAGAAGCGGACCAGACAGTCGGTCTTTTTACCCACCTGCGAAAAGATCGAGGCCCGGGTGTATTTGGTGATGTCGTGCGTCACGGTGAAGGTCCCGAAAGCTCCCGATCCTTTGGCGTGCATGCGGCGTTCGGGGATCACTTCCCGGTCGAAATGGGCGAGTTTTTCGAGATACCATACGTCTTGCAGCATGGCGGGGCCGCGCACGTCGGCGGTTTGGATGTTTTGGTTGTCGGCAATGGGTTTCCCGTTTTCGGAGGTCAGTCTTTTCTTGTCCATATCCTATCGTTTTTTGTCGGCATGCAGAAAATGCCGGACCGGTTTATGATTGAATTTCATATCGTTGTAATTCAGAGCAAAAACATTGCCATACAGACTGGCG
>OLOO01002260.1_pt1 | contig 11007 bp, 7 predicted proteins | sample 1672621 | NCBI WGS metagenome assembly OLOO01 (sample SAMEA3136706, study PRJEB25190) | human gut metagenome | biome: human gut; feature: human-associated habitat; material: faeces | place: Austria | collected 2013 | reverse complement strand
GTATCCGATCATCTCTATCGAAGATGCATTAGACGAAGAAGACTGGGAAGGATGGAAGAAACTGACAGCTGAACTTGGAGATAAAGTACAGTTAGTCGGAGACGATCTATTCGTAACGAATACGGAAAGACTTTCCAAAGGTATCGAACTTGGATGCGGTAACTCCATCCTTATCAAGTTAAACCAGATCGGATCTGTATCAGAGACGCTGGAAGCAATCAAGATGGCTCATAAAGCTGGCTACACAGCTATCTCATCTCACCGTTCTGGAGAGACAGAAGATACAACAATTGCAGATCTTGCTGTAGCACTTAATACCTGCCAGATCAAGACAGGAGCACCTTCCAGATCAGAACGAGTTGCAAAATACAACCAGTTACTGAGAATCGAGGAAGAGCTCGGAGCAAGTGCTGTATATCCTGGAAAAGCAGCATTTAATGTAAATAGATAGTATCGGCAATATGCCGAAAAAACAGGAGATAAAGCCTGTTACAGAGAGAACAGAATTGTAAAATGTTACGAAATGAGAAAAGCACGCAGTGGAATATTGCGTGCTTTTTGAGTGCGTGATATTATTATAGCATGTAAGATAAGAAATCAGAGATTAACACATTAAATCAGTAGTTATAAGGAGAGAGTATATGGCAGTAACAATACAACAGATTGCCGAAAAAGCAGGCGTATCAAGGGGAACGGTAGACCGGGCACTTAATAACCGCGGCCGGATTAACCCGGAAGTGGCAGAAATGGTGAAAAGAACCGCCGAAGAGATGGGATATGTACACAAAGCAAGAAAGAGACAGAAAAATGCAGGAGGAAAGAAAAAGATCGGGATCGTAACCCAGCTTTCCGGTTCTTCTTTCATGCTGGAAATAAACAGAGGAATCCAGACCGGAAAAAAAGAGCTGGAAGAACTTGGTGTGGAAGTCATTGTAAAAGAGAATGCTTCCGTGCGAGAGGAAGACCAGCTGCGTGCAATTGATGAACTGGTAAAAGAAGGAATCCAGGGACTGGCACTGATGCCGGTAGATGCAGAAAGCGTCAGGGAGAAGTTAAACTGGCTGGTGAATGAAAAGAAGATCCCGGTTGTAACATTTAACTCAGATATCGTAGGAACGAAGAGATGCTGCTTTGTCGGAATGGATAATAAGTTAAGCGGGCAGACCGCAGCAGGATTATTCGGGATGATGACCAGAGGTGTCGGAAAGATCCTTGTCATCACCGGATATTTCAGCAGTATGCTGAATAACTCCCGTGTAGACGGATTCGTAGAAGAGATAAAGAATATTTCACCAAAGCTTGAGATTGCCGGCGTGCAGGGAAGCTTTAACAATGCAGATGAAGTGGAACACATTATAGAGAATGCCATGATGAGTATATCCGGAATCAACGGAATCTTTGTGGTATCCGGAGGACAGGAAGGCATCGTCGAGGCATTTCGCAAGCTCGGTGTCGACCAGCGGCCTTATGTTGTGATCTATGACCAGACCGCAAAGAATGAGCTGCTGTTAAAAGAAGGAACCGCAGATTTCCTGATCGATCAGAACGGATTTGAACAGGGATACCGGCCGCCGAGGATCCTTGCAGATATCTTGTTGAACGGAATATATCCGGAAACAGAATATCTGTATACAGGAATTGATATCAAGACAAAATATAATCTGTAAGATGATCAGGGGATTCAGCCCTGGTGCCAGTGGCAGATTTTGCAGATAAAAGGATGATTAGAATGATAATAAGACAGAAAAGAGGGAAACAGATATCAGCTTTATTACTCATGACGGCAATCCTGTGCTGTGGATGCAGTGATCAAAGTTCTTATCAGAAGACAAAAGACAGGTATGTGGTGGGAGTTGTAACCAAGTCAAACACCAGTGAATATTGGATGTCGGTAAATTCCGGCATGGAAGCAGCTGCAGCAAAATATGATATGGATGTGATCATGCTTGCCCCGGATTCGGAACTGGACAGGGAAGTGCAGGAAAAGCAGGTGGAAAAGCTGATCAATCAGAATGTGGATGCACTGGCAGTTGCACCGATTGACTCTTATTACATTCCGGACTATCTGGAAAAAATAGAGAAAAAGAAGATTGCGGCAGTATGTTTTGATAATGGAATGGGGGACGGAGAACTTCCATATATCGGAATAGATAATCATAAGACCGGATATCAGCTGGCACAGGAACTGGCAGAGCAGTTAGATCACAGAGGTCAGGTGGGAATCATAGCAGGTGATTTAAAGCAAAAAGGACATCGGGAACGTGTAGAAGGTTTTGAAGAATATATGAAGTCTGAACCGGAGATGACAGTGAAGTTCGTAGAAAGTGGCTATGCCAATCTGCAGATGTCCGAACAGAAGGTGCGTGATCTTATAGGACAGTATCCGGAGATACGGGGAATCATGACGACTAGCGCTGTTACAGCAATGGGACTTGTAGATGAGTTGAAAGATACAGATATCAAGATCGCAGCAGTTGATGAACAGGAAGATTCTCTGAAAGCAGTGGAAAATGGTCAGATTTCGGCACTTGCGGCACAGTCCGGATATAAAATCGGTTACGAGACGATTCATTATATCCAGAAACTGCGGTATGGAAAGAAATCAAAAAAGATTTATTATCTGAAAGCTGATATATTGACACAGGATAATATAAAGGAGTACAGACGAAAAGATGAAAGTCAGAAGTATAAGAAGTAAGGTTCTGATCGCAATCACCGGAATCACGCTGCTAACGGCAGCAGCCATGGCTTTCGTATTTTATGAAAGGTCATCCCGGATGATCGAGGAAAATTACATAACAGTGCTGAGCCAGAGAACCCGGTTACTGACGGACACAATAGATGATATGCTGAAAAATGTATGTAATATCGATATCAAGGCATCCTGTGACAGCGGAATCAAGGAGGAACTGGAACAATATCTGAATGACAAAGATGAGAACCGGCTGAATCATATTTCCAACAGATTGCGTACATTTTCTAAAATGGATCAGGCAATCTCCAGTATGTATCTAGTGATTCCGGATGTGCGGCAGGTTGTCACAACGCTGGATTATCCGGTGTACAGAAGTGAGATCAAGGAGGATAAGATCCGGGAATTTGAAGAACAATGTGGAAAAAATGGCGGACCGGTGATCAGGGATGACCTGGTACATAGCGGCAGCAAATTATTACAGTTTACGGAGAAGGTGACCGGAGAAGATGGCCGGGTGATAGGGTATCTATGTGCGAATATTGAAGAACAGAATTTAAGCTATGATTATCTGGAAGACCCGTCGAATCAGAAACTGAGGCAGATCGAACTGATCGGAGACGACAGTATCATTGCAACTAGAGATTTGTCCCGTATGGGTAATAAATTTCCGGTAAAGAAGTATAAAAAGTTTATCAGTCATTCTGAAGTCAGCGGGGCAGACAAAGAAAATATATATATTTACTGTGAAGGAAGTTTTTCGGGCTGCGGAATTTTTGCCAGTGTGAAGAGAAGTGCTGTATTAAGTGATCTGGTAAAGATGCGGAAATACATATTTGGTATGGCTGCGGTATTCGGGCTGATTGCAATGCTGGCAGCAGTATACATCTCAAGGATCGTCTATAAACCGGTGCGAAAGCTGATGACGGCAATGCAGTCTATTTCGGATGGCGAGATGGACACCCGGGCAGAGGTCGTGTCCGGAGACGAGATTGGTCTTGCTGCGGAAGAATTCAACCGGATGCTGGATCGGATCGAAGAACTGATCGGACAGCTCATTCAGGAGGAACAGAAGAAAAAGGATGCGGAGCTGGAAGCATTACAGTACCAGATCACACCTCATTTTATGTATAACACATTGAATTCAATCAAGTGTTATGCGATGATCCATGATCAGAAAGAAATAGCAACGGTCATCGAAGATTTTGTAGAATTACTGCAGACATGCATACGGAAAAAAGGTACATTTCTGACTGTCGCAGAGGAAATACAGGTGTTGGAAAATTATATTCACCTGCAGGAATTCCGCAATGGGGAAGCATATCAGGTGGCTTATAAGATAGAGCGTGAAGCAGAGCAATGCCTGATACCAAGGCTGATCTTACAGCCGCTTGTGGAAAATGCGCTGATTCATGGACTGGATCTGAAAAATAACAGAAAAGATCTAACGATAGAAGCGTATACTTCCGGTTCCAGACTTTATATGGAAGTCAGAGATAACGGAAGAGGAATGACGCAGGAACAGATAGAAGAATTGTTGAAAAAGAAGGGGAAGAAGACAAAGGGACTTACAGCAGTCGGGATACCGAATATTCAGGAAAGACTGAAATTATATTATGGAACACAGGCGAAGCTTTCGCTGAAAAGCAGCGGGGAAGGTACAGAGGCAATCATCTACCTGCCTGTGAACAGAAGCGAGGATGAAGAATCATGAGAAAAGCATTACTGGCGGACGACGACTTTCTTGTGCGGAGTTATCTGAAGATGTTGTCGTCATGGGAAAAGGCAGGATTTGAGATTACTGCGGACGTAAGAGACGGGGAAGAAGCACTGGAGGTGCTGGACCGGGAGAAGATGAATCTGGTCGTTACCGATATTGCAATGCCGCTGATGGACGGAATCGATCTGATCAGGGAAATCCGAAAAAAATACCCGGATATTTATATAATTGTACTTAGCTGCCATGATGAATTCGAATATGTAAAGAAAGCCATGAAAGAAGGGGCAGACGAGTATGTATTAAAGAATACGCTGAATGAAGAAAGCCTGTATACAGTACTTAAAGCTGCAGAAGAACATATCGGGCAGAGAAGAGAAGATCCAAAAAAAAGCATTGCAGATGCTGAAAGTGAAACCGAAGAAAAGACAGATCATACAGGAAATATGAATGAAAAATTCCTGTTCTTTAATCAGGTTCTGGCAGGAACGATGTCCGGAAAAGAGCGGGAAGAAAAAAGAATCCAGGCAGGAATATGTGGAAAATATAAGAATAGTGCAGTGATCGTGATCAAAAGAGAAGATGCAGAGTATACCGATGATCCATTGGAAGAGGCAAAGAAAGAGCAACACAGTCTAGAGTTTTACCGGCATATGCAGGAAAAGCTGAGTGCAGGGGCTGGCGGATCAGAACCGGAAAAAGAACTCATTTATCTTGGAAATGGAACGTATTGCTGTTTTCTGGATCTGTCAGAGGAACACAAAAGCAGTTCGATGTATCAGTATCTGACCGGAACAGCATCGGCATGTTATAAGATCTGTGCAGAAGCGGAAGAAGTCTACAAGATTGGTGTCAGCAATATCTGTATAGGAGAGGATGCACTCCGCCAGGCATATCAGCAGGCAAGGATGATGATAAAGAATAGTTTCTATGAAAAGGATAAAATCACCTATTACGAAGTCGATAATGTCATGGGAACAGAACTTCCGGAAGAAGCAGAAAAACTTTCGGAGATAGCGGAACTGTTAAGAAAGAAAAACGGAAAGGTGGAATTTCTTTCCATGTCAGAAAAGGCTGTACAGGCGTTCCGGAAAGTGCGGTGTGACAGTCAGCTGGTACGGCAGTGGTTCCGGGAACTGGAACAGAAATTACAGCCTGCAACTCCGGGGAAGGATATACAGTTTGGCTATATCGGAGAGGTACAAGAGGAGCTGGAACATCTGGCAGAACAGGTATTTGAATGCGGAGTACAGGATATCCCGGAAGATTTAAGCCAGCCGGTCAGGATTGCAGCAGAGTATGCTGCAAGACATTACCGGGAATCAGTGGGGCTTGGCGATGCGGCAGAAGCTGCAGGTGTGAACAGCACGTATCTGAGTTATCTGTTCAGCCAGGAGATGGGGATCGGATTTGCGAACTATCTGCTGAATCTGAGAATGGAACATGCAAAGAAGTTATTAAAAGAGACCAATCTTAAGATGTGGCAGGTAGCAGAAGAATCAGGTTTCAATGATTATCATTATTTCTCAAAAGTATTTAAGAAAACGGAAGGAATGAGTCCTGCACAATATAGAAAATGTTCCGGTTAAACGGAAGAAAAGACAGTTGTTTCTACAGTGTTAAAGTTGTAGAAATAACTGTCTTTTTTTATAAAATTCTGCGTGTACAAATAAAAAAGATGCGTGCACAAATAAAAAACAAAAGATAACACCCAAAAATAAGATACAAAAAGTGTCGGCAGGACAATCTGAAAAAAAGACACAAATGACAAAAAAATATCAACCGAAAATAAAACACACGTTTCAAAAGATTCTCCCAATACAGAAGCAGACAGATTCTTAGTATTATATAGTCACAAAGAAAAACACGAAAAAACAAAAAAGATGAGAAAAGAAATATCAAGAAGAGAGAGGTAAGAAAGATGTTTGACAAAGAAAAAGTAAAACTTGGAATCGCACCAATCGCATGGACCAATGATGACATGCCGGATCTTGGAAGTGAGAATACATTTGAACAGTGTGTCAGTGAGATGGCACTTGCAGGATTCACCGGATCAGAAGTCGGCAACAAATATCCAAAAGATACAAAAATATTGAAACAGGCATTGGATCTCAGAGGCGTAGAGATCTGCAACCAGTGGTTTTCCGCATTCCTGATCACAAAGCCGTTCGAAGAGGTGGAAAAAGAATTCCGTGCACAGCTTACATATTTAAAAGAAATGGGAGCAAAAGTAATCGGAGCTTCCGAGCAGAGTTATAGCGTACAGGGGATGCTTGATACACCAATCTTCGGACACAAATATGTAATGAATGATGAAGAATGGAAGACATTCTGTGACGGAATGAACAGACTTGGAAAGATTGCGAAAGACGAGTACGGAATTGCACTTACTTTCCATCATCACATGGGAACCGTTGTACAGAACGCAGATGAAGTTGAACGCATGATGGCAAATACCGATCCGGAATATGTAAGCCTCTTATTTGATACCGGACATTTCGCATACTGTGGGGAAGATCCACTGGAAATGGTGAAAAAATATGCAGACAGAATCAAACATGTACATTTGAAAGACATCAGAAAAGACATGGTAGAAAAAGTAAAGAGGGAAGAATTAAGTTTCCTGGACGGGGTCAGAATGGGTACATTTACCGTACCTGGAGACGGAGATATTGATTTTGATCCAATCTTTAAAGTATTGGAAGAATCAGGTTATACCGGATATATGGTAGTAGAGGCAGAACAGGATCCGGCAAAAGCAAATCCTCTGGAATATGCTCTGAAAGCAAGAAAATTCATTTCAGAAAAGACAGGATTATAGAAACTAAAAAACAAGATATAAAAAACAAGAACGAAAAAGGAGAAGAAAAAATGGTAAACGTAGGAATTATCGGAGCAGGAAGAATTGGAAGAGTACATGTAGAAAGTATCTGCACACAGGTAAAAGACGCAAAAGTAAAGATGCTGGCAGATCCATTCATGAATGATGAGACAGCAAAATGGGCAACAAACATGGGCGTAGAGGCAGTGACTAAGGATTATAAAGAAATCCTTGCGGATCCGGAGATTGATGCCGTACTGATCTGTTCATCTACAGATACACACTCACCGATTTCCGTAGAGGCGATCAAAGCAGGCAAACATGTATTCTGTGAGAAACCGATCGATCACGATGTAGCTAAGATTAAAGAAGTTATCGATGCATTAAAAGACAGCAACGTAAAATACCAGGTAGGATTCAACAGAAGATTTGACCACAACTTTGAAGCAGTACAGAAGGCAGTAGCTGATGGAAAGATCGGAGATACACATATCATTAAAATCACATCCAGAGATCCGGAACCACCGTGTGCAGACTATGTAAAAGTATCCGGAGGAATCTTCCTTGACATGACGATCCATGATTTTGATATGGTACGTTTCCTTGCAGGATGCAATGCGACAGAAGTATACGTAGAAGCAGCTGTACTGGTAGATCCTGCAATCGGAGAGGCCGGAGATGTAGATACTGCAGTTATCACATTGAAAATGGAAAACGGTGCGATCGCAGTAATCGATAATTCCAGAAAAGCAGCATACGGATATGATCAGAGAGCGGAAGTATTCGGATCAAAAGGAATGGTTGCGGTGTCCAACGATTCAACATCATCAGCAGTTATCAGCAGTGCAGACGGCGTAACAGGCGAGAAACCATTATATTTCTTCCTGGAACGTTACATGGCAGCTTATGCAAAAGAGATCAAATGCTTTATAGAAGCGATCGAAAATGATACAGATACACCACTTGGTGTTATGGATGGATTGCAGCCGGTACTGATGGGACTTGCAGCGAAGAAATCTCTGGAAGAACACCGTCCGGTTAAAATATCTGAAATCACAGTCTAAAGAAAAGCAGTATAGGACATAAAAGAGAAGGCATAAATAGAAAAGATCTGTGAAGCATTGATTTGCAGATCTTTTCGCATATCAAGAGAAAATCATTTTATGTGGGAAAAGGAGAGAAGAGACGTGGAAGAAAAAAAAGCGAACAACGCAGCAAATGGAAAATTGTCATGGCCGGTCAGATTATCTTACGCCGGGGGCGACGTGGCATGTAATGTAGTATTTGGTATGGTTGGAACACTTCTGACATTATTCTATACGGATTATGTAGGAGTTGCAGCTGCAACGGTAGGTCTGATCATGCTGATATCCCGGTTTTTTGATGGATTTTCTGACATGATCATGGGAATCATCGTAGAAAAGACCAATTCAAAATGGGGAAAATCAAGACCATGGATTCTGTGGATGAGCGTACCGTATGCACTGTCAGCAATCCTGTTATTTACGGTACCGCATACGATGGGACTGGTTCAGTCTGTCTATATTTTTGTAACCTATAACTTCTGTACAACCGTATGTTATACAGCAATCAATCTTCCTTACGGAAGCCTGTCGGCTATGATGACAAGAGTATCATCCGAACGAGATATGTTAAGTGTCGTACGAATGGGATTGTCTCCGCTTGGCAAGATCATCGCCGTTACCTGTACGACACCGCTGGTAAAATTATTCGGAAATGACCAGGCAGCATGGGTAAAGACGATGACGGTATGGGCTGTGATCGCCCTGATCTTACTTCTGATCTGCTTTATCAACTGTAAGGAGACGGTTGTGATCGCAGGGCAGGAAAAGGCAGAAAAGGTTCCGGTAGGAAAAGGCTTGAAGTTATTGGTTACAAACCAGTATTTCTGGGCAGTATTATTGCTGTGGATGTTCCAAAGCGTATCATTCAGTGTATCAGGAACCATCTTACCATATTATTGTAAATATATTTTCAAGAATGATACATGGCTTTATAGTGCATTGTATCTGACAGAAATCCTGACGTTGGTTGTATTTATCTTTTTATGTGCACCGCTTATCCGAAAGTTTGGAAAAAGAAATATTGCACTGGCGGGAAGTGTGATCGCACTGGTGGGACAGCTTTTGTTTTTCCTGAATCCATACAGCATTCCATGGATGGTAATAAGCTGTCTTGCAAGAGCAATCGGTCTTGCTCCACTGAATGCGGTAGTATTTGGTATGATCGGTGATGTAGTAGAATTCGGACAGTGGAAGACTCATGTACGTCAGGAAAGTCTGATTTTCGCCGGTGGTTCCATCGGAACAAAAGTCGGTGCAGGTATCACATCCGCAGTTATGACAGGGCTTCTTTCTGTAGGCGGCTATATCAGCAGTGCATCCGGAAGTGTAAGTCAGCCGGACAGCGCATTACATATGATCGTTAATATTTACAAAGGCGGTCCGTTGATCGTTGCAGGTGGTGTGCTTGTGGTTCTTCTGTTCTATCATCTGGATAAACAGTATCCGGATATCATGAAAGAACTGATCGAACGGGAAGCGAAAGGAGAGTTGTAAGATGAAAGAACATACGATTGTTACTATCAGCCGGCAGTATGGAAGCGGCGGAAGAGAAGTTGCAGAGATTCTTGCAAAGAAGATGCAGGTGCGCTGCTATGACAGACAGATTGTATATATGGCTGCAGAAAGGATTGGGAACGGAGATATGGATGTGGAAAGTATTCTGGAAGAAGCATATAAAGTGCCGGGCAGTCACAGCAGTTTTTTTGGCGGATTTGGAATTGGCAGTGAAATCATTCCGGATTACAATAAGATGTACAAAGAACAGGCAGCTCTGCTTCAGAGACTTGCAGAAAAATCGGGAGGAGTATTCTTAGGACGTTGTGCGGATGCAGTACTTGCTGATTTTCCGGATTGTTATCACATCTTCATCTACGCAGATGATACATTCAGAGAAAGAAGAAGTAAGGAGGCTTACGAAGGCATTTCCCTGAAAGAGATGGATAAAGAAGATGTATCCAGACAGAGATATTATAATTATTATACCGGAAGAACATGGGGCAATCCGCAGAATTATGATCTGATGATCAATACCGGTAAGATTGATCTGGAAGACGCAGCAGATATGATACTGGATTATATCGAGAAAGTGCAGTAAGTCAGTGGGGACGGGGAAAATGGTTTTTTCTCCGTCCCCACTGGCTTTTTTTAAAAGTCAGAAAATAAAATTATTTTGGCTTGAATTGTGATAAAATAAAGGTGAGATTAAAGACCAGAGGGGACAGGAAAAAGGCTGGAAACACCGTCCCCACTGGTTTGAAAGGAAGGATCGGTATGAAAAATTATTCAGAAGATATAAGCAGACAGTATCATATTCAGGTTGCCAAAGGTGAAGTCGGACGCTATGTGATCATGCCAGGAGATCCGGGAAGATGTGAAAAGATAGCATGCTATCTGGAAGATCCGGTTCTGGTTGCAAGTAATCGGGAATTTACAACTTATACGGGAATGCTGAATGGTGAGAAAGTCAGTGTGACATCGACAGGAATCGGAGGACCATCGGCAGCAATTGCAATGGAGGAACTGGTGCGCTGCGGTGCAGATACATTTGTCCGGATAGGCACCTGCGGTGGAATGCAGCCGGAAGTAAAAAGCGGCGATATTGTGATCGCAACTGGTTCCATCCGGATGGAAGGAACCAGTAAAGAATATGCACCGATCGAATATCCGGCAGTTGCCGATCTGGAAGTAACGA
>OLOO01002251.1_pt1 | contig 11032 bp, 9 predicted proteins | sample 1672621 | NCBI WGS metagenome assembly OLOO01 (sample SAMEA3136706, study PRJEB25190) | human gut metagenome | biome: human gut; feature: human-associated habitat; material: faeces | place: Austria | collected 2013 | reverse complement strand
TTTGACAATGCGAACACCGGAAGGCGTGTTTGAGACAGATTTTGATGCGGAATAAAGGGGGAATTTCAGACGATAGAAAAAGCGAAATGAGAGGAAAAACCTTTCATTTCGCTTTTTTGAAATTCCGAAAGATTCTCATTGACGTGAGTTTCTAAAGCCCAAACTCGTTTAATAACTTCTTCTGATATTCTCTGTCTACTGCTGCCTTGAGAATCTCATCACTTCTATTAAGCTCAGATAATTTAAGATTCAGTTGATTGATTCTGCTTTCTCCAAGAGCTTCCCCTTTTTCTCGTTTTTCATCTAATTCATCTTTCATTAATTCTAATAACGCATTACACATATCTCTTTTTCCCTCCTTTAGTCGATTCTCGTTTGCTTTTACTATAATCTCCATAACAGCCTGATACAGCTGATTCTCTTTGTTCTTTTTATAATCCTCTAAAAGCTGTCTGGTAACAGACATGTCTTCCAGTGTATCTGTCAAACTATATAACCAAAGATTTTTCTCCGGCGATAATCGATTTGTTACAAGAATCTGAATCGGTAAGATATCTCCAATTACATAATAAATCCCTTCTTCCGGATTATCAATAGTGTAGTGGCGTACTTCTTTTTAATGATCAACACATCAATTGCCATTGGCTTTGAACTTAATAGATACTCCCGCTCAAACTTTAATTTTTCCGTTTCTTCTCTGAATTCAATCTGCAAGTCTGCATAAAATGCAGGATGCCACTGAAGCAGCTTTCCATTTGCCGGTTTTTGTTTTTCCGGCAATTGCTTTCTCTTTTGTTTCATCTAAGAGACCTCCTTATGTGATTTTCACAGAAGTTCTCTCTATCAGAAAACCTCTGCTTTAAATAATGGATTTTAAAAGCATGAATTTCCTGATTTGACAGGTACCATTTACCTGTAATGAAATCTTTATATGAATTTAGATGTTTTAGAAAATATGCTTTGAAATAGGATAGCATATTTACATGCCGATGTAAATACTGAAATGCCGAAGATGGTAGGTATGATAAAATCGGTATAAAGTCAACCCAACAAAACCAATAAAAACCCTCTTGTGCAATATGTTTATCCAAAATCTTAAAAAAATATAAAATTTATATAAAATCCTTCTTGAATTTAGCGTGATGAAGTGCTAAACTCTTAACATAAAAACAGAGCACGATCTATTTATTGACTAGAGCATCTGGATTATAGTTAAGAAAGAAGGAAAGAAAATGAACGGAGTTATAATGATGGTCATTGCCATCGTTGTATTAGGTGGAGGATATCTTTTCTATGGAAGATATCTTGAGAAGAAATGGGGAATTGACCCGAATGCAAAGACTCCTGCTTATGAGCTGGAAGACGGCGTAGATTATGTGCCGGCAGATACGAATATCGTATTTGGTCATCAGTTCGCATCTATCGCAGGAGCAGGCCCGATCAACGGACCAATCCAGGCAGCAATCTTTGGATGGCTTCCGGTACTTTTGTGGATTCTGATCGGAGGTGTTTTCTTCGGAGCAGTGCAGGATTTTGCATCCATGTATGCTTCTGTAAAGAACAAAGGACGTACAATCGGTTATATTATCGAAGAGTATATCGGTAAACTTGGAAAGAAATTATTTCTGTTATTCTGCTGGTTATTCTGTATTCTTGTTGTTGCTGCATTTGCGGATGTAGTTGCAGGAACATTCAATGGATTCGTAGCCGATGATGCCGGAGTTGTAAGCAAAGTAGCAGCAAATGGTGCTGTGGCAACAACATCCATGCTTTTCATTGTAGAAGCCGTAGCACTTGGCTGCATTTTGAAATATGCAAAACTGAATAAATGGGTTAACACAGCAATTGCAATTGTTATGCTTGTTGCAGCCGTAGCACTTGGACTTTATTTCCCAATGTATCTGACAAGAGAGACATGGCATATCTTGATCTTTATTTACATTCTGATTGCCAGTGTCGCACCGGTAACAATGCTGCTTCAGCCACGTGATTATCTGAACAGTTACTTGCTGATCTTTATGATTGCAGCAGCAATTGTCGGAGTATTTGTAGCAAATCCATCCTGTAACCTGAAAGCTTTTACAAGCTTCAATGTAGATGGAAGTTATATGTTCCCAATTCTGTTTGTAACAATTGCATGTGGAGCTGTATCAGGATTCCATTCACTGGTATCTTCAGGAACTGCTTCTAAGCAGATTAAGAGTGAGAAGAACATGCTCCCTGTATCTTACGGAGCAATGATCATGGAAAGTATGCTTGCTGTAATCGCACTGATCGCAGTTGCTTCCTTCGCTGATGGCGAGGCAGCAGCACAGGGACTGACAACACAGCCACAGATTTTTGCAGGAGCAATTGCAAACTTCCTTGAAGTGATCGGCTTACCGCATTCACTTGTATTTACACTGATCAACCTTGCAGTATCAGCATTTGCATTGACATCACTTGATTCCGTTGCACGTGTCGGAAGACTTTCTTTCCAGGAATTCTTTATCGATGATGACACAGATATGGATAATCTGCCATTGTACAAGAAAGTAGCAACCAATAAATATTTCTCAACAGTTATTACACTGGTACTTGCATACTTACTTGCAAAGGTTGGATATGCAGAAATCTGGCCACTGTTTGGATCAGCAAACCAGCTTCTGTCAGTACTTGCACTGATTGCATGTGCAGTATTCCTTAAGAAGACAAAACGCCAGGGAGCAATGCTCTGGATTCCAATGGTCTTTATGATGGCAGTAACATTTACAGCACTTGGAATGACAATCTGTAAACTGGGAGGTCAGTTTATGACAACAGGTCTGAGCCTTGGAAATACATTACAGCTGATCTTTGCTGTTCTGCTTCTTATCCTTGGAGTAATCGTAGCAATTCAGGGAATTAAAAAGCTTACAGAGAAGAAAGAAGCTCAGGCAGATAAAGTTGAGGAGACAACCATTCTGGAATAAGCAGAATAGTTAATAAAGAGTAAGAGACAAGATCTTCATGCAGACTTAAAATGTCTGGCATGAAGATCTTTTTTCTAGTTCTATTTAATTGTACTCAAATAGAAACAGGTTAAAGTATAGAAATTTTACATTTGTCGGGTGTATACTAAGTCGTAATGTGAAAAGACAATCTAAGTAGTAACAAGATCAGGGGGAATATAAATGAACGCGAACATAAATCAAAAACATATGTTCAGTAATAAGATGATCCGTGCTCTTTTAGTACCAATCATACTGGAACAGTTATTGAATTCCATCATGGGTACCGCGGATACGATGATGGTTAGTAATGTGGGATCAGCAGCAATCTCAGCGGTATCGCTCGTGGATTCCATTAACATATTGGTGATTCAGGCATTTTCCGCATTGGCAGCCGGAGGTGCGATCGTCTGCGCCCAGTACATTGGACAGGGGAATAAAGAACGGGCAAATGAGTCTGCACGACAGGTACTATTTATCATCACTCTTATATCAGTAGCTGTCAGCGCATTTTGTCTTATTTTTCAGAAACCGTTACTTCACCTGATTTTTGGAGCAGTTGAAGCAGATGTTATGAGAGCATCTGAAATCTATTTCTTCTACACTGCATTATCATTTCCGTTTATTGCGGCGTATGATGCAGCGGCATCGATCTTCAGGGCACAGGAGAACACGAGAGATCCGATGCTCATCTCAATGGTATCAAACGTGATGAATATTGTCGGAAATGCAATTATGATCTGGGGCTTCCATATGGGAGTCGCGGGAGCTGCACTGGCAACTTTGATTTCACGTATTTTCTGTGCGGTCGTAGTATTGGCAGAGCTTCGTCTGGATCGTCAGCCAATTGTGGTACGAGATTATCTGAAAATCCGTCCGGACTGGAGAATGATCCGCAGGATCCTTGGAATCGGAATTCCATCCGGTGTGGAGAATAGTATGTTCCAGTTAGGAAAGCTGGCGATTCAGTCCACAGTATCAACACTTGGAACAACAGCAATCGCTGCGCAGGCAATGACGAACATTCTGGAGAATCTGAACGGAATCGGTGGTATCGGAGTCGGAATCGGATTGATGACAATTGTAGGTCAATGTCTGGGAGCTGACAGGAAGGATGAGGCAGTTTATTACATCAAAAAGCTTTGCGTGATTGCTGAGATCGTTATGGCTGCGAGCTGTGTGATTGTTTTTGCACTGACGAAACCAATTACGATTCTCGGCGGTATGGAACCGGAGAGTGCGAAGATGTGTTTCCATATGGTAATGTGGATCACGATTGTAAAACCACTTGTATGGGTTATGTCATTTGTTCCGGCATATGGATTGAGAGCAGCAGGGGATGCAAAATTTTCTATGATCACATCCTGTTGTACAATGTGGGCATGCAGATTCTGCCTGTGTGTATTTCTGATCCGTGTAATGGGATTTGGCCCGATGGGAGTATGGATCGGAATGTTTGCGGACTGGACGGTCAGAAGTATTATTTTCACCTGGCGATTCCACAGCAGGAAATGGCTGGAGCATAAAGTAATTTAAATAAGAAGAGAAATCTGAACAAAAAGAGAAATCCAAACAAAAATAGAAACAGCAGGGTTACTGTCGGGAAAGCATTTTAATAATAATGCTTTTGGCAGTAGCCTTGCTGTTTCTTATATCTGCTATTTTTTAAAAAGAAGTTTTAGTATATTTATAGATTTATGTCTGGTATATGATTCCTGAAAATTACTCTTCAGGTGCAAGCTCTGTTGTCTGCTTCTTTGGAGGCATAACCAGTGAGAAGATAAGGAATGCGATCAACGCAGCAACCAGTCCAGGTACGATCGGCTGATTGAAGTGCAGACCGAACAGATTTCCTTTGGAAACATGCTCCAGATATACTACAACAATAGTTCCGGCGATCAGAGAAGCCATGGTTCCTGCCTGGGAAGCTCCTTTCCAGTAATGTCCGAGAACATATGGGAAGAAAGAACCTGCGGCACGAAGGGTGAAGGCAAACATCAGGATTGTAACAATACTTGAAGTATTAAATAATGCAATCAGAGTAGCAAAAACACCTACAGCTGCCATTGTAACACGAGTTACGATCATGATCTCTTTATCAGATGCGCTAGGCTTAATCACAATCTTGTAAATATCATTTGCAAAGATCGATCCGGCACCAAGAAGGTCTGAGTCAGCACTTGACATTGTGGCAGATACGATACCTGCAAATAACAATCCGCAGATAATTGCCGGCATTGCTTCCATAGCAAGAACCGGAAGTGCATAACGGGCACCAACATCCTGGAAGTCCGCAGCATTGAATTTGCCCATGTTGATCAGTGCAAGTACGATGATTCCCATAAGTGTCGGAACAAAAGCGTAGATAAAGTTTACAATTGCAGCAAGGACAGATCCCTGTCTTGCTGCTTTTCCGTCTCTTGCAGCGTAATATCTGGATACAGCTTCCTGTCCTACAGTAAATGTAGCAACATACATGATTGTTAAACTGATAACATCCATTACATTATAACCTTTAAACATGTCAAATGTTTCAGCAGGAACATTAGCTACAACATTGTCCCATCCACCGGCAAGATTCATTCCAAATGGAAGTGCGATGATCATTCCAATCACGATCAGGAATACCTGAACAAAGTCAGTAAGTGTAACACTCCAAAGACCACCCATGATCGCATAAATTGTTACAACGACACCTACGATCAGAACGGCTGTTTTATAATTCAGATTCAGCATAGTAGACAGAATAACGGATGATGCGATAAACTGTCCGGCTGTCAGTCCGATCAATGGAACGAACATGATCAAAGATGTAATGATTCCTGAAGGTTTCCCATAACGACGGCGGAAATATTCAGGAACAGTTTTAACCATCGCAGCACGGAATTTTGGTGCAAGGAATGTAAGAATCACAAAAGCGAATCCCATTGTGATAATGTACCATGCGGCACTGAGTCCGTGACTTTCCATACCCTGCTGAACAACACCGAGAGAACTTCCTCCACCAATCTCAGTAGCAGCAAGAGTTCCGGCCATTAAAAACGGTCCGAGTCGTCTTCCGGCAACAACGAAGTCTGTGTTGGATTCAATCTTCTTGGATGACAGATAACCGATCAATAACATAACAAGAAGATAAATAACAACGACAGCGGTTACAATAATGTTTGACTGCATAAAATATCCCTCTTTCCTTTAGTCAAATTTGAAAAAGGTATCAGGAAATAGCGAAACCTGACACCTATGTTCATACGGATAATTATACCATAAAAACTTTCACACGCAATCTGAAAAGAGAAAAAACTTGTTAAAATTTATTGATATTTCCGGAAGATAATCGATTGGTATAGTAGATATTAACAAAAATAATAAAAGGCGAGAGGACAGCGTGAAAAAGATCATTTTTTAGGGGGTGGACATTTGACGTTTCTATTATTACAATTATAATAATCGACAGAAAAGAGGGATTGCATATGACACAGATAGATGCGTTAAAAACAGATGAAATACAGAATTATGAGATAGAACATCAGGAAGAAGTGCGCCGCCTCGCAGGCGAGTGTATGGTAATTTTGAAAAATGACGGAGTCCTTCCACTTCAGGCTGGTACAAAGAAGATTGCATTATTCGGAACAGGAGCAAGACATACGATCAAAGGTGGAACAGGATCCGGTGATGTAAATGTACGTGAAAACATTTCGATTGCACAAGGGCTTGAGCGTGCAGGATTTAAATTTGTAACAGAAGGCTGGCTGGATCAGTATGACAGACTTTATGCGGATGCGCAGGAAGCGTATGCGAAAAAGTTAAATGAATTTACAGAGAAAACAGGAAAACCATCGATGCTATATGCCTTCGAGACCCCTTTTGAGGAACCGGAACAGCCGGAGATTACAGAAGCGGATGTAAAAGAAGCGGATGCGGCAATTTATGTAATTTCTAGAAATTCCGGAGAGGGAAAAGACCGCAGGGCAGAGAAGGGAGATTATTATCTCAGCGACAGAGAACTTCAGAATATCCGTTTTATGACAGAACACTATAAGAACTGTATTGTTCTTTTGAATGTAGGTGGAGTCATTGATCTGACTTCATTGAAGGCAATTGAAGGTGTACAGGCAATTATGCTTGTGGGACAGACAGGAAATATGGGAGGTTATGCAGTTGCTGATGTGCTGACTGCTAAGACGATTCCTTCAGGAAAGCTGACTGATACATGGGCAAAGTCTTATGAGGATTATCCGTCATCTGCAACATTTAGCCACAGGGATGGAAATCTTGACGACGAATATTACAGTGATGGAATCTATGTCGGATACCGCTATTTTGATACATTTGGTGTGATGCCTCTATATTGCTTTGGATATGGAAAAAGCTATACAGAATTTGAAATAAAAACAATGAATGTAACAGCAGATGAAAAGCAGGTACAGGTTGAAGTTGAGGTTACGAACATTGGTGACAAATATCCTGGAAAAGAAGTTGTTCAGGTTTATTATTCCGCACCGGATGGAATCATGGAGAAACCAACACAGGAACTTGCAGGATTTGCTAAGACTAAATTGCTTGCACCGGGAGAAAAAGATGTCGTGACGATCACATTTACAACGACAGACATGGCATCTTTTGATGCATATGATGCGGCCTGGGTTATGGAAGAAGGGGAATACACGATCCGCGTAGGAAACAGTTCACGTAATACGGAGGCTGTGGCAGTCATCGACCTTGATGAGCAGGTGACAACACTCCAACTGAAACGTCTGATGCGTGATACAATTGCAGTCAGAGAGCTTCATCATATGATTCCGATTTTCGATATTGAATTTGATTTCGGTGTTCCGGCGATTCCGTTTAGAATTATGCTTCAGGCAGAGAACTTTAAGAAAGAACTTGTAGAATATGAAGTGATGCGCAGGACACTTATGGATAAGAGGAAAGATGAAGTTCTGACGCTGGAAGATGTAAAAACAGGCAACGCGACTCTGGATGAACTGACAGCGCAGCTTACCGTGGAAGAAATGGCAGAACTTTGTGTTGGAACAGAGAGAAGAAATGGCGACGGAAATGTAATTGGTTCAGCATCCTCCTGTGTGCCGGGTGCAGCAGGAGACACCACTTCCGGTTTACTTGAAACACGAAAAGTGCCAAATCTTATTCAGGCAGATGGACCGGCAGGGCTTCGTTTAGAGACACCTTGTACTGCCATTCCAATTGCAACAACACTGGCACAATCCTGGGATATGGATCTGATTCATAGAATGGGAGAGCTTGTCGGAGAAGAGATGAAGCAGTTACATGTAGATCTATGGCTCGCACCTGGCATGAATATTCATCGCAATCCGCTTTGTGGACGAAACTTCGAATACTATTCTGAGGATCCTGTATTGACAGGTCTTTGTGCTGCAACAGAGACGAAAGGTGTTCAGTCTCAAAAAGGAAAGGGAACAACAATCAAACATTTTGCAGGAAATAATCAGGAAGACAACCGTATGTTTACGAATGCACATATCAGCGAGCGTGCGCTGAGAGAAATCTATCTGAAAGGATTTGAGATAGCTGTAAAGACAGCACAACCATATGCAATTATGACTTCCTACAATCTGATCAACGGAGTTCATTCAGCAAACAACTATGACATGCTGCAGAACATCGCACGTGATGAGTGGGGATTTGAAGGTCTTGTGATGACAGACTGGTATACTTCACAGGATACAACAGAGATGGGAATGGTATCACCATCCGGAAAATATAGTCATTCCAGCAGTGTACAGTGCATTAAAGCAGGAAATGACCTTCAGATGCCGGGATGTCAGCAGAATGTGGATGATATCGTAGAAGCAGTGAACGAAGGAAAAGAAATTACCAAAGCAGATTTACAACGCTGTGCGAAACATATTTTAAGTGTTGCACTTAAGACAATGTAAAACCACCTCGGTAATATGGAAATTGAGAGTCTTTTTCGTATTACTCAAAAATTAATAAACAATATCGTATAAGATCAAGCCTTTTGTGTCGCAGGATGCAGAAGGCTTTTCCTTTCCTTCCAGGATCGCATTGATACATTCGACGGGTCTTTTCCCTATGCCGATATCCAAAAGCGTTCCCAGAATAAATGGAGCCATCTGATAGAGAAAATCATTGGCTGTCATACGAATATAAAGCGTAGACTCTTCTGTGACAAAAGTAATTGTTTTTATTTCTTTTTCGGTTCCTTTCTTTTTTCGAATCGAAGAGAAATGTTTAAAATCATGCGTTCCAAGTAATGAGTGGGCAGCGGTTTCCATAAGAAGAATATTTGGAAGTTCTGCTGTTTGTTCAGGTGGCAGATCAAATAATGAATCTGATAACAGATCAGTTAATCGACCGCGATAGTTTTTGTGGAACAGGTCATAGATCGGTGATAAATCCATGGCATATTCATAAGTGATCTCGCGTGCATTTAAGTCTGCTCGAAAGCGTTCGGGTGTTGATACTGCATCTAAAACGGCAATATCCTGTGGAAGATACTGGTTCAGAACAGTTTTAAATTCTGCAGGAGTCAGTTGGCATTCCGTAAGAAAATTGACTGTGAGATTCCGAGCATGAACTCCCGGTTCTGTTCGGACTCCGGAAAATAAAGTGACAGGAGTTCCTGTTAGTTTTTCTAATACATTTTCAATTTTATAAGATACTGTGCGATCATTGTGGTCTTTTTCCGGGCGTTTCCAACCAAGATAACGTGTACCGTCATATTGGAGTGTTAATTTAATATTCTGCATATATCGTTCTCCATTTATAAATAATGTCTGTTTCCAGACAAGTCATCCTTTGTATTTTAACTGATGCAGATGGAAATGTATAGAGAAAAGAAGAGAAATAAGACTGCAAAGGCGAAGAGAGTGATTCTGATTTTATTTAAAATGTTTCCGAAAGATATTTTTGGTCATTTCCATCATGCGGTCAATTTGATTTTGTTCTTCTTTGCTTTTACCTTCTTTTAATACTTCAAGAATTAATGAAACTTCATCCGGATTGAAACGAAGTCCCTGTCGGTTTGCATTTGTGATAAGTGCGAGCATGACCGGGGCAAGTTCATTTCCGGATTTTCCTTTCGTCTGTTTCGCGGCTGTCCTGATCAGTTCCAGCTTGAGCGGATCGATCGTTTTCATTGCAGGATGGTTCATCCAGTTTTCCATTGTTAAGATCTCCTTTCGGTGAGTTATTGTTTATAGTGTCTTCTGGCTCTTCATCAGAAGGTGGAGCAGATGAAAAGAATTGTGTAAACATATCCGCCATAGACATCATCTCTTTTATGTTTTTGAAAGTAGAAAAGAGCTGTTTTTCTTCTGATGTGAGATAAGGTGACAGATGGTCAAAAATAGAATCTGCGTTGTCTTGAAAAAGACTTTCTATTCCTCGTCCAGAAGAAAAGTCACAGGCAGAAAGTGCATCATAACTGACAGGAGCCTGATGGTGAAGAACATTTTGCAGTTCGATGAATTTAATGAAGACGGCAAGCATGCTCTGTGTAGCTGGCGGGAAAAGAGGAAGGAAAAGTTTCAGCATGCGAAGTCCGGAAGCAGTTGCTTCGTCAAAGGGGGTCATAGGCGTCGGTGTTTTCAAAAAAATAAACCCTCCTGACTTTCAGCTGAACTGATACATATATATGAAATGCAGAAAAAATATATTCCTGTTCATGAATATAGATGTGTGAAAAATCGGATCATGCGTATACTGAATTAAAGACCTTTTGTAATCAGGGGCATATCTTAATAATAAGAAGAGGAAAGGAAAACGAAAATGTCCAGAAAGTTAATTATTGATGGGAATGCAGTATATGAAATTGATGAGAAGTGTATGTTAAAGAAAAAGCTTGGAGAACTGAAAGAAAAGAAGATAACATCAGACGAGAAGAGAGCGGAACAGAGTGTTGTTACCGGAAAACCGAATCGTTTGAAAAGATAAGCCAGAAGGGGCATGCGGTTTTTCCGCATGCCCCATTTGAAGTGGAAGAAGGAACAGATATCAGCATCCGCCACAGTTGCAGCCATTACCGCAACCGCCGCATCCGAATCCATTATTGCCCCATC
>OLOO01002236.1_pt1 | contig 11095 bp, 6 predicted proteins | sample 1672621 | NCBI WGS metagenome assembly OLOO01 (sample SAMEA3136706, study PRJEB25190) | human gut metagenome | biome: human gut; feature: human-associated habitat; material: faeces | place: Austria | collected 2013 | reverse complement strand
GGCGCAGCTTTTCCTCGTTGGCCTCTTCCCTGCCGCGCGAGGTGAACTCGTAGTGGTACAGCTCGGCATAGGGCGTAAAGATGGTGCGGTAGCCCGCCTCCCACACGCGCAGGCAAAAGTCTGCGTCGTTAAAGCCGACGGCGAATTCCTCGTTATAGCCTCCGACCAGCTCAAATACGTCGCGTCGCACCATCTGGCAGGCGCCCGTTACGGCACTGAAGTTACCAGGACGCACAGCGCGGGCAAGATAGCCCTCGCGCTTTGCCGAGAAGTCCTGGTTGGCATGGGCAAGTGCGCCACGCACGCCAACCACAATGCCGGCATGCTGCACCATATGATCGGCAAAGTAGAGCTTGGCACCCACCACGCCCGCATCGGGACGCTGCAGGTACCCCATCATCTCTTCAATAAAGTCGGGGCTTATGACCTCGGTATCGTTGTTGAGCAGCAGCAGGTAATCGCCCTTGGCATGCTCAACACCAAAGTTGATGATCTGGGAGTAATTGAACTCGCCCGGCCAGTACACAACGCGCGCGATGCCCTTGCCTTCGGATGCCGCAGCCACGCGCTCCGGCAGGGTTTCGTAATACGCAAACGTCTCCGGGGCTTCGCTGTTGTTCTCCACCAAGACGATCTCGTAGTTGGCATACGTTGCCTTCTGGGCGATCGACATCACACAGGCGTCGAGCGTCTCAATGTGATCCTTGGTGGGAATCACAATGCTCACCAGCGGCGCAGGCTCCGGCAGCGCATAGCGCATGCGGTAGACAAACGGCGTATCGGTCTCCTCGACCGTTCCGCAAATGCCCAGCGCGTTAAAGTGACGCTGAAGCGCAAGGCGCCCGGCTTCAATAGCATACGGTTTGCTATCGGCAGAACCGTCGGCGGTCGATCCCGGATGAACGCGCCAGTGATACAGCACGTGCGCAACATGCTCAAACCGCGCGCCGGCTGCAAGGCAGCGAAGCGTCAGATCATAATCCTGGGCGCCCGCGACGTCTTCTTGCGACATGTCAATGCGATCGATGAGCGCCTTCTCCACCATCAGAAAATGCGTCACGCAGTTATGGCTATAGAGCAGGTCGACGTTGAGCCGCGTCTTAAAGACCGGCTGACCCCACTCCCCCGTTTTCTGGAACATGTCCTCGTCGCAGAACAGGACCTGGGGACGCTCGTCCTCGGCAGCCTTGTTCAGCGCGGCAACATAGCGGAATAACGCGTCCGGTTCCAGAATGTCGTCATGGTCCAAGAACGCGATGTAGTCGCCCGTCGCTTGCTCGATACCCGCGTTGGTGTTGACCACAATGCCGCCGTTGCCGGGCAGCTCAATGCGACGGATGCGCTCGTCATTGGCATCCGCCGCAAAGTCGGCCACCGCATCCCATTCAGGCGAGGCATCCATCAGCAGCAATTCCCAGTTGTCATAGCTCTGGGCTAGCACCGAATCCAACAGCTCGCGCAGGTAGACCCGATCAGTCTTGTAGCACGGCACCACAATGCTCACGAGCGGCCTATAGGCAAAGGCCGCCGAAGCGACACGCTGGCACGCCAAATCGCCCGGCTTTGCGCGATGCTGCTCGAACCAACGTCGATAAGCTGCGTCGTCTGCACGCGCGTCCTTCATGCGGCTCCAACTGTCGTCGACCATGCCGTTGTACAGGCGACCGTCCATAGCGCAAAACCCGCTCTGGATCTGCTCTGTGGAATCGCTCACAATCGCGACAAAATCCCGTATATCCTGAGGTATCTCAACGCTCAGATACGTTTTATTGACGCGGCAACCGTTGCGCTGTGGCACATCGACCTGCGACTCAAACACATGCACGGTGGCATCGATGGCATTCATATACGTATCAAAGATCTGGAGCTCAGGTGCACACTGGGGGTCTCCCGCCCAGATAACCTCATAGCGCCATACCGCGCCAGCGTCGGCCGGCAAATAGCGAATGGCATCGATCTCGTAGCGACCGCAGCATTCGCCACGCTGTGCATCGCGGATAAGCGCGCACAGCGCAGGCTTTGCTTTGTAGTTAACCTTGGATTCCAGCTTGGCCACGCGGCTATCGAGGCGAATGGAGCCCAACCTTTGGCTACCGGATGCAAATGTGACGTCAATCGTAGAGCCGTCCAAAAAGGGAAGCACCAAGACGGCGAGCTCGCGCTCGTAATCGGAAACGGAAGGGCAAAGCGCCAACACACGGCCATGATCGACCGGGAGCACCAGCGACGGCACACAAGAACCGCTCGTCGTGGCATGGGCAAACGCTTGAGAACCCTCCCGCTCAATAAGCGCGGCGATATCCTGGCCGGCAAAACGAAGCAGCACAAACAGACGGCCCTGACTACGGCAAAGTGCCAAACGCTTGATACTCATCTACACTTCTCGCTTTCCCAGGGCGTTCGCTGCCATGCGTTTGCAGGCACCAAGGCGCCCAAACCTCAAGACGTCGTAATCGAACATGAGCTTTTTACATGCACGGGCATTGGGGGCCTTGCTGGTAAGCGCCGCACGCACCATAGCAGCAACAGAAGGAGCGCATTGTGCGAGCGCAGCATCGCTGCCCACGGCAGAACCGGCAAGCGCCGTGGCAACGGCAGCAAACACCTTGCCGCAGTCCGAACCCAGCAACCTGAGCGCATCGTACAGCACCAGATCGCACAGGAAGTACGCCAGGTCCTCGGCATGCTGAGCATCGAGACCGTCGCGCTGCCAGTCCGTCAGCACCGCGGAGTAAATCTTCACATGTTCCAGCAGACGTGTCTCGTCGTCGTAGCGCATGGTGTCCATAAGCGAGCCCTTGCGCGCCACGCGATAGTCGTACAGCTTGTTCGAAATGAGCGTGGTCTTACGTGAACGACCGTACACGGCAAAATCGAAGACCTGGTCCTCGCCATACTTGACGGTTTCGTCGAACACAATCCCGTTGTTGAGCAAAAACTCGCGCTTGCAAGCGGTGCGCCATGCAAAGGGACGAGACGCTTCCTTAAACAGCAGGTCGGAGCTATAGCCCTCAAACGAAACATCGCGCGGGCTCAACACATAGTTAAGCCACGGATACCCCGCCTCCAGCGGATACGGATTCGCGCCAAAGGTCAACACATCGCAGCCCTCGCACTCAAACGCGTCAACGATCACGCGGCACGCATCGGGCGTAAACCGATCGTCGGAGTCCAAAAACGCGACGATAGACGCCGTGGACGCAGCGATGCCTGCATTACGTGCACTCGACAGGCCGCCGTTCTCCTTATCAACCAGCCTAAAGCGCGCGTCCTTTTCGCAATAGGCAGCCGCAATATCGCGTGAACCGTCCGGCGAACCATCGTTGACCAGCACGCCTTCCCAATCGGGCATGTCCTGCGCAAGCAGGGAGTCCAGGCACCAGGCCAGGCATTCCTCTACCTTATAGATGGGAACGACAACAGAAATCTTGGGGGTAGCCATAGTCACTCGCTCCTACTGTGCGGCCGGAACGTCATCGGGATGCGGGTTGTCGCCGTAGGTGCGCTGATACGTCAGCACGCGCCAGACCAGTGGCAAGCCGCCGATCTTAAAGTAATGCTTAAACGTATTGAGCTTGCCCGGCTTCTTAAAGCCAAAGCGCGAATCGATATAGGCGCGGGGCGACTTGACCATCAGGCGCAAGTCGGTCTCGCCACGCGGATCGAACAGCGACAGGTCAAAGCGACCGGCATCCCAGTCGGCCTTGAGCTCGGGAGAGGCCTTCTCCCAAAACTGCTCACGCAGCTCATCGACCAGACGCTCATCATTCCAACGGTACGTATCGACCTTCATGCGCATTAAAATACCCTGAAGCTGAGCCTTAAGCTCGGGACGCTCGTCCAAAAAACGCTGCATCTCGGCATATTCGTCGCAAACGCAAAACACCTTGTTGGGCGAATTAACGGAGCTCTTCTCGTTATCTTGGCGATAGCACAAAATGGGGTCCGCAATAAACGCGGCACGCTCGGCGCAAGCCCAAACCTTAAAGTTAAAGCCTGCGTCCTGATACGAGGCACCCGGCGTGGGAAGGAACCGAATCTGATTGTCGTTGAGGAACTCGCGCCGATAGATAGCCGACCAAATGGAAGGTTTGCGGTAGAAGATGCCTGGGCGATCGACGGGGCGATACGCGGCGCCCGTCATATGCTCGTCGATGATCCCAAACAGCTCACGGCGCTCGCTGGGCGTGGACCAATACAGGTAAAAGTCGCCCTTTACCACATCGGCATGCTCGGTATCGGCCTTGGCGACCAGCTTTTGAAGTGAATCCTCAAACATAAAGTCATCGGACTCAAGAATACCCACGTACTCACCGCGCGCCATCTCCAGGCCGCGGTTCATCGAGTCGCCGTAGCCGCTGTTGGCCTTGTCGATCATCTTGACGCGGGAGTCGCGCTCCATGTACTCGCGGATGATATCCGGCGAGCTATCGGTGGAGCCGTCGTTGATACAGATGATCTCGATGTCCCTGAGCGTCTGCGCCACGGCGGAATCGAGGCAATCGCGCAGGTAGCGCTCGACATTGCAAATGGGGACAAGCAGCGAAACTTTAGGGGTATCAGAGTTCTGCAAGAGAACCTCCTGTTGAATAGCGTGTAACAGGGTTATTTTAGCAGCCGAGTTGCGGCGGGCTGCAGCGCTTGGAATTAGAGAAAGCGCTCCAGACAGGCTTTGAGACCGCGAGTCGAAAGATAGAACAGCGTGGCGTCTGCCATCGAAACGCTCGAGGTCGCCGCAACGAGCTTGTGGGCAACACGGCGAACGGCGCCCTTAGCAGGCATATCCGCCCACTCCGTTCCCAAAAACGTCGTGAGGTCCATGTTGACGCGAGCCGCCACGCGATGGAAGTCGTCGGCATCTAAGCGCGCTAGGTCAAACACAATTAGGTCTAAAAACCAAGTTATCAGCTCGCCGGGGCACAGGTCCAAAAGACCGTAGGCCGCCCAGTCCTCCAAGACCTCCTCGAGCATCCCCATGTGGGCGTCAAGCTTTTTGGCGCGAGCATCGGCACTGTTGAACTCGTGCGTCGCCGATTCACTCTCCATCACGTAGTGGTAGAACTTGTCCGGCATGACGACGGTCTTGCGGGCAAGCGCATAAGCCGCAAATTGGAAGACGACGTCCTCGCCCAAAGCCAAACCGGGGGCGAAGCGAATGCCTTCGCGATTGAGCAGCTCGCGCGAAAAAGCCGCACGGCAGGCATAGGGCTGCGCATTCGAATGAAACAGCAGTTGGGGATCACGGGCGCCAAAGGTACCGGCTTTGGGGCTCATGAGTTGATGGACGCGTTTGGGGGCAGCGTCGAAAGGCTCACAGACGCCGCCAAAAACGGCGGCCTCGGCATCTTCAGACTCCATGGCATGCAGCACGCGCTCGACCGTCTGGACATCGATGTAATCGTCGGCGTCCACAAAAAAGACGGTCTCGCCCTCGGCGGCATCGATACCGGCATTTCGAGCACACGAGACGCCCGCGTTTTCCTGGTCAATCACCAGCACGCGATCGTCGGCCTGTGCGATCTGGCGCAACACGTCCAACGAATCATCGGTCGAACCGTCGTTGACGCAGACAACCTGAATCGAGCGCTCGGACTGGGCCAACAGCGAATCGAGGCATCGCTGAATGGAACGCACAGAGTTATAAACGGGGACGACAATGGTAGCTTTAGGACACGAGACCTCTCCCATGCCGACCTACCCCCTCAGCGATTCGATGAGGAAGGCGGCGACCACGCCAGGGCCTCCAACCGAGGCGTAATACTTAGCGCGCCCCAAGGCACCATCCGTCGCAAAACTCGGATGCTCGTCAACCCAGCCCTCAGGATCTTTGAGAATGGCAGCGAGATTCGCGCGCTTCCACGGCTTGAGGTCGTCAAGCGAAAACTCCCCCGCGTCCAAGGCCGCCTGAAATTCCTTAGCCATCTGCACCAGGAACTCCTTATAGAACTTAGGCGCTAGGCGCACATAGTTCCACATGTACGAATCGTACTTAATGAGTTGATTGAACTTGAGCATGCGCGCGACGTCATCACTTGCGTGGTCGCGGGCATAATCCTCTCGAATCCAACGCTCAATCTCGGCATACTCGGTATTGACGCAAAAGACCTTAGCCGAAGAATTGACCGAGGAATTCTCGTTGTCCTGGCGATACGACAACACGGCATCATGCAGGTAAACAGCCTTATCGGCGCACGCGATCACCTTAAAGGCGAATGACGTGTCCTGAAAGGATGCCCCCGGAGTCGGCAGGAACTTAATGCCGTTGCGCTCAAGAAAATCGCGACGGTACACGGCCGACCAAATCGACGGCTTTTGCTTAAAGAACTGCGTCGTATCGCTCGGGTGCACTGGCTTGCCACAATCCTGAGGTCTAAACATCTCGTGCAGCGAACGGCGTTCCTCGGGCTTAGACCAGTAGAAATCAAAGTTCGCCTTCGCAAAGTCGGCATTATTGCTATCGGCGGCCGAGACAAGCTTTTCGAGTGCGTCGGGCGCCATAAAGTCATCGGACTCCAAGATGCCAACGTACTTGCCACGCGCCATCTCCAGACCGTGGTTCATCGAGTCGCCGTAGCCGCTGTTGGCCTTGTCGATCATCTTGACGCGCCCATCGCGCTCCATATACTCGCGGATAATCGCCGGCGAGTTGTCGGTCGACCCGTCGTTAATGCAGATGATCTCAATATCCTTGAGCGTCTGCGCCAGGGCGGAATCAAGACACTCGCGCAGGTAGCGCTGAACATTGTAAATGGGAATAAGCAGCGACAGAATAGGGCTGCCAGAGGCGTTAGTAGACAAATGTGCTCCTTAGGAAATACCTGTCGTTTCATGGTATCAAAGGGTCAGCGCGCCAGCGGGCGTTTATATAATCTATGGAGCCTCTTGCGGGCAAAGCAGCCCCACGTCATGCGGCGGGCCCATGGCAGGTTCCTGCGTTTTATTCAAAGCTTGCCGCTAAGGTGCGCCGAGCCTTTACAATAGGACAGTCCCAAGGACGTATTCGATAGCTTCCGTGCAGCGCTCGCCCGCCGCGCGTGAAAGGATATATTGCCCCATGCCTTCAACCCTTCCCGCCCCCATCGACAAGCTCGCCATCGTCGTCGTTACGTACAAGCGCCAGGAACTCCTGGCCAACTTGTTCGACTCCATGACCGAGCTCACGGCCGCGCCTTGGCGCATCGTGATTGTCGATAACGAGAATTCACGCGAGACCGAGGCCATGTGCGCCGCATTCAACGAGCGCCTGGCCAACCTGTGGGGCATCGACACCGAGCAGCCCGACGCGCAGGGCGGCACCGACCGTGTCATCTACGCCCCGCAGCTCGAAAACGGCGGCGGTGCGGGCGGCTTCTCCGCCGGCACCAAATGCGCCTACGACCTGGGCGCCCAGTGGTTCTGGGTCATGGACGACGACGTGCTCGTCATCCCCGAAGGCATCGAGCGCTTGGCCAAGTGGACCGACCGCTACGACGTCATCCAGGGTTCGCGCCTGGACTTTGACGGCGGCGCCTTCTTTTGGCAGTACCAGCTCATCCTTTCGCTCGGCATCCCCAACCCCGTCGCCAAGTGGGATCTGGGCCCCGAGGGCTACCGCGCCATGAATCAGCTGTGCTTTGAGGGCGGCATGTTCTCGCGCCGCGTGGTCGACAAGATCGGCCTGCCCGACGCCCGCTTCTTTATCTACGGCGACGACGCCTGCTACGGCTATGTCGCCAGCCAGCACTTCCCCGCCGCTGTGGTCGCCGACGTGGTGCTCAAGCGCGCTCGCGCCGTCTCCAACTGGGATATCGCCGGCAAACGTCAGCTCAACTCCACGAGCGACACCAACCGCTACTACATCATGCGCAACCGCGGCTTCTTGGCGCGCTACATGCAAATCTACGGCGACTACCACCCCGTGCTGTTCCGCTTGGGCAACGCCGCGACCTTCTGCAAGGAATTTATTCGCCTGGCTGCCGTCGACAAGTGCTTTAAGACCGGTATCCCGGCGCTGCGTCGCGGCATGAAGGACGCCCGCAAGATCGTTAAGGATCCCAATTGGAAGCCCATGCCGCCCATGAAGGATGCCGAGTAGCGAAAGCTTTCTTCAAGCCCTTGCCCTAGCTTAGAGCCGCTGGCACACCGCGGACACGTGCTGACCGTCAAAGCCGAAACCCCAGCGCATACGGCCGACGGCGGGGCGAGGCACGCGAACATCGTCGATGCCATTTCGTTCGATTTCTAGCAACGCATGAACCGCCAACAGCTCCAAGCCCAAAGCATCGACGCCCGGGTCATACATCATGTTGATCGTGATGAGCGGGCGTTCATCGAGCATGCCAAGCGTATCGGCCACGTCAAGCACGCGACGGGTGGGAATCACCTGGATATCCCAGCAATCCGAGCTACCGTTTCGCTTGGAAGTGGGGTTGCAGTAACCGGGCAGTCCAAAGCAGAGTCCTTGGAGCGCCAAGTGATAAGCCGTACGTATATTTGACTGATTTGCATCAAGACCAAGATCGTCAAGAATGCAGCTCAATGCTTGCTTTACAGCGTCCTCGTCGCCTCGACATAGCCCATCACGGAACGCGTCGATGACCTCAACGTCCTCAACAGCACACTCAAACCACTCCAGAATGACAAGACGGAGTGCCTGGTGCACTTCGTTGTTGGGCAGACGCAGGGCACGAAGACGCGCGCCATCCTCCGGTTGCTCCGTCATGTCCGTTGTCAGGAATCCGGATAGATACAGCGCGGTCCAGATATCGTCAGACTCGATGGAATTTGGCCCATCGGCATGTACATGCACCGGCACCCCAAGAGACCCATGCGGCTCAAGCAAATCGAACAGCGCGGACAGGCACATGAGACTCCAATCATTGACACACGTGCTCAGGCGATCGGCGTAGCTATATAGATCGGTGCGAACAGGCGCGGTGCAACCCCGACGCAAGAAGTCCATCACGCGTTCCGGACTCGAGCAATAAAAACCACCGAACCGGTACCCCTCAAGCCACTCTCGAGCGTCATCCAGACTGTCTTCGCGCTTCATGAGGTTCAGAAGGGTCTGGCACTCGTCATCCGAAAACCCAAACCGCCGATCGCACCAGGCCGATAGCGGCGTTGCCGACCGATAGGAAACGCCGCGCTGGGACAACGCAAGCTCGGCAGGACCGGGGCGTTCGCCCATCAGGCATGTCAATCGTAACGAGTCGCCGGCGTCGGCAATGGTGCCGAACAACATTCGGTCGAGCGACTCCAGGGAATCCACGCCACCGTCGTCCTTAGCACCCAAACGCTTTGGACATACCACATCGTAGTCGTCAATCAGAAGAACAACCTGCTCATCGCAAGCTGTCTGGAGCAGCCCAATCAATACGCCAAGTGCTGCATCAATCTCCTCATCGCCGGCCACCCCACGCGCCACCCTCTCGATAAGACGCACTTCACGTCTTGGCAGGTCGGGCGCGGCAAGCAGCGGCAGCAATCGGACGCACTCGTGAGCGACAGCGCTGCGAGTAGCCGCAGCAGCACCAGCGCCGCGCCTCGCAGCAGCAGCCCCAAAGTCGAGCATGATGACCGGATAGCACGCGTACTCATCCCGATAGCGACCGCCGCCCGCCCGCCAAATCTGGGTGCCGACGAACGGGCTTCGATCCGGTCGCCAGTGATCAGGTCGTTCCAAATAGCATTTGAGCATCGATAGATTCATGCTCTTGCCAAAACCCTTGGGCCGGCAGCAGAGTGCGACAGATGCCTCACAATCCAACATATCGGCAATAAACATGGTCTTGTCGACCAATAAGCACCGATTGATTGCCTCGGAAAAGTCATGCTCCCCGACCGGCAAAACCGCATCATCCGCATGGTTGATCAAACGTACGCCAATGGAATCGTTCGTTCCATAATTCGCCTGTTCAGACACCGAAAATTCTCCCTACAACGCAGCACGGTGCCCATTGTATCGAGGAGCAGGAACTCAATGATGTTGTCGTACCGACATTTCGCCCAACGGTAGCAATAAACGCCACGAGGGGGCATAACAAATCGTTGCGCAACAAAAATGGGGCCCGATGTAACCGCACCGGACCCCGCACTAACTCTATTGAAAACGATCTGAGAGATTACTCTTCGGAGCCATCCTCAGCCGAATCCTTTTTCTGGCGATCGAGCTTATGCTTGCCGCTCACGATAGACGTAGCGCCGAGCGTCGCCAAACTCGCGCTGGCAAGGCTCGCCATAACGATCAGATCGCCCGTCTTGGGCATATTGCCGCCCGAGGACTTAGTCGTCGTAGTCGTGGTGGATGTGGTGGTCACCGTCTTGGAATCATTTTGCTCCTGGACCTGGTCATCGGTATTGCCCTTACCGCTGTCCTCGCCCTGCTGCTTTCCGTCCTCGGGCTTGCCCTTGCTCTCGTCCTTCTCCTCAGATTCAGACTTCTTACCCTCGTCCTTCTTCTGATCGGACTTGCCGCCCTTCTCCGTTTCGGACTTCTCGGAATCTTTCTCCTTAGATTCATCCTTCGCGACCGTGGTCTGCGTCGCAGTAACCTGAACAGAATTGTTCTTGTCAGGAGACGAGCTGCTTACGCCGGCCATCAGCGAAGAGCCCAGCGTGGAGCCAAGCTGCACGGCGAAAGAGGGCTTCTTGTCCGTCGAAACAACGGGCGCGTCCGTCTCCTTATTCGAGTCGTCCTTGGAAACACCGGAATCAGAAGCTGCGCCAGAGTTAGAGTCATTGTTAGAACCAGTATCGGCGGAAGAATCGCTCGAACCGGTGGAAGAGTCAGATGAGCCCGCGCCGGTCGAACCAGAAGCGGCGCCGTCCGTATTGCCGGCAGAGTTTGAAGACGAATTGCCCGCAGCAGAGCCGTTCGAATCGGAGCCGTTCGAGACAGAGCCGTTCGAGGTAGACCCGTCGTTGGTAGTGCCACCAGCAGAACCATTGCTGTCAGCATCGGTCGAGGGCGCATCCATCCTGTCATCGTTGGAATCGTCACTCGAGTTGTCGTTCGAATCAGGCGTCGGCGCAGGCGACGGCGTGGACTCGGGCTCTGCAGGCGTCGAGGGCGTCGAGGGCGTCGAGGGCGTCGAGGGCGTCGAGGGCGTCGAGG
>OLOO01002229.1_pt1 | contig 11122 bp, 8 predicted proteins | sample 1672621 | NCBI WGS metagenome assembly OLOO01 (sample SAMEA3136706, study PRJEB25190) | human gut metagenome | biome: human gut; feature: human-associated habitat; material: faeces | place: Austria | collected 2013 | reverse complement strand
TTCGGTAGAAACTATCGATCGGACAATCATTGAAGGGCAGACCGACAAGGCATACGTCATGGTATGCAACGACACGCCATTTCTACCTTCAGACGTAATCGAAGGAGAAACGCTGGGGGCACATTTTACGAGCGGCGATTTGATCGGCTGGGATTTCGAACTCGCCCTTATCGACGACAATGGCGACAATATCGACCCCGCGACCTGGAAACCCGAAGACGGATTCAACAAGAAATTTGAAATCATCGCCCAAGTCGAAACGTCCGGCGAAAGTCAGCAGATTATACCGAATGAAAACATGCGTCCTCGTGGAAAAGATGATGACCGAGGGCCTGACACTTTCGTACTCACAGGCGTCAAACTCCCCCAGCAACGCATAGACGAAGCAGAACAAGAACTTCTTAATGCCGGCACTTCCTATGCTGCCAAACATAGCAGCGACACGACAGTCTATGACTGTGAAACGAATCCCGTGTATTGTACACACAACGAAAAAAACTACGAAGCAGGACAGGCTGTACGATTAATGGGTCCTCAATTCGGTATAGACGGTCGTCTTTCCCGGATTCAAGGTTATGAAAAAAAACTATACAACGAGTACATCGCAACCTATACGGTAGGCGACAATACACCTTATTCCCGCCTGGGCAGTATTGAATCGGACGTGAAAGCATCGCTCTATTCCCAACGTATAGGCATTGCGGAGAATGGAGCGGCTATATATCTAATCACCCGATACGATAATACTTTTCCGACCGATACAAATGCTTATTCTGCACGAAGGGCAATATGGGAGTTTGCCAACAAGCAGGCACCCGATACGTTCAAGGGTAGAATGACTTTCAACGCAGGGGCACAATTTGGACCATCATATGCCTCCGGTATTACCGGAGTGGGCGGGTTTATAAATGAAAAAGGCGCCGGCGAGCTGGAGAGCCTCTTCATCCGCCGTTTTCTGGAGGTTCCGGAGCTTCGGTACAACCGCGTGGGCATCAGCGTCGGGGACGACTGGAGCGCTCCGGGCGCCGGGGTGATCGAGAGCGTGGACAAGGAGCAGAAGCTCGTAACGCTCAAACTCGAAGAGGGCGAGATCGGCGCCGTAGCTGTCGGAGATATATGTATGGGCATCTTCCACGACTTCGACCCGTCGAACAATGCGACGGCAGATTCCGACGACGGCCGAGGCAACCGCACTTTCGCAGGCTTCGCCACGGTCTATTTCCGTATCACGGAAGTCCTGGGCGACCGTAACGAGCAGTTCCGCTACGAGCTGCGCCCCCTGTCGGCCACCTTTACCAAGCAGATCGATCCGATGGAATCGATGACCTTCGTGGCCTACGGCTCGTTCACGAATACCGCCCGGCGGAGCTCGCGCTACTCGACGCGCACCTACCAGCGTTATCTCCGCAATGTCAGCGACTGGGAGTTTACGGCCGAGAATATCGCCGCGCAGTTCGGCGACCTTACGAACCTCTCCGTCTTCGGGATCCAGATGTCGGGCTATTCGGCCTATCTGGATAATATCTATCTGCAAGGTATGATCAGCAGCCTGGACAAGAAGGCGCTGCTGGACACCCGGAGCAAGCTGTTCCGGCTGGTAGGCGACAACGGCGTCGGCGTGGCCTTCACCCCGGAGGCAGGCTGGAAGCAAGGCAAGCTCTACGACCCCGCGACGGGACAGTTCCAGAAGGAGTTCGACATCGAACAGATCGATCAGACGGCCACCGAAGCCCAGGCCACTGCCAATTCCGCCGATCGCAAAGCTCAGCAAGCCAAAGATTACATCGATAACACGCTGCCCGGCGAATTGTCCGAGATCAACAAACGGCTGGACGGTGTCGTGGAAAACTGGTTCTATCCCTATACTCCCTCGCTTTACAATGAACCGGCCCAAACATGGATAGCGGACGGCGAGCAGGAAAACCATATCGGCGACACGTTCACCAATACGCTGCCCGCGAATTTCGACCCGACGGACGCAGGCTGTTGGGAGCAGGGCAGCATCGGTGCATCCTATATCGACGGCATTAAGACCTGGGATCAGATCAAAATCGCCGACAGCACCCGCATCCGGCTCAAAACTCCGGTCGGAGGAATACCCAAAGGCGCCGTACTGTCGGTGGGCGAAGGCTATACGATGGGTTACAATCCGATAGCGTCATCCGGAGCGGTTATAGCAAGTTACGTATGGAGCCAGAGCTATACCGTCGGAAGCGACAATCCCTACATAGCTTTTGTCATCCGCAAAACCGATAATGCCAAAATCACTCCGGCGGAATACCCGCAGATTCACTTCACCATATCGAGCGACGAGACGACGAACCCCGATGCGGGCAAATCGTGGCGGTGGGTAAAAGAAGAGGACGGAACCTATAAATGGACGCCGATCGCCGACAGCGATGCGGTAAAGGCCCTGCAAGAGGCGGCGCGGGCGCAGGACACGGCCGATGCCAAACGTCGTGTATTCGTCGTAACACCGACTACACCCTACGATGTGGGTGACATCTGGACGCAGGGCGAAGGTGGCGACATCATGCGCTGTATCGAATCCCGTGCAACGGGTAATTTCGAGAGCTCGGATTGGGACAAAGCATCTAAATACACCGATGATACGGCAGCCAACGAAGCCAAAGACGAGATTGCTAATCTTCAGTTCGGCGCCCGCAACTATATAGCCCGACAATTCCTCTATGCGTGGAACAGCGCCAAAGAGGGTGTTTCGGACGTGGTGACTTCGGGATCGGACGCAGACGGAGCCTACATGAAGATCGATGCCAACAAAGCGAGCAATGCAGGGGTAGCTATTGCGGCTACGAGCCAGATCGTAAACTGGACGGATTGCTTCGGGGGTAAGATCACCTACAAGGCCGGCATGTCCTATGTCTTCAAGGCACGCATCAAACTGCCGGAAACCAAGACCGGCTGCGTGTTCTGTGCCGTTTATGAAGACGGATACGACATTATATCACGCCCGCCATCTGCTCCATATTCTGATGTGTATGAAGCCGTTTATACGACCAAATCCGGAAAGTCCTTGTTAAAAATCGTACTTTACGTCGATTATTGGCGACCGATTTACATTTACGACATCCAGCTCACGGAAGGCAACAAGGCCCCCACGGGATACATCACGGCCGAAGAGGATGTGCAGGCGCAGATCGAGCAGGTGAAGCTGGATGTGGACTACATTGCCTCGGATTCGAGCCTGACGCCATCCGACAAACAGCAGGTGGCTAATGAATGGGTGCGGATTCAAGGCGAATACTGGAGCATCATGGCGAATGCCGAAAAGTATGATGTCCCCACGGATTCATTTACGGTCTATTTCCAGGCACTCGAAGATTATCTCACGCCCCTGCTGGCCGATATGAGTACGACATCCGAGATAACCGGCACCGAGTTCAGAAAAGTATTCTCCGATTATTATGAAATAAGCAGCAACATGTCGGACTTGATCGACGACGCGATAGACGAATCCATCAAATCGACAGAGTACCTCAAGAAGGCTATGGAAGACGGAAGTACCGAGGTGAAAGGCGGTCTGATAATGACCAATGTGATGTTGCTGAAAAATGCTGAAGGCGACGTGACGGCCGGCGTGAGCGGCTTGCAGGAAGACGATGTGCCCTTCTGGTCGGGAGCCGACTACACAAACCGGAAAAAAGCCGTGTTCAGAGTACACGCCGACGGGGAAGTACACGCAACCAAAGGAACCGTCGGAATCCTGCAGGTCAAAAACGATTCCGTAGAGGTGAGCGATGCGGCCGCAAGCGGAGATAAAATCATACTCACCCCATACAGAATTACGTCCATATCGCAGGTTCTGGGTGCTGTGAGTGTACCGGGTGTCATAGAAACGAAAGAAGTGAGCGCACTGGCTACGGGACAAAGCAATCCTTTTGTCCGAAATGTTTACGAGTCAAGTCCGCCGTTTACCTGTGGGCAGGGAGTACAGATGTCAGCCCGGATTACAGCCCGCATCACAGGCAATGCCGAAGGAGGTGGCGGGGGCGTAAAGATCGAGGTGGTAAACGCTTTGACGGGGAAAGCCGATCCCCTGTACCGAAACAGCACGGCTGAAGCCCAAAACACGAATTTGAATATCGACGAGACGATTTCATATCTTTTCACTGGAGCAGCCCAGAAGTACTACATCCGGATTACGGTCGAAGCATCGGCAGCCGGAAAACTTACGGCCTCTGCAACGATGAATGCCGCCCAATTCAACTTCGTGAAAGACATCCGCAAGAACCTGATCGCTCCCAACGGAGTAGCCGTTGTGAAAGGATCGAGCAACTATGCGGTATTCACGGGAGATATTTTCGAAGTCCTGATCGGAAAAGCCGGATTACGTATTCAAAACGGATATGTATATAAGAAAGATACCGACCATACGACATGGACAAAGATTTGAGAACCGCCATTGGAGACAGTCGTAAATTAATTGAAGAATTTTTAATGGCTGCGATGGACCATGTATGGAATACGTCGGTTGTCGGCAGAAAAGTGAAAGACGAAGTAGACGGTCAGCATCGAATCTGACAAATAAAGTCCTTCGGGGGAGGACACAAAAAATCCCCCGGTTTGTTAGCAGTCATCTCACCTACATACCAACAAATGCACGATTACTCGCAGCGACCGGGGGATAAAACCTCCTGCTGCGAGTAATTTTTTGTGTCGTTTCCTGTACAGGGGACGGCTGGTATGTAGATGAGATACGCAAAGATACTAATTTTAATAAAATAGCAAACTATGAGAACCCCTATTTCCTACTATGGCGGCAAACAGACAATGCTCAAGCACATTTTGCCTTTGATCCCGTCGCATAAGATCTATACAGAGGCATTTTGCGGCGGTGCGGCCGTCTTGTTCGCCAAACGGCCCTCCGAAGCTGAAATCATCAATGACATCAACATGGAGTTGACAAACTTCTACTGGTGTATGCAAGTTTACTATTCAGACCTCAAACACGAGATTAACAAAACACTACACAGCCGGGACCTGCACGCCCATGCCGGACATATCAACTCTTATCCGCAGTTCTTTACTCCCGTCGAACGGGCATGGGCCGTATGGGTGCTCTGTAAAATGTCGTTTGCGTCAATGATGGACGGGACATTTGGATATGACTTCAGCGGCACAATGACCAAGAAACTGCGTAACGCGAAGGATGAGTTCACAGAGCGGCTTTGTCAGCGGCTCGAACGAGTGACTATTGAGAACCGAAACGCTCTCGACGTGATCGACTGCTACGATGCTCCCGATACCTTTCATTTCGTCGATCCGCCTTATGTGAACTCCGATTGCGGACACTATGAGGATACATTCAACGAACAGAATATGGAGCAACTCTTGCAATTGCTTGAAACCGTCAAGGGAAAGTTTATGCTCACGATGTTCCCGTTCGATATGATCGACCGGTATGCCCGGAAGAACGGATGGATTATCCATCGTATCGAGCGGACGATCAGTGCCTCGAAATCAAATCGCCGCAGACAAGAGGAGTGGATGGTCTGCAACTACGAGGAACGGGCACAGGCATCTCTGTTCCAGGGTGAGTATTTAGGCGAATAGATGGAGCTGGTATTGATTCATCTTGAAATAAAAAACCGTTCGAGCGGCAGTTAAACGCCATTCGAACGGTATGTTTTCTTGATTCGCTTTACATATTTCCCGCGATATGTAAACGGATCGTGCATTTGCTTTACATATATTCTGCGCGTGTGCGAAATTTCAGTCGCTTTTCGTTTTGGATTACTTCAACCCTCTAAAAGTCGCATCTGGTTCTGAACTTCGTCGCATCTCGTTTTGCCGATTATAGGAAACTGTCGGCCCTCGACCGTCTGGCGTATATCGGCAGGCGGGGCATGGGGGCGCTGGAATTTCTGCCTCCGGCAGCCGAAGAGATGGAACAACCGTTCAAGGTCGAGATAGCCGACCTCTACAAGCTGGCCCAATCGGCGTTGAACGAGGCGAAGGACTTCAAGGTCGAGATACAGCCGGACTTCATGATCGAGAGCCTGTTCAAGGTAGGTACGTCCGCCGGAGGACGCAGGCCGAAAGCGATCATCAACCTCAATCCGGAAACGCACGAATGCTACTCCGGTCAGGTAGCGCCCCCACAGCCCGGATACATCCCCATGATTATCAAGTTCGACGAGCATTCGGATATTCCCACTACGCGCATTGAGTACAGCTATTATCTCATGGCGAAGGATGCCGGGCTGAACATGATGCCGTCGTATCTGGTGGAGGGCGAGCAGACCGCCCATTTCCTGACCGAACGGTTTGACCGCCGGGGAGGGAAAAAGGTACATGTGCAGACGTTGGCCGCCATGCAGCCCTCTTCCGACAGTTACGAAAGCCTGTTCGACCCCGCCTGCCGTATCGGCATTTTGCCGGCAGAACTCAAGCAGTTGTTTCTTCTGACGGTCATGAATGTGCTGGGAGGAAACGTGGACGACCACAACAAGAATTTCGGCTTCCTGATGGGCGACGACGGGGTGTGGCATGCCGCGCCGGCATACGACTTCACGTTTTCCGTTGATCCGTCCGCACCGGGTTATATGAACCGCCATTGCATGACCATAGGCAACAAGAACTCCGACATCGGACGAGGCGACCTGCTGGAACTGGCCGGGCGTTACAACATCAAGGGGGCTGACGCCATCATAGAAAAAGCCATCGGCGTCGTTTCCGACTACGACCGGTATGCGGAACGGGCAGGCGTCAGCGGATATTGGTGCAGCCGGATAAAAGAGGAAACGGGCTACCGGATAGAAAACATGTCCGACGTAGCACGCCACCGAGGAATCGGACGGTAGCCGGGAGAACCGGATTCCGATATGAGGGAGAAAAGAGAAAGGAATGGGGACGCATCCTGCGGTCGTGGTTTCGCCCGCATTCGTGTATGAAACCGTAAGCATAAAGCCCGAAGAACGCGGCACATCGGTAGAGTTGATTTTTCAACCTTTTTCTATATAAGAAATATATTATTTGCACACAAAATCAACTTTCCCAATTTTGAGACAAAAAATATTATCTTTGCGGTTGAAATAGAAAACACATAATATACTGTGGATATAGAACAAAGAAGCAAAATAAACCAGTTGTTGCTTTCCGCCACTCCGAAAGGACTGTTGTTTTCCGCATGGCTGAAAAAGAACGGTTATTCCGACCAGTTGATAAAAAGGTATCGGGAGTCTGGCTGGCTTGCGATGTTGTCAAAGGGAGTCATGTATCGCACGGGAGACACTTTGTCGGCATACGCCGCCTTGTCTTGCTACAACAGGCAATTAGGCAAGACGTTCCGCGTTGCGGCGCATTCCGCGTTGGAACTGTTCGGTTTCAACCACTATGTGCCTATGGGCAAACCGCTGCTGATGGTAGCGCACGGCAAACAGCGTATTCCAGAATGGATACGCACCGATGTTTTCGACAGGGTAATAAAAACGTTTTCTACCGATACGTTTCCAGAGCCGCAAGTTACGACGATTGTGAAAGACGGGGTGGACTTGCCGGTTTCCACTCCCGAGCAGGCGTTCTTGGAGTGCCTGTTACTTGCGCCGCAACAATACTCCTACATGGACTTGTACTATATCATGGAGCAACTGACAACGCTGCGTCCCGATATGGTACAGCGGCTACTCGAAACGACCAAAAGCCTTAAAGTAAAGCGCATGTTCCTCTACATGGCAGAAAAGGCCGGACACTATTGGTATGATACGCTCGACACATCGAAAATGGAGCTGGGAACCTCCAAATTGCAACTGGCAACAACCGGGGCCTATATCTCCAAATACAAAATAACCGTACCCAAAGAACTGAACGAATATGAATGACATCTATAAAAAACAAGTGGCATTGCTGATACGCATTATGCCGTCCGTATATCGAATCAAAGATTTCGCCGTGCATGGCGGAACGGCCATCAACCTGTTCCATAAGAATATGCCGCGCTATTCAGTCGATATAGACCTCACTTATATTCCCATACAGGAGAGGAACGAGAGTCTGGAAGCCATCAACAGCCACCTGCGGACGCTGAAAAACAGCATAGAGAAATCCATACCGGGTATCAAAGTGATTCACAAGCCGAATGTCTGGAAATTGCAGTGTACTCTGGACGGCGCAACCGTCAAAATCGAAGTGAACGGGACAAAGCGGGGGCTCATCGGGGAAACGGAGGAGAAAACGCTGTGCCAACGAGCGGAAACGGAGTTCAATATGACCTGCAAAGCACGTACCGTCTCCTATTCGCAGCTTTACGGGGGTAAGATTGCAGCGGCATTGAGCCGGCAACACCCACGCGATCTGTTCGATTGCAAGTATATGAAAATAGCATCGTTCGATGATGTCAAGGACGGCTTCATACTTTGCCTGACAGGGAGCGACAAGCCTGTCATCGAATCATTACAGCCGAATGCCATCGACCAGACGGAGGCATTGGAAAACCAGTTTGAGGGAATGTCCGATACGCCGTTTACCTACCCGGATTATGAGGAGGCGAGGCACAAGCTCATTCGGCAGGTAAACGATAGCATGACCGAAACGGACAGGGAGTTTCTTCTGTCATTCGAAAACGGCGAACCCGATTGGGAAAAATGCTGTGCCGGAGATTTAAGCCGCTATCCGTCCGTGAAATGGAAATTACAGAATATCGCCAAACTCAAAATGAGCAATCCCCAAAAACACAAGGAGGGAGTGGAAAAACTACGGGCTTTTTTATTTCCGGAACAACGGTAAGCCTTCAACTCTTGAATTTGTATAATGGATGTCTGAGGGAAAAAGAGGGAAAGGAAGCAGAGGGGGGATAAAGGAACAAAAACCAGACAAGAAAACAACCCAAGAAAACACTACAAGAAAGCCCAATAAGCAAGATTTGAGAAAAGAGGAAATTTTGAAGTTCTGCATCGAACCGAAATCGTTGTTTGATATAATGCAGCACGTAAACCTCAAAGCCAGAAAAAACGTGATGAACGTCTATATCAATCCAATGCTTGCCGCAGGGGTGCTGAAGATGACGGAGCCGGACAACCCGACAAGCCGTAACCAGATGTATGTAACGGCAGAGGAAGCCCCGGAACATGGCGAAGCGTGAGCTTGCGAAGTTGCGACATGAGGGAGATAAAAAAAGAAGCTACAAGTTGCCGCAGCCAAAATGATACGCACCATGCCATGTGTGTCTGTCCCCGACATTTGTAGAAAAGGCGCTGTTCTTCTGTTTATCTTGGAGCTATAACGGGACGTCCCGCATCCGGTGCTATCGGTCGCAAACGAAAACACCGCCCCACTGTGTGGTGCGGGCGGTGTGAACTGTTGGCGGTGGCTTGTCAGGCGTGCTGTCCGCTCAACAGCAGGGCGCGTTGCTGCTCGCAGAAGCGGTCGTACTCGGCTTGGTCGGTACCGCTCTCGATAGCGCGGTCGATCACGTCTCCCAGTTCGTCGAAGCATACCTCGTCGTTGACACACTCCACCGCGGCGCCCTTCTGAAGGTAGACTTCGTAATAATCCGCGCCGTTGAGCGCTACAATAACATACCCGGTGTGCAGGCGGCCGTTGACTTCGATCTGCAACGCCGGCATGTCCTTATAGACGGTGGCGGCAAAACCTTCGACACCCCACGACATGAGAACGGGCATAGGTGTCAGCGATACCAACTGTTCGCGGATGGTCCGCGCGATTTCCATAACATACTCTTTTTCCATAACTTTGATATTTAGATGATTGTTTTCAGTCGAACCATTCGGGGTTGCTCTCTTTGAGCACAGCGATCAATTCATCTTCAGGCAGTCTGAGACTGGCAGTATCCGTGAAGTAGAACACTTCATCGTATCGCTGCCGGGCTTCATCATTGACAAAGCCTTCGTTCTGGTCACTGAAGCTGCCCTGCTGGAGGGCATCGAACAGATCGGTCGGGCCGATAATCAATTCGTCGTCTTCATTCGATTTTACCATGCGCATACATAGGCGATGCCGTCGAATTGCAATTCTCTTGTTCTCATACGCCTGTTATTTCAATGGAATGTGTCTTCCGTTCGCTCTGAGGTATTCCATGATTCGCTTCGCCTCCTCGTGCGACGCACGGTTGCGGTCGTCGTAACGGCGGGTTTCGTCCGCCATGACTTTGATGCACTCCTTAATCAGCCGATAGAGGCTTTGCTGAAGCGTCGGGTGCATGTCCGGAATAGCGGCCGCAAAGCGTGCGGGATTGAAGGCATAACTGTTGACCGCCATTTCCCACTCTTTGGCAAGGCGGTACTCTTTGCTCTCTCTAATGTCTTGTTCCATAGTCTTGAATGTTAGGTAATTCGTTTCTTTTTCTTCCCTCTGTTCGGCATCCCTTTCCGGAACCGTTCGGGTTTTACGGCGCTTCGAGGGGCTGACAGACAAGCCCTTTCCGACGCTTTTTCCGGAAAATTACACTTGCGCTGAAAGGAAGAATTTTCCCGGAAATGCACTTCAAAGCGGCGGAACCGGCGCGGCAGCCGACCTTTGCGACCGAAAAAACCGACCGGGGACGGGAAGGTGGAACAGCAGGGAGAAACAGGCGGTGCACGCCGCTATAAAGGGAGAAGACGGTAAAAAAGGGGGGGGCTGCTGGCGGCAGGGGCTAAAAAAGAGGGCCGCCCTGTGCGTTCATACCTTTGGATGGCCGCTATCCGGTTATCGGAAAAGATAAAAAAAGCAGGACGGATTTCTCCGTCCCGCCTTGGTAACGATTACGCGGCGACCTCCGCGGGTTGCGCGTCAGTCTGTCCGTCCGTTTCCGCCTGTGGCTCCTCGGGCCGGGCCGGCTCCTGCGCCGCCTTTTCCTGCGCGAGCAGGACGGCTTTCTTCTCCTCGATGCGCTTGTGACGTTTCTCGTAGACTTCGTTGTGCCCGCTCTTGATGTCGGCGAGCGTCTCGGGCATGTGTTTCTGCGCGAAATCGAGCAAGAGGGAAGCGATGGCATTCGACCCGAATGCACCCTTGAAATTGGCAAGCAGATAATCCCTGCGGATAAGTGCTTTTTCCTTGGCCGTGAGGTTGTCGATGATACGCATCTTTTCCTCGTCCGTAAGGTAGTGATAAGCATCTCCACATTCGATGCCTACGGTGGCGAAATGCTCCCGGCGAAGCG
>OLOO01002221.1_pt1 | contig 11159 bp, 9 predicted proteins | sample 1672621 | NCBI WGS metagenome assembly OLOO01 (sample SAMEA3136706, study PRJEB25190) | human gut metagenome | biome: human gut; feature: human-associated habitat; material: faeces | place: Austria | collected 2013 | reverse complement strand
TTTTACTTGGTCAATTATTTCCCCAGATTATCTATCCCAAAGTTAGTGTAGGAAATATTTTAGCCCTCTTTATGATGAGTGGTTTAATGGGAATGCTCTCGTGGATTTTGGAAGAGCTTGACCGCATGTCGTACAGATTAAGAGTAGTCTTGCATTTCTTGTTGACGGCGATTGTACTTACAGTGACTTGTCTGATATCAGGCTGGTATGAGGCTTTAACGAACCCTGCTATCTGGATTGTTTTCATTTTTGTTTATATTATTATCTGGCTTTATCTCATTTGGCAAATGCATATGAGAACACAGCGTATTAATCAAGCTTTACTGCATCGTCGAAGCCAGAAAAAGAAAAGTAATAAATTATAGTAAACTTCAAAAAAATACTCTTTTTCCTCTTGACCCTCACGCCACGTCATAGCCTATACTCTTAATCAGAGAGGAGTTCTAATGAAATCTGTAAAAGAAGTGAGCCAACTATCAGGTGTCAGTGTGCGCACCCTTCATTATTATGACGAAATTGATTTGCTGAAACCGTCAGTTGTGGCTGAAAATGGTTACCGTTACTATAATCGCGATGCGGTTGTCCGTTTGCAAGAAATATTGCTTTACCGTGAGTTAGACTTTCCTCTCAAAAAAATTAAGGAAATCGTAGGTCAACCAGGTTATGACAAAGTTCAAGCGCTTAGGGATCAGATTAAGCTCTTAGAGCTGAAAAGGTCCCGTTTAGAAGCCGTCATAGCTCATGCCAAGGCCTTACAAATGGAGGAAGAAGAAATGTCATTTGAAGCATTTGATCAAAAAGCTGTAGAAGCCTTTCAGGAAGAAGCTCAGGCTAGATGGGGTCAGACAGAAGCTTATCAAGCTTTTGCGGCTAAGGGAGAGGAATCCTTCCCTGAAGTTACAAAAGAGATGACTGCAATCATGTCTACCTTTGGACAGCTCAAGGAGTATAATCCTGGGGATGATAGTGTTCAGGAGCAAGTAAAGGTGTTACAAGACTATATTAGTCAGCATTTTTATCCATGTGACCAAACGGTATTAGCTGGTCTCGGTCAGATGTATCAAACAGATAATCGCTTTTCTAGTTTTATTGATAAAGTTGGAGGAGCAGGGACTGCCACTTTTCTCGCAGAAGCTATTCGTATTTATTGTCAATAAACTAAAGCCAAAGTCTTAGGGACTTTGGCTTTTTTCATGCCATAGTGACATTTATGTCACTATTTTTATAATCATTTAATGCTTATAATTAATGTATCGTTTTAGAAGGCGATTAGTTAACGGTTTTTGTTATTTTGCTTGAAAATTTCTTGCAGGTAATCAGATAGAAACTAATCAAATTCTAATCTAAACCAAATTTACGGAGGAACTCATGTCCATTTTAACCATCGACCACATCTCAAAGTACTATAATCTCGACGGTACGAACCAAGAGCGCGCTTTGAACGATGTTACACTTGAGATTGCACCAGGAAAGATCACTGCTATCTACGGTCCATCTGGCTGTGGTAAGACCAGTCTGCTTAGTATTATTAGTGGTCTGGATAGTCAGTATCAAGGAAATCTTTATTTCAAAAATCAAAACATGCGAGATTTTTCAGAGCGTGACTTGACCTATTTTAGAAAGGCTCACATTGGCTTCGTCTTTCAAAATTTCAATCTTATCCCTCATCAATCAGTCCTTGAAAATGTCAAGATGCCTCTTTACGTTAAAAATATGACTGATAAAGAGATGGCCGAGATTGCGGAAAGGGAGCTTAGCCGTCTTGGAATCGGAGACTTTATCAAGAAAAATGTTAAGCAGCTTTCTGGTGGGCAAAAACAACGTGTGGCCATTGCCCGTGCCCTAGTCAATAATCCGGAAATGATTGTGGCTGATGAACCGACAGGTTCTCTTGATTCTCAGTCTCAGGAAAATGTTCTCGACATTTTTAAAGAGCTAGCCGAGGCAGGTAAAACTGTGATTATCGTAACCCATAACCCTGAAGTGGCGGATTATGCGGATGTTGTCATTAAAATGAAGGATGGTGAAGTCGTTGAAACAATCGAAAAATAAGGGGTTGACCCTCAAGAATAAACTGAAATTGTCATTGAGCAACTTTATGGAACGTAAGTGGCGTAATCTTTTGATTGCGACGGCAACTTCCATTGGTTTTATCGGTGTCTTGATTTCCTTTGGTTTGGGAAATGCTATTGTTGGTATGATTAATGACAGTACCGATGGTGGCAACATTCCATCCCAAATTCAGATCAGTCTTAGTGCTAAATCAGCAGCCAGAGGGGTTCTAAATGCGGATGACGAGAAGTTTATTCGTAGCCAGATTAAGAGTGATGACATTAAGTATTTGGAGAGTCCCTTTGGAATGAACATGGCAAGTCTTACCCTTGATGGCAAGACCATGGATTTCAGTAAGGACCTTCCTAACTATTCTCAGGTTATCAGTCTTTACAAGAACACAAAAATCTCTACATCTCGCAATGATAAGGATAAAATTTCAGCTGGGAAACCTTTTAAATCTGAAGATGAAAATGGCTTAACCCTTCCGATGAGTTTTGTCAAACGCTACAACCAAGAAACAGGGAAGAAGCTCAAGGCTAAAGACTTTATCGGTAAAGAAATTTCAGCTCAGATTGTTGAAAATACTGCTGAGGGAACTAAAGTAGCGGATATCAAGACTAAGATTGTCCGTATTGTTGATGACAGCGAGGATGCTGAAGAGAGCAATAGCTATATGCCAGCTAAACAATTGGAAGAATTGCTCAAAGAAAATGGCTTTACCAAAACAGTCTCTTACATGCTTTTGGAGCTCAAGGATCCAGCCAAGACTAAGGAAGTCACTAAAAAGTTGCAGAAAAACAAGAAGTATCTGGTTCTTTCACAGCAGGCCATCCTAGATGTCATTATTAAATTCATCCGTGTGATCCAAGCACTCTTGATTATCCTTTCGTCACAAGCTATCCTAGTTTCAGCTGTCATGATTGGAATTATCATCTATATTAACATCATGCAACGCTCAAAAGAGATTGGTGTTATGAAGGCCGTCGGTTACCTTAATCGTGACGTGAAAGCTATCTTTGTTTATGAGGCACTTTGGATTACGGGTATCTCACTAGCTCTTGCCCTCCTTGTATCGCAGGGTATTGGAAGCTTGGCCAACATGATTGTTTCACATCTCTACCCAAGTGTCAGCAAGGTGTTTGACCTAAATCTGACCTCAATTCTCATCATGTTTGGCTTCTCACTCTTGATGGGCTATGTGTCAGCCTACCTTCCAGCCCGTAAAATCAGTAAAATGGACCCTGTCGAGTCCCTAAGATATGAATAGAAATGAAGAGTAGTCTCCTCAGGCTACTCTTTTTTGTCAAAACAAGCATTAGAAAATTCGGAAAATCCAAACAATAATTAACTTTCTGAAAAGTGGAGACAATTGCTCAAAAATGCTATAATAGTCAACATATACAGGCTATTAATAACAAAAAAAGAAGTACCTATTCGATTGGAGGAGTTCCATGTATAAAGATGATAGTTTAACCTTGCACACAGACTTGTATCAAATCAATATGATGCAAGTTTACTTCAACCAAGGTATTCACAATAAAAAGGCCGTTTTCGAAGTTTATTTCCGTCAACTTCCGTTTAAAAATGGCTTTGCTGTATTCGCAGGTCTGGAGCGTATTGTCAACTATCTTGAAAATCTGACCTTCTCAGAAACTGATATTGCTTATCTAAAAGATTTAGGTTATCCTGAGGATTTTCTGGACTATCTAGCCAACCTAAAACTCGAGTTGACTATCAATTCAGCACTTGAGGGTGATTTGGTATTTGCTAATGAACCGATTTTCCAAGTGGAAGGTCCCTTGGCCCAGTGTCAGCTTGTAGAGACTGCCTTGCTAAATATCCTCAATTACCAAATTCTTATTGCGACAAAGGCAGCTCGTATTCGTTCTGTCATTGAGGATGCTCCTCTGTTGGAATTTGGGACACGTCGTGCACAAGAGATGGATGCAGCAATCTGGGGAACGCGTGCAGCCGTGATTGGTGGTGCTGATGCAACGTCAAATGTACGTGCCGGCAAGATTTTTGGAATCCCAGTTTCTGGTACTCATGCCCATGCTCTTGTTCAAGCCTATGGCAACGATTATGACGCCTTTAAAGCCTATGCATCTACTCATAAGGACTGTGTATTCCTTGTAGATACCTATGACACCCTTAAGATTGGTGTTCCTAATGCTATCCGTGTCGCTAAAGAGCTAGGTGATAAGATTAATTTCTTGGGTGTTCGTCTTGATTCAGGTGACTTGGCTTATCTATCGAAGCAGGTCCGTAAGCAACTGGATGCAGCTGGTTTCCCTGATGCCAAGATTTACGCTTCAAACGACCTTGATGAAAATACTATCCTTAACTTGAAGATGCAGAAGGCCAAGATTGATGTTTGGGGAGTAGGTACTAAGCTTATCACTGCCTATGACCAACCAGCCTTGGGTGCTGTCTACAAGATTGTTTCAATCGAGGATGATCAGGGAGTCATGCATGATACTATCAAGTTGTCCAATAATGCTGAGAAGGTTTCGACACCAGGTAAGAAGCAAGTTTGGCGTATTACGAGTCGTGCTAAGGGAAAATCAGAAGGTGACTATATCACTTTCGCAGATACGGATGTTAATGCTTTAGATGAAATTAATATGTTCCACCCAACATATACCTACATCAATAAGACTGTTCGTGATTTTGATGCAGTGCCACTCTTGGTCCCAATCTACGACAAGGGGCAACTGATCTATGAGTTGCCAAGTCTTGATGAAATCAAGGCTTATGCGACTAAGGAATTGGACGAACTTTGGAATGAGTACAAGCGCGTGCTTAACCCTCAAGATTATCCAGTTGACTTGGCTAAAGATGTCTGGGATAACAAGATGACCTTGATTGATAATGTCCGTAAGAAAGCCCATGACTTGTCAGAGTAAAAGGAGAAATTATGACTTTGCAAGAAACTATTATTGCTCAACTAGGCGTTAAACCTAGCATTAATCCAAAGGAAGAAATTCGAAAATCCGTTGATTTTTTGAAGGCCTACATGCTCAAACATCCATTTCTTAAAACATATGTTTTGGGAATCTCAGGAGGTCAAGATTCTACATTGGCTGGTCGTCTGGCACAACTTGCGATTGAGGAGCTCCGTGCAGAGACAGGAAAAGACTATCAGTTTATCGCCATTCGTTTACCATATGGTGTCCAAGCAGATGAAGATGATGCCCAACGTGCTCTTGCTTTTATCAAGCCAGATGTGAGTCTTGCAGTTAACATCAAAGAAGCTGTAGATGGTCAGGTTTCTGAACTTGCCAAGGCAGGTGTCACTGTTTCTGACTTCAACAAGGGAAATATCAAGGCCCGTCAACGTATGATTACCCAATACGCGGTTGCTGGTGAAAATAGTGGGGCAGTTATTGGGACAGACCATGCCGCTGAAAACCTTACAGGCTTCTTCACAAAATTTGGTGATGGTGGTGCGGATATCTTGCCACTCTTTCGTCTAAACAAATGTCAAGGTGCAGCCCTTCTTGCAGAACTTGGTGCGGACAAGGCCCTTTATGAAAAAGTGCCAACAGCTGACTTGGAAGAGGACAAACCAGGAATCGCTGATGAAGTGGCACTTGGAGTGACCTATCGTGAAATTGATGACTACCTTGAAGGCAAGGAAGTCTCAGCCAAAGCTCAGGAAACGATTGAGTCTTGGTGGCGTAAAGGTCAACACAAACGTCACTTGCCGATCACCATTTTTGATGATTTTTGGAAATAAGAGGAGAAATGAGTTATGATTAAAGCTTATATTGATTTTTGGAAGCGTGCCTTTGACTTTAGAGGCCGTTCAACTCGTCCAGACTACTGGTGGGCTTACTTGGTTAATGTCATTATTATTACTATTCTTACTGTTTTTTGTGTTCTTATTCCTTTCTTCAGTAATGTTGATCTTAGTGACCCAGCTTTGTTGAATAATCCGACTGAACTGCAAAAAATAATTATCACCTACGCTTGGCCACTAATGATTTTTAGCTTAATTGAACTTATCCCTCAATTGTCTCTACAAATACGTCGTTTGAGAGATGCAGGATTTCATCCGGCTTGGGTACTTCTAAGTTATATAGGGCTTGTACCAATCTTGGCTATCTTCTCATTGATTGGAAGCATTGTCCTCCTTATCATGTCGTGTCAGCCAACGAAACCAGCACCTGAAACGCAGTTTGATAAAGTGGAATAAGATTGTCATAACCCTAGGTTTTACCTAGGGTTATTTTTAAATTGAATTTTCAGAAATTAGTGATAAAATAGAGAAGAATAAGGCTTAAAAGGAGGAATCTTATGACTTCACTATCAACAGATTTCACAGATAAACTATTTGCAGACTATGAGGCCAATGCCAAATACAGTGCTATCGAAAATGCTGTAACTCACAATGGCTTGCTCAAATCCATCGAAACACGTCAATCAGAAGTTGAGAATGACCATGTTTTCTCAATCGATTTGACTAAAGATGAGGTGTCTAACCAAAAGGCTTCAGGACGTTGCTGGATGTTTGCGGCACTAAATACTTTCCGTCATAAATTAATCTCAGACTTTAAATTGGAAAGTTTCGAGCTTTCTCAAGCCCACACCTTCTTCTGGGACAAATATGAAAAATCGAACTGGTTCTTGGAACAAATCATTGCTACAGCAGATCAAGAGATTGGCAGTCGTAAGGTTAAATTCCTTTTGGATACCCCACAACAAGATGGTGGACAATGGGATATGGTCGTATCACTTTTTGAAAAATATGGTGTTGTGCCAAAATCAGTTTATCCAGAATCTGTAGCTTCAAGCAATAGTCGTGAGCTTAATCAATACCTCAATAAGCTTCTTCGTCAAGATGCTCAAATCTTGCGTGATTTGATTGCTGGTGGTGCTGATCAAGCTGCTGTTCAAGCTAAGAAGGAAGAGCTTCTTCAAGAAATTTTCAATTATCTTGCCATGACTCTTGGTTTACCACCACGTCAGTTTGATTTTGCCTACCGAGATAAAGATGACAACTATCAATCTGAGAAAAATATCACACCACAAGCTTTCTTTGAAAGATATGTGGGTCTTAAACTTAGTGATTATGTGTCAGTTATCAACGCTCCAACAGCTGATAAACCTTACGGAAAATCTTATACTGTTGAGATGTTGGGTAATGTTGTAGGTGCGCCAAGTGTGCGTTATATTAACCTCCCAATGGATCGTTTCAAAGAGCTTGCCATTGCACAGATGAAGGCTGGAGAGACTGTTTGGTTTGGTTCAGATGTTGGTCAAGTTTCAGACCGCCAAAAAGGTATTCTTGCAACTAATGTTTATGACTTTACAGCTAGCATGGATATTAACTTGACTCAAGACAAGGCAGGACGTTTGGACTACAGTGAATCTCTCATGACTCATGCTATGGTATTGACTGGGGTTGATTTGGATGCTGATGGCAAACCTGTTAAATGGAAGGTTGAAAACTCTTGGGGAGACAAGGTTGGACAAAAAGGTTACTTTGTCGCTTCTGATGCCTGGATGGATGAATACACTTATCAAATCGTTGTTCGTAAAGACTTCCTTACAGCTGAAGAATTAGCAGCCTATGAAGCAGAGCCACAAGTACTTGCTCCTTGGGATCCAATGGGAGCCCTTGCTTCAAAATAAGACAATAGATGAAACCACTGGAAAATGATTCCAGTGGTTTTTCATAGCTTCTTTAAAATTTATCGGTAAAAAAAGAGTTATCCATTCGGATAACCCTTTTTAGTTCTTATTCTTCTGCTGTAGCAGTGTTTGAATTTGAATGTTCAGAGCCATTAGAGGCTGATGTTGATGGATTTGTTGAAGCATCAGGCCCGTACTGTTGACTATCTTGTGAACTTGATGAGTCACTGCTTTGGCTTGAGTCCCAACTTGATGATGAGCTAGATGTTCCAAGTGATCCAGAGTAAACATTTGATGTTGAAGAACCAGTAAGGAAGACATAGCTACCATTATTATAAACACCGCTAGGCATATCGAAATCTTCAGAACCTGCACCATACATCTGGTTAAGGTAGCTACTTGTTACACCATAGATTTGTTTAGCGATATCAAGGTCTGAACCATAAAGTGGTGTTTTACGGTTTTTGTAACCTGTCCAAATCGCCATTGCATACTTAGTATTGTAACCAACGAAAGTTTCATCCGGAACCATAAGGTCAGCATAGACACCACTTTCTTTTTGTACTTTATAGTACTCATCGTCACCGTAGTTAGATGTACCAGTCTTACCAGCATTGATTGTACCAGGAACATAAGCTTCAGTTGCTGTACCACCTGTCAATACTTGTTTCAACATACTTGACATCATGTAGGCTGTTTGTGGTGACATGGCTTCGACACCTTTAGAATCAAATGATTTAGTTGAACCGTCTTCAAACTTGATTGATTTAATGTAAGATGGTTTATAGTAAGTACCACCATTTGCAAAGGCTGCATAAGCTGCGGCCATCTTCTCACTTGATGCACCATACTTAGAATCTGATGATGATGTTGAAGATGAGATGGCATTTGAGTAGTACATTTCTGGATACTCGATACCCAAATCTTTCAAGAAGGATTGTGCATATTCCAAACCAGCAGCTTGGAGAGCTTTAACGGCTGTAACGTTACGTGACTGTTGAAGCGCATAAGTCAATGAAATGCTTCCGTAATACTTACGGTCCCAGTTGTAAACTGGTGTTGAAGAACCTGGGAAATTGTAAGGATTATCGTAAACAGTCGTACCAGTGTTTGTATAAACACCTTTTTCAATAGCAGGAGCATAGTCAGTGATTGGTTTCATTGTAGAACCCCAGTCACGGTCTGTTTGAACAGCTTGGTTGGTACCAAGTGCAACGTTTTCGTCTTGGTGACGTGATCCCAATTGGGCAACGACACGACCATTAGTAACATCAATAATAGTAGAAGCAACTTGGAGACTATCGTTTGGATAGTATACGTAGTCGTTAGTATTATAGACGTTCCAGATATATTTTTGAATATCTGGGTTAAGGTTAGTGTAGACGTCGAGACCTGCTGAGTAGATATCAGCATTGGCATCAGTAGATACTTGTTCAATAACTTGTTTGATGTAGTTATCTAAGTATAGCTCATAGCTAGCTTTCTTCGTAAGTGGAAGAAGTCCATCTGATACATCAGTTGCTTTAGCTTGTTCGTACTCTTCTTTAGAAATGTTTTTGTCTTCATACATTTCACTAAGAACAGTGTTACGACGCTCTTTGGCAGCATCTGGATTAGCATAAGGGTCATATTGTGTTGGTGCTTGTGGAATACCAGCAAGAAGAGCTGCTTGGGCAACAGAGAGGTCGCTCAAGTCCTTACCAAAGTAAGATTTGGCTGCAGTCTTCATACCGTAGTAACCATTACCCATATAAACCTTATTAATATAGAAGGTCAAGATTTCTTGTTTAGTGAATTGACGCTCCATTTGGAGTGACAACCAGATTTCTTGTGACTTACGTTTAAGGGTTTGGTCAGAAGTGTTAGTTGAGAAGTAAGCCAACTTAATCAACTGTTGGTCGAGTGTAGACCCCCCTTGGGTACTGCTACGACGAAGGTTATTAACAGCTGCCCCCATGATACGGTAGACGTCAATCCCACGGTGTGTGAAGAAACGTTTATCCTCGATAGAGGTGATGGCATTAACTAGAGTTGTTGGAATTTCATCTGTTGATGCACTCTCACGCTTCTCAGCTCCCAAGTCGGCAATAAGACTACCGTTAGCATCGTAAATCTTACTTGAGTTTGTTGATTGCAGTTTGTTCTCGGTAAGTTTAGGAACACTGCTAACATAGTAGGCAAAGAGGCTACCACCAGCGATGACACAGACTACAAAGAAAGTGAGCAGTCCAATAAATCCGTATTTTGCAATACGCCAGCCCAAACTTTGGTCTGAAGCGGCAGAGCGTTTTCCTTTGCTATAGCGAGAAGAATCTGAACGCTTGACCTTGATGTTTTTAGCACGTTTAGTCAAACCGTTAAGTGATTCTTTAAAGTTGCTGAAATTAAATTTAGCCATTATGTGTTACCACCTAATAATTTTTCAATGATTTCTAAATAAGGAACTTGAGGATAAGCTGCTTCTGCAATTGCATAGCCTCTTTTTTTGATATAATCAAGAGGCATTGATTTCGTCCCTTTATCAATTTGATAAAAAGCGATTAAGTCTTTGGCAGGCAGAAGGTAGGTTTCCTTAAGCGTCGAGAAGTGAAGTAGCACGAAGCAGATCCCATCTTGACTGATGACCTGAGACATGTGCTCAATTTGATGCGCATGAAAGTTTTTCATAGGCATGGATGTCTTTTGTCGTGTCTCTTTGGCTTCAAAATCAATGTAGTATCCTTTGTAAACACCAGAGTAGTCGGTAGTAGAGGCTTGTCTAAAGTAAGCTTCTACAATCTTTGCTCGTGAGCGTTTGGGATAATCGACTTTGACAATTTGAACAGGAGTGGGTTTTTTATGAATAACGGCTAAACCACGCGACAAATAGTAATCATTAGTCGCGTTAATAGCAGATTCAAAGCTCATCCCCCGATTGGCAAAGTCAACTCTATTTGATTTTTTAGGACGTACTTGTGCTATCTTACGAGATATCTGATGGGGATAGTTTACCATTTCTTTCCCTTCTTCTTTATAAGATATGCATAAAGACTATTTTATTATACCATAAAATGAACGAGGAAAACAATAAATGACATCACTACTGGTAACTGGTTATAAGAGCTTTGAACTCGGTATTTTTAAAGACAAGGACCCTAAAGTAACCATTATCAAGAAAGCAATTAAACGTGATTTTAAGCGTTTCTTGGATGATGGTGTGGATTGGATGATTTTTACCGGCAACCTCGGTTTTGAATTTTGGGCACTAGAAGTGGCCAAAGAACTTCAGCAAGACTATCCTTTGAAGTTAGCGACACTCTTCCCTTTTGAAACGCACGGTCAGAATTGGAATGAAGCGAATCAAACGAAACTAGCAGCTTTTAAGCAGGTTGATTTTGTCAAGTATAGCTTTCCCGCTTACCAATCTCCAGCTCAGTTTAAACAATTTAATCAGTTTCTCATTGACAATACAGATCAGGCTTATTTAT
>OLOO01002214.1_pt1 | contig 11189 bp, 9 predicted proteins | sample 1672621 | NCBI WGS metagenome assembly OLOO01 (sample SAMEA3136706, study PRJEB25190) | human gut metagenome | biome: human gut; feature: human-associated habitat; material: faeces | place: Austria | collected 2013 | reverse complement strand
AAGATCATTTACTGTAAAACCGTAGAGGGTCTTTTTTTGTACCTTTTTGGGAAGGAGGAGAGATTTATAGCCGAAAAAGAATTTAAAGGTAAAGGCTGAACCAGAGACTGTAACAGATGATTCGGCTGTGGCGGCTCCTGATATCAGCAATAGCTTCGGAAAATGGTCTTGTATTGCCTGTGGAAATATCGTCCATGACGGATGGAACCAGGGTGAAGCATATGCATCTGCAGAAATAACGAGAAAGTCTGTCTGCATGAATTAAGATATCGGAGAATTCCTGAAAGAACTGTAGACTTGTGCAGAAGGAGAAGAAGTGTCTACAGACCAAGAGGAAGATGTAAAAACCAGAAAACCGCGAATATGGTGGATGCAGATTTGTTGTAGAGCTACCAAAGCAGAAAGATGAGATTACCTGACATATATGAAAAATTTTATTGCAAAGCTATACTATATGTGTTATTCTAACGTCACGCGGATGACGATTCTTGTTATCTGCCAAAGGTATCTATTTAATTTCATTCATTTCGGAGGCTTAGAGTATCGGGCGTTATTCCAAAGTGATGAACGTGTGACAAGTGAATATAGGCTGGGAAGAAACCTGGTGCGACACAGAATGTTATTTGAAGAATAGCATATCCAACTGGAATATACTATTAATATATGGTAAAATATCTTTAGATAATCTTTTCTCAGACTATAGGAAGTTGTCGGAGAGGAGAGTATATGTCAAAAAGAACAGGAACTAAGGTACAAAAGAACCGCACAGATGACGAGTTTATCATGCTTCCAACCGTGGATTTTTGTTTCAAAGAACTGATGAGAAATGAAAAGGTACGAAAAGGAATTATTGCAGCGTTGTTGGGAGTAAGACCGGAAGAAATCAAGGAGACAAGATTATTGCCGACCGTACTCAGAAAAGAGTATGAAGATGATAAATATGGGGTTTTGGATGTGCGTGTTGAAATGCATGATGGTACACAGATAGACTTTGAGATGCAGGTGGCAGAATTTGATTTTTGGAAAAAACGGATTGTGTTTTATTTAAGCAAGATGGTCACAGATCAGATTCATAAAGGTGATGATTATGACAAAATTCAGAAATGCATTCATGTCAGTATTCTGGATTTTGTACATTTCCCGGAGGATAACAGGTACTATCGAAAAATTACATTTTGCGATACAAAAACGGGAGAGATTTATACAGATATCATGGAGATTCATGTGTTGGAATTGGGGAAGTTACCACCGGAAGATCAGAACGAAGAAGGAATCATAAGGTGGATGCGATTTCTCAATGCAAAGAGCCGGAAGGAGTTAAAAGAGATGGCAAAGCAGGACGAGTATTTTGGAGAAGCGTATGAAGAACTGGACAGACTCAGTGCGGACGAGAAGAAGCGTCTGGAGTATGAGACGAGATTGAAGTATAAACGGGATAAGTATGCGCAGCTCCATTATGCGACCAGGATTGGAAGAGAAGAAGGTGAACGAATTGGAAGAGAAGAAGGTCAGAATGAAATGATTCGTTCCATGTGGAAGGCAGGGATTTCAGAAGAACAGATTGCGTCAATTGCACAGAAGACAGTGGAAGAAGTGAGAAAATTGTGTAAATAATTTTTGGTATACAGGAAGAGCAGAAAGAAATAAAAAGAGCATAAGAGATGAAAGAGTGTGAGGAAGGAAACCAATCAGATTTGAGTTTCCTTCGTTTTATTTAATGTGAGAAATTATTAGGAGTAGAAAGAAGGTAAGTTGGTTTGTTGGTTATGTAGCAAAATCAGCAAAAACATTTTTAAGGATGAAAAACATTCCTTTATACAACATTGATGAACCGCTTAGTATATACAAAAATAGTCTTGTGATTTTTACTAATGAAATATCCATACACTTTGGTGGAAGTGTATAAAAATTACACAAAAATCGGCATAACTTACTTGACAATTGTGCAATTTAGAGACTATAGTTAAATATATACGTTCTGATTTAGAGCTATTTTCCAAAATATTTCATATCATAGAAAACTGTTAGAATTTCAGTGTATTTTTTGAGAAATCATTAAAAAAGTGCGAGTTTTTTAGAGAGTTCTGTGATGATATGTGGCTTTGGTCAGACAGATAACAAGAAGGGGGCGGCTTATGAAATCTGTGATTGAAAGACTGGATGATATTGAGAACACTGCGCGCAGTATTGTGGCGAAGGCAGAAGAAGATAAGAGTCAGGTTGAGCAGGAGATTCAGGCGCAGAGAGATCAGTTTGATAAAGAACTGGATGAGAAGACGCAGGCAGAACTTACCAGAATCCGGGAAGATGGAAAGCGGCAGGTCGATGAACTCCTGAAGAGTCAGCGTGAGAAGAATCACGAGGCAGTTCAGACATTGGAAAAGGAATATGAGATGGCTCATGCAGTTTATGCAGAAGGTATTTTGCGTCATATAATAGAAGTGTAATATAAGATGCCAGTGGGAGCGTGAAGCGAGGAGTAAACCACAGGTATCAGAATTTCAGACATTTCAAAAAGAAATATAGCGAGGAAGAGAACAATGGGCAATGTGATGGCATACAGCGGACTTACGACGAAGATCCGCGCAATGCAGGCAAAGCTTCTTACACAGGCTGACTATGAGACTATTTCCGGTTTTACGGATGTTGTGCAGGTGGTGGAATTTCTGAAGACGAAACCGGCCTACGCAGTCTATATGGATCAGTTGGAACTGGCGCATCTTCATCGAGGTGATATTGAGAAGATGTTGTATCAGTCTCTGTATAATGATTACACAAGAATCTTCCGGTTTGCGGGAATCGACCAGAAGAAATTTCTGAAGATTTACTGGAAGAAGTATGAAGTCAGTGTGATCAACTATTGTCTGAGAATCGTATTTAACCATTATGACAAGCCTTATGACCTGGATTATAAGAAGGAATTTTTTGATAAATATTCAAAACTTTCTATTGATAAGTTGATAACTTCCACAAATATCGACGAACTTGTGGATAACTTACGGGGCAGTGAGTATTATGAAGCATTAAAACCAATCCGGGATTCCGGGGCAGCGACATTATTTGACTACGATCAGGCACTGGAGCTTTACTATTTTACTAATTACTGGAGGCGGGGAAGAAAGGTATTCTCCGGAAAATCCAGAGAGCGTTTTTCAAGAGATGTGGGAATCAAGATGGATCTCATGAACATTCAATGGGCGTACCGTGCGAAGCAGTATTATCGTATGCTTCCGGCAGAAATCTATGCACTGACGCTTCCACATCATTTTCATTTAAGTACGGAAGAATTTAAGGCAATCGTGGAAGCACCGAATGTGGAAGAGATGAAAAAGCAGATTGAGAATACTTACTATGGAACACATGTCCACATGAAAGAGGGGCAGTCCATAGAAAAGAGTATCAAAGATATTTTACGGGATCTCTATATATCTGACAGGCAGAAGGATCCTTACTCCGATGCAACGATGCACGCATTTTTATTCTTGAAGGAGCAGGAAATCGACAAGCTGACGACAGCGTTAGAGTGTATCCGTTATGGACTGACCAGACAGGAGATATTGACATACTTGGGAGGTGAGAGCAAGTGATTGTAAAAATGAGATTCTTAAATATCAGCGGTCCGAGAGATGACATCGACCGGGTATGCGAGAAATATCTGTCAAAATATGAGATGCAGATTGAAAATGCGGTGACAGAACTTAAGACGACGGAAAATATCATGCCGTTCGTGGAAGTGAACCCGTACAGAGATCCGCTTGCAAAGGCAGAGCAGTTCGCACAGCTTCTGCCGGAGGACGGGGAAATTCGGGCAGATCTGTCAGGATCAAAGGATGATATGCTGGCGCTGATCCGGGATCTGAATCATGATTATCTGGGACTTGTGGAAGACAGAGAAAGGCTGAAGCTCAAGAAGGAAGAATTGCTTGGAAAGGAAAATGTCCTGAAACCATTTTCTGCGTTGAAAGTGGATGTTCATAAAGCATTGCAGTATCAGTACATGCAGGTACGGTTCGGACGCATTTCGCTTGACTATTACAGACGTCTTGAAAAATATCTGGCCGACAGCCTGAATGCCATATTTCTGGAGGCTGGAAAAGACAAAGGTTTTGTCTATGGCTGTTACATAGCGGCAAATGCGGATATTGCGAAAGCGGATAACACATTCCGGGCACTGCATTTTGAGAGAATTGACGTGACAGATGCTTACATCGGAACTCCTAAAGAAGCGTGTGAGAAGCTGGATCAGGATATTGAAGCAGTGCAAAAAGATATTGACGCAGATGAGGATAAGATTACAGCACTTATGAAACGTAATGCAGCCAAGCTTCTGGGAGCGAGAAAGAGACTGCAGGAGCTTGCGGACAACTTTGATATCCGTAAACTTGCAGCGAGAGTGACCAGTGAGGATGAGAGGGATGAGTTCTATATCTTATGTGGCTGGATGAGTGAAAAGGATGTAGATGCGCTTCTTGCTGAGACCCAGGATGACGATAAGATCAGTATCATGGTCGAAGATGAGCGTGACCAGTATTTTGGTGATCCCCCGACAAAGCTTGAGAACCCGAAGGTATTTAAACCATTTGAAATGTTTATCAAGATGTACGGACTTCCGGCTCACGATGAGATGGACCCGACCATGTTCGTGGCACTGACCTATACATTTATATTCGGAGCCATGTTCGGAGATCTTGGCCAGGGCTTCTGCCTCTTTGCAATTGGCGGAATCCTGTATCTGACAAAGAAGATCAATCTGGCAGGAATTATTTCCATTGCAGGTATTTTTTCCATGTTCTTCGGATTTATGTTCGGAAGCGTATTTGGATTTGAAGATATTATTGAAGCCCACTGGTTAAGGCCTGTATCGGCAATGACGAATCTGCCGTTTATCGGGCAGCTTAACTCCGTATTCGTCGTTGCCATTGCATTTGGTATGGCACTGAATATTCTGGTGATGATCTTCAATATTATCAATTCGGCGAAAGCCCACGATAAGGAAAATATGTTATTCTCCACCAATGGTGTGGCAGGACTTGTATTTTATGGATTCCTGGTACTGACAGTAGTACTTTATATGACCGGACACAAGACTCCGGGAAATGTAATGCTTGTGATTTTCCTTGGAATTCCGGTGCTCCTCTTTGTATTTAAAGAGCCACTTGGAAATCTGGTAGAGAAACGTCATAAGAAAATGGAAGGCGGCAAGGTCATGTTCTTTGTACAGGCATTTTTTGAATTGTTCGAGACCATGTTAAGCTACTTCTCCAATACCATTTCTTATGTGCGTATCGGAGCATTTGCAGTGAGCCATGCGGCAATGATGGAAGTTGTACTGATGCTCTCCGGAGCGAGTGCGGGAAGCACGAACTGGATCATATTTGTCATCGGTAATATCATAGTCTGTGGACTGGAAGGACTGGTAGTTGGTATCCAGGTTCTGCGTCTGGAATATTACGAGATGTTCAGCCGTTTTTATAAAGGAACAGGAAGAGAATTCAAACCATTTCATAAACAGAGCGAGTAGGAGGAAGAAGTCATGACATTAACTGTAAAATTATTACTGGTGGCAGCACTGGTACTTGGAATTATCGTACCATTTGGATATTTCCTTAAGGGAGAGAGAAGTAAGAAACGTTACAAACGTGCACTTGGAGCAAATGTTGTCTTTTATTTTGGAGCATTTGCCATCGCAGCGATCATGTTATTTTCCGGAGATCCGGTATACGCTGCAGAGACAACAGCAGCCGCTTCAAATGCAACTGGATTTGGTTATATCGCAGCCGCACTGTCAACCGGTCTTTCCTGTGTCGGTGGTGGTATTGCCGTAGCAAGTGCAGCAAGTGCCGCTCTTGGAGCAATCAGCGAGGACTCCAGCGCACTTGGTAAGTCACTGATCTTCGTAGGACTGGCAGAAGGTGTGTGTCTGTATGGACTGATCATCTCCTTCATGATCCTCGGTAAATTATAAGATGAAAATGTATCTGATCAGTGATAATGTCGATACTCTGACGGGACTGAGACTGGCGGGCGTAGATGGAGTCGTTGTACATGAAAGAAACGAACTGCGTGAAGAATTAGAAAATGCCATGAATGACAAAGAAGTTGGTGTCATTCTGCTGACTGAGCGGTTCGGACGGGAGTTCCCGGATCTTATCAACGAGATTAAGTTACAGCGGACCATGCCGCTTTTGATCGAGATTCCGGACAGACACGGAACCGGACGTAAAAAAGACTTTATCACATCGTATGTGAATGAGGCTATAGGATTAAAACTATAGGAAGCAGGTGATTGTGTGACAGTAGATGAGAAGATAACAAGACTGCAGGAATCTGCAATGCAGGAGGCAAGAAGCAAAGGGAATGCGATTGTGGAACAGCATAAGAAGGCGCTTACCCATGTCTTTGAGCAACATAAAGCAGAGGCACTGATACAGGCAGACACAAGAATCAAGGCTGAAAAGACTAGCGTGAAGCAGCAGCTTGGTATGGCGAATTCAAAGGCTGCGCTGGAACTTAAGCGAGAGCTTGGAGCTGCCCAGAAGCGTTTGAAAAAGCAGCTTTTTAAAGAAGTCGAAGAAAAACTGTCTGCATATATGAAGACGGAAAAATATCAGGATCTTCTGGTAAAATATATTGAAAAAGCGGTAGCATATTCTGACCGCGGCGAGATGACGATTTATGTTAATCCGACAGACGCAGATAAGAAAGCGTATCTGGAGGAGAAGACAGGATTTACACTGAGTATCAGCAAAGAAGACTTTATCGGTGGAATCCGTGCAGTCATTCCAGAGAGAAATATTCTGGTAGATTATGCATTTAAGGGCGCGCTGGAGAGAGAATATCAGAAGTTCACATTTGGAGGAGGTATGGGCAGTGGACGCTAAACATACTGGAAAAATATATGGAATTAACGGCCCTGTCATTTATCTGAAAGGCAGGACCGGATTTAAGATGTCCGAGATGGTCTATGTAGGAGAAGAACGTCTGGTAGGAGAGGTTATTTCTCTGGACAAGGACAGGACAACGATTCAGGTCTATGAGGAGACTTCCGGTCTGAAGCCGGGAGAGATTGTGGAGGGTACCGGAGATGCAGTATCTGTTATCCTCGCACCTGGAATTATCAATAATATTTTCGACGGAATTGAACGTCCGCTGGAAAAGATTGCGCAGGCAAGTAATGGCGCATTTATTACAAGAGGTGTCAGTGTAGATTCTCTGGATCTTGATAAGTTGTGGGATACACACATGACGGTTGCAGAAGGTGACGCACTCCAGGGAGGGGCAATCATTGCAGAAGTTCCGGAGACGCATGCGATCGTGCACAAATGTATGGTTCCGCCGGATGTGGAAGGAATCGTGGTCAGTGTCGTACCTGACGGACAGTATCATATCAATGATACACTTGTTGTGATCGAGACAACAGAAGGGGAGAGAAAAGAACTCTCCATGATGCAGAAATGGCCGATCCGTGTGCCAAGGCCGGTGCATCACCGTTATTCTGCAAGAGTTCCGCTTGTGACGGGACAGCGTGTCATGGATACTATGTTCCCTCTGGCGAAAGGCGGAACAGCCGCAATTCCGGGAGGATTCGGAACAGGAAAGACGATGAGCCAGCATCAGATCGCAAAATGGTCCGATGCGGACATTATTGTATATATCGGATGCGGAGAGCGCGGAAATGAGATGACACAGGTTCTGGAGGAGTTCTCAGAACTGGTGGATCCAAGAACGGGGAATCCGCTGATGGACAGAACGACTCTGATTGCCAACACATCCAACATGCCGGTAGCTGCCCGTGAGGCATCTATTTACACAGGACTTACACTGGCTGAGTATTATCGTGACATGGGATATGATGTCGCAATTATGGCGGATTCTACATCCCGTTGGGCAGAGGCTCTTCGTGAGCTGTCCGGACGTCTGGAAGAGATGCCGGCAGAGGAAGGATTCCCGGCTTATCTGGCATCCAGACTTTCTGCATTCTATGAGCGTGCCGGTATGATGCAGACATTAAATGGAGCTGTAGGTTCTGTTACAATCATTGGAGCAGTATCTCCGCAGGGAGGAGACTTCTCCGAGCCGGTCACACAGAATACGAAGCGATTTATCCGTTGCTTTTGGGGACTGGATAAGTCTCTGGCATATGCAAGACATTATCCGGCGATCCACTGGCTGACCAGTTACAGCGAGTACTTACCGGATTTAAGTGCATGGTATGCTGATAATGTATCTCCAAAGTTTGTGGACTATCGGAACCGTCTGATGAATATTCTGAACCAGGAGAACAGTCTCATGGAGATTGTAAAACTGATCGGTAGTGATGTACTTCCGGATGATCAGAAGCTGACATTGGAGATTGCCCGCGTGATTCGCCTTGGATTCCTGCAGCAGAACGCATTTCACAAAGACGATACGTGTGTATCTCTAAAGAAGCAGTTCGGTATGATGGATATTATTCTGTATCTCTATAAGAAATGCAGAGAACTGGTGGCAAGAGGTATGCCGATGTCTGTTTTGAAGGCAGAGGGTATCTTTGAGAAAGTTATCGCTATCAAATACGATGTGCCAAATGGCGAGTTACAATTATTAGATATGTACAAAGTAGATATCGACCGTTTCTACGATACAGTGATTGAGAAAAATGCATAGAAGGAGGTCAAGATCATGGCAATAGAATATCTGGGACTAAGCAGCGTTGAAGGCCCTCTGGTTGTTCTGGAAGGAGTTCAGGACGCATTCTATGATGAAATCGTGGAATTTGTAGTCGATCATAAAACAAAGAAAATGGGGCGTATTGTGGAACTGAATGAGGACAAAGCAATCATTCAGGTATTTGAAGGAACCGAGAATATGTCCCTGGACAATACACATACGAGATTGATGGGACGTCCGATGGAGGTTACTGTATCACCGGAAATGCTTGGAAGAACCTTTAACGGAATCGGACAGCCGATCGATGATATGGGACCACTCATTTCCGAGGATAAACGTGATGTTAACGGACTTCCGCTTAATCCGGTCAGACGTGAGTATCCAAGAAACTATATCCAGACAGGAATTTCAGCCATTGATGGTCTGACAACACTGATCCGTGGACAAAAGCTTCCAATTTTCTCAGGAAATGGACTTCCACATGACCAGTTAGCAGCGCAGATTGTAAAACAGGCCTCTCTGGGCGGTGATTCTGATGAGGATTTCGCAATTGTGTTTGGAGCTATGGGAGTTAAGCATGACGTGGCAGATTTCTTCCGCAAAACATTTGATGAGAACGGAGTATCCGACCATGTGTGTATGTTCCTGAACCTGGCAAATGACCCTGTCGTAGAGCGTCTGATCACACCAAAGGTAGCACTGACTGTGGCAGAATATCTGGCGTTTGAGTGTAACATGCATATTCTTGTAATCCTGACAGACATGACTTCTTTTGCAGAGGCACTTCGTGAGGTATCCTCTTCAAGAGGAGAAATTCCGTCACGAAAAGGATATCCAGGTTATCTTTACAGTGAACTGGCAACAATTTATGAGCGTGCCGGAATTGTGGAAGGGGCAAATGGATCGGTGACACAGCTTCCGATCCTGACCATGCCGAATGACGACATCACGCACCCGATTCCTGACTTGACCGGATATATTACGGAAGGTCAGATCGTACTGGACCGCAATCTTTATGGACAGTCAGTTTATCCGCCAATTAATGTATTGCCGTCACTGTCACGTCTGATGAAAGACGGAATCGGAGAAGGCTATACGCGAGACGATCACCAGGCGCTGGCGAACCAGTTATTTGCTTCCTACGCAAAAGTAGGAGAGGCAAGAAACCTGGCCTCCGTTATCGGTGAAGATGAATTGTCACCACTGGATAAGAAATATCTGGAGTTCGGACGCGAATTCGAACAGCGTTATATTGGTCAAGGAACAACAGAGAACCGTACCATTCAAGAGACGCTGGATCTTGGCTGGGAACTGTTAGCACTGCTTCCAAGAGAAGAACTGGATCGAATCGATACAAAACTCATTGATTTCTATTATCCGAAGAAGAATGAAGCGTAAAAATGATTTAGAAGTGCAGGAATCTGGAAAATATGCCAGAATTCTTGCATTATAATTGCTATATTGCAAAAATGGGAAAGGAGGGAGTCTATGGATCCAAGAGAGTTTCCGACCAAGGGAAATCTGATGCTTGCCAAAAACTCGCTGGCACTTGCCAATCAGGGCTATGAACTGATGGACAAAAAACGAAATATACTTCTTAAAGAACTGATGGGACTTATCGATGAGGCAAAAGGCATCCAGGAAGAGATAGATTCCACATTTACCCAGGCATATGCGTGCCTGCAGCGCGCTAATATTGAGATGGGAATCAGCAGGGTACAGGAATTCGCATTCACTGTACCAATTGAAGATTCCATTCGTATACAGACTAGAAGTATTATGGGAACAGAGATTCCACATATCAAATATGATGAAAAGCAGAATGACCTGACCTACTCACTCGGAGATACAGGAGAATCGCTGGATATCGCCAGGGAGGCATTCCGAAAGGTAAAGAATCTGACCATCAAGTTGGCTGAAGTCGAGAATTCAGCATATCGTCTGGCAACGAACATCAAAAAGACACAGAAACGTGCCAATGCTCTGAAGAACATCACCATACCGATGTACACGAATCTGGTCTACAACATCAACAACGCGCTGGAAGAAAAAGAAAGAGAAGAATTCACAAGGTTAAAAGTAATAAAACGAAGACAATAATTTAATTGGGGACGTAGTAAAATGTCAAAATACTACGTCCCCATCAGCGATTAAGGGTGTCCCTAACTGTAATCAGGGGTGCCCTTTTCTTAAGGAATTCTTAGAATTTTTTAACAAAGAATTCATAGTCTGGGAAAGGGTTTCGATGTATAATAAATACCATAAAGGAAAAATTTTCATATTGTATGATAGATTCTAAGATTTGCCAGAAAATGACGGGCAGATATCTTGAAGCTTCAGATACACAGGAGGAATATTTATGGCATTGCGTAAAAAGCATGAGGTTCTGGAAGAACCGCAGGATTATGAGATAGAGCGCCGGGAGACACCGAGATATAATCCGGATCCCGAAGCGGGACTTTCGGCGGCTCAGGTGGAGCAGCACCGTGAGGATGGTTGGCGCAATGTGTCAGTCGCACCACCGGCACAGACCACGAAAG
>OLOO01002204.1_pt1 | contig 11224 bp, 10 predicted proteins | sample 1672621 | NCBI WGS metagenome assembly OLOO01 (sample SAMEA3136706, study PRJEB25190) | human gut metagenome | biome: human gut; feature: human-associated habitat; material: faeces | place: Austria | collected 2013 | reverse complement strand
AAATATAGGGGATAGGCTCTCTTTGCGGGCGTCTGTTTCGCTCTACAAATCAGAATTTTTCCATTTTCTCATTATGTAGAAATAGTATGGAAGTAACGGTACCAATGCTGCCAGCCATGCCGCTGGATCTGCCATACAAACACCCGCAAAGCTGGTTTTTCCCGCTACTAAGGTTACTATTGCCGTTCTAGCTACAAGTTCAAAGATTCCGCCAATCATAGGAATTAATCCGTAGCCCATTCCCTGTAAGGTATTTCTGTAAAGGAAAATACTTCCTAGGAACGGATAAAACCAGAATACAGTATGGAAATAGGTAACCGCTACTTTAATTACTTCTGTTTCTGACGGACTGATAAATAGATAAGTCATGTATTTTCCAAAGAAGAACATTGCAATCATGTTTACAACACTCCATCCCCAGATCATATACTGTGTGCAGCGCACTCCCTGTTTTACACGATCCATTTTACCAGCTCCACGGTTCTGACCGACATAGGTAGCAATTGTTGCACCAAAGGCTACAAAGACAGTCATGAAAATATTTTGTAATTTTCCGGCAGCAGAGAATCCTGCCATGCAGTTTTCTCCATAAATATTGATGGCTCCCTGCACGATAATTGTTCCAATTGCAGTAATGGAAAATTGTAATGCCATAGGGATACCAAGGCCTAATAACTTGCCTAATGATTTTAATGCAATCTGGAAATCTGTTTTCTTTAATCGAAGGATTGGGAACTTTTTGCATATATAAATAAAACAGAGGAGTGCGGAAATTGCCTGTGCAATTACAGTTGCATAAGCACAGCCCTCTACACCCATTCCCATCACTACGATGAGTACAATATCAAGTACAACATTGATACCCGCAGAAATCATAAGAAAGTATAATGGAGAACGGGAATCTCCCAAGGCTCTTAAGAAAGCGGACAGGGCATCATAGGCTACCGTAACAAGCAATCCCATATAAATAATTCCCATATAGCCTTTTACAGAGGGCATGATTTCATCCGAATAATTCATCAGGCGAAGAATCTGTTCATTTGCGACAGAAAAACCTATCGTCATTACAAGGGCAAATGCAACGGATAAATAAATAGACATTGCAACATAATGTCTCATTCTATCATATTGTTTTGCACCAAAAGACTGAGCGACCATAATTGCAAATCCACTGGTCAGGCCATTAAGCCAGCCAATGACAAAGAACATCAAAGAACCGGTACTTCCAATTGCGGCCAGTGCCTGTACTCCTAAAAACTGTCCTGCTACGATGGAATCTACTACATTATAAAACTGCTGGAATAAGTTTCCCAGACACATCGGTATCATAAACTTGATGATTAGCTTTGCCGGACTTCCGATGGTCATATCGTTAATTGTCGTTTTTGACATCTTTTACTCTCCTTTTTCAGGACATATTAAAAAAATACTTTCAAAATTTCTTTTAATTTGCCTTTTCTTTTAATTTCTTTTATAATTATTCAGAGTTACTACTATACCACACTTTGGGAGGATTATCATGCATGTAGGACGAAAAACACAAAAAAGAGAAAAGTCAGCGATGTCTGTCTCACTTTATGGCAACTTACTTTTTGTCGTAATCGAACTTATCATGGCAATTGTAACCAGTTCCCAGGCTGTTTTGCTTGATGCTGTCTATGACGGGGTAGAGTTTGTGATGCTTCTGCCATCACTTTTTCTGATTCCATTTCTTTATCGGCCGGCAAATGAACAGCATCCATTTGGATACACGCAGATAGAGACCTTATTTATTGTAATAAAGGGTATAACGATGACAGCCGTTACTTTTGGATTAATTTTTAATAATATTAACCTTATGATTCATGGCGGGCATATAATTTCATTTAACACTGTCGCATATTTTGAACTTTTTGCCTGTGTTCTTGGAATTATCGTTACAGTTTATCTTTACATAAAAAATAAAACAATGCAATCCCCTCTTATTAATATGGAAATGCAGGGCTGGCGCATGGACAGTGTTGTTTCTTTTGGTATGGCCTGTGCCTTTTTGCTTCCAATGTTTATTCCTTTTGCATGGTTTCAGAAGTTTGTCCCTTATCTCGACCAGATTATTACCGTTGTTTTGTCCCTTATTATGATTCCTGCACCAATCCACACAATCATTACCGGATTCCGTGATCTGATGCTAATTCCACCGGAAGAGGAAACTATTGAGGATATTAAAGCAACCGTAGAACCTATTATTGGTATCTACGGTCACAAAAATCTTTATTATGATATTGTAAGAACCGGACGAAAACTCTGGGTCAGTGTCTATATCACCTTTGATAAAGACATTGTTTCCCTATCCAAGTTCAAATTTCTTCAAGATGAATGTATTCTTGCGCTTGCAAAGAAATATCCTGACTTTTACTTTGAACTTCTGCCAGATATTGAGTTTACCGGGCTAGAGCGTGTTTAAGAAATGCTCCGGAAGAAAATTGTGATAATTTCATAAAACAGAAAAAGTTTTCCACGCTCTGAAATCTATTAATTCTGCAATATTCTTCCCTCTTATATATTGCCCTGCTTACTTTCTTTTTTTAATATGTACCTCTGGAATTGCTACATTCTCATAGGTAATAAATCCATCGTCTTTCTTTTCAGGCTGTTCTTCACCCTTATCTTCTCCAATATGAAGTTCTGGCATAGCCAGATTCTCACTAGATACTTTATAATCTACATGACGCTCTGCGTGTTTTACTTTTTTCTTTTTACCAAACATAAAAAATCCCTCTTTCATACTGTAAAAATTATAATTATTAAGCTCTGTAAGTGAAGAATCTGGCAATTGAATCACCAAAGATTCCCGCTTAATTTTCTGAACAATCCACATATTCATTACTCATTTGACAGCTCTTAATAATTATAAAAAGTTTATAAAAAACGTAATCGCCAAACTGTTAAGAAAGTCTGCAAATAAACTTCCAACCAGTGGAACTAATAAAAATGCCTTGACAGATGGTGCGTATTTCTCACATACTGCCTGCATATTTGCCATCGCATTTGGAGTGGCTCCCATACCGAATCCACAAACTCCCGATGAGAGTACTGCCGCATCGTAATCTCTTCCCATAACATTAAATACAACAAAATATGTGTAAAGGAACATAAGAATCGTCTGTCCAGCAAGCAACGTAATCAGTGGAAGTGCCAAATCAGCAAGCTGCCACAACTTTAAGGTAATCATCGCTATTCCTAAGAAAAGGGAAAGACTGATACCTCCGATGTCATTGATCTCACCCATGTAAATCGTGAACTTTCCTGAATACTCTCCAATATTTCTCATACAGGCTGCTGCAATCATGGCTCCGATATAAATCGGAAAAGTCATTCCTGTAAGTGATAACAGCTTAGAAATGATCGTTCCAATACCAATGGCAATGATAAGCTGAAATACTGCTGCTGGATACATACTTGCATGACGTTCATGCTTTCTCTCATCTTCAATTAAAAGACTATCATCTTCCACAACAACGGTATCTAAAAGATTTTTCTTCTCAATAAGACGCTTTCCAACTGGTCCGCCCATTACACTTCCGGCAATCAGGCCAAATGTTGCTGCTGCTGTACATAACGTACTTGCTCCCTTTACCCCGAAGTCTTCAAGAACCGGACCAAAGGCACCTGCTGTTCCATGTCCCCCTATCATTGGGATAGAGCCTGTACAAAGTCCTACAAGCGGACTGATATGTAAAAGCTTTGCAAGTCCGATTGCAAGGAAATTCTGGCATAAAATAAGTGTGATTACGAGTCCAAGGAATACGATCAATGCCCTTCCTCCACTCTTTAATACCTTTAAATTTGCCTGGAATCCTACTGATGTAAAGAAAAATACCATACAAACTTCTTTTAAAATATCATCAAAAGAAATTTCTGCGATACCTGTTACATAGCAAAGACAAGTAAAAATCGCAAATATAACGCCACCGATAACCGGCGCAGGGATACAGAACCTCTCTAAAAGTTCCACCCTTTCTTTTAAAAACTTTCCTAACATCAGAACAACTACCGCTACGGCAATTGTCTGGTACATATCTAATTGAATCTTCATAAACTATTACCTTCGGCCACTAATTGCTCTCTTTCTTTGTTGTTAGTTCTGCTGCATCCATACCACATTCCTCATAATATGCCACAGCTCCCTTATGAAACGGAATCGTGATTCCCTCCACCGCAGACTTCTCATCAAGCGAAATATCTACTGGAAGAGCATACTGTAATTCCTGCTTATTCTCAAATAAAATCTTTGTAATATCTTTTACTGTATCAGCAGAAAGCTTATCACTTGCAAGAAGCACAGCCTTCACACCAACCGTCTTAACATCCTCTGTCTGTCCATTATACGTCTCTTTTGGAATCGTACAATCCGTATAAAACTTATATGTTCCCTTTAACTTTTCCGCACTCTTCTCATCAATACTCAGAAGACGAATATCACATTTCTTTGCAAGTTCTCCAATAACTGTTGTCTGTGCTCCGGCGGTACAGAAAAAGGCATCAATCTTACCTTCTCTAAGTTCTTCCGCTGCATTGGAATAGTCAAGATTCACCTCATCAACCAGACTGTCATTAAGACCATACGCTGCAAGAATCTGCTTCGCATTCTGCTCTGTACCAGACTCTTCCTCACCAACACTGACTCTCTTATCCTGCAGATCTTCTACCGTATTAATAGAGGAATCTGCCTTTACAACAATCTGACACGCTTCTGTATACAATGCAGCAACTGCACTATAACCTCCATGCTGCTTTTCATTCTCAAAAATACCCGTTCTCTCGTAGGCATCATTTGTTAAGTCTGTCTGTGCAACCGCCATTTGGATATAACCATCCGAAAGCAGACGAAGATTCGCTGCAGAACCAGCCGTTGTCTTCACTTCCATCTTGTACTTCTTATTTTTTGATGTCACCAGATTTGCAAACGTATCACCAAATACACGATACGTTCCACCAAGACCTGCTGCACCAAATTTAATTTTCCCTGTATTTGTACCACAACTCGTTAGTATTCCCGCGAGCATAACAATACACATACACAGAGCAAACCATCTTTTTTTCACCAAAACACCTCTTTATCTCAAATTATTTTACTATCACCTTTGTTGCCTTTGTATAAGCCTCCCTTGCCTGCGGCAAACCAGAATTTAAAGTAATAACTCTCTTACCATTTCTCCAGTAAATGTCACCTGTTCCAAATGATCAACTTCAATCTGATACAGCGCATTTGCCACAATATGCTCTGCGGCCTGCTCTAAATCACGGATACCTGTTGTATCAGAGAAAATGTCGATAACAGCATCTAACGCATCGTCCGTCATAATACATTCTCCCTCACGAAGTCCAATTCGTTTCAAAACTTTTGGAAGCGCAAATTTGGAGAAGATCGCTTTCTTTTCTTCTGGCGTGTAATCTGGAATATCAATAACAGCAAAACGGGACATCAGCGGACTGCTAATCTGGCTCTTATCATTTGCTGTTGCGATAGGATAAACACCAACGGTAGGAATCATACATTCCATGTAATTATCAGTAAATCCAAGATTATCTAATAAAGTAAGAAGAACATCTGCTGGATTACCGGTTCCCTTACCAGAATTGGCTTTATCTAATTCGTTAATGATAAATACAAGATTCGATTCTCCGGCCATAGAAAAAGCATCCATGATGATTCCCGGTTTTGCATTGGCATAAATACGGGAACTTCCGGTTAACTGTTCTGGATCATTGATAGAACTCATATCTAAAGTCGTCCATGGAAGTTTTAAAATACGGGCAACAGCATATGCAATCTGAGACTTTCCGGTACCGGCAGGGCCTACAAGTAAAAGACCGTAAGCCGGAAGCGTATGTGTACGGTTAATCTGGATAATGGTTTCGATGATCCTCTGTTTTACGCGCTCCATTCCATACAATTCTTCATCGAGAATTTTTCTGGCCTCTTCCGGATCAATTGATTTAAAATAATCACTTTTCCACTGAATATTCATCATGATGGACAAAGCACGCTGGGCATGACGTCTTTCTTCTGGTGAAACTTCGCGGGAACGGGCAACAGCCAGGTTTCTTCTGGCCCACAGACGGATATTGTCAGGAAGTGTTCTTCCGGCACAGGTCATGAAGTCAGTGATACTCTGGAGACTGGTAAGTTTCATCTCATCGCTGTCTTCCTCCTCCACTTCTTCTGTTACTTCTTCTGCTGGAGCAGGACTGGCAAATAAACGTTCAATCATAAACTGTAAAAATCCATCTTCTGCAGATAACTTTGTTCTTCCACCAAAAGAAATTTCCTGAATTTTGTAAACAGCATATCCCTCTTCAACATTTTTACCAGAAAGCTGAATGTGAATATGATGTTCGCCAAGCCATTTTAAAAGACTGACAAAACGGGCATCAACCTTTAAGATATCTGCGCTGATTGTGCCATCTTCTTCTTCAAATTCAAAAGTTGTCTGTTTATTTGGATTTGCGAAAATACCAAAGGAATGATGTTTCCATTCTCTTTTTTGATTATCGATCACAAGAATTGGATTTTCCGGTGAAGCATGGTCATTATCTGAGTAAACCATCGCGTATGTGCAGCGTACAGGCTCTTTTTTAGCCTGCATATTACTAAAATCAAATACTGGCATGATTGTTCTCCTTTTATATATAGTAAATGTATAATTTGAAGATAATTTTATCATAAAAATGCAAGGATATCAAAGAAAGGAAAGAAAAATTATGTTTTACACAAACACAATTTAAACCCGTTTTCGTTTAAAATAATAAGCAATTCCTATGTAACATATTCCCTTACAAATCATAATTATCTAAAAAATGATGTTTCACTCCATCTTTTTTATAGGCGATAACAGTTTCAATATTTACATTTTCCACACTCTTAAAGATATGTGCTTCAACATATGGATTTTTCTTTTTGATTTCTGCAATAAGCTGCTTTATCTCTACTCTCTTAGACTGATTTTCCTCGTTATTACATGTTGTACAAGTATCTGTAAATTTACATGCACACTGAATAAACCGAAGATCGTTATAATCTCTCCATGCCTTAATATCATCCTCACGGATAAGATATAATGGACGAATCAATTCCATCCCCTCAAAATTCGTACTATGAAGTTTCGGCATCATCGTCTGGATCTGCGCGCCGTAAAGCATTCCCATAAGAATCGTCTCAATAACATCATCATAATGATGTCCCAGAGCTATTTTATTACAGCCCAATTCCTTTGCAAAATTATAGAGATACCCTCTTCTCATTCTGGCACAGAGGTAACATGGAGACTTTTCAATATGATATACAGATTCAAAAATATCAGATTCAAAAATATGAATAGGAATCTTTAATTTTCTTGCATTCTCTTCAATAACCTTTCTGTTTTCCGGACTATATCCTGGGTCCATAACTACAAACTTCACCTCGAATGGAAACTTATTATGCAGTTTTAACTCCTGAAAAAGCTTCGCCATCAGCATAGAATCCTTTCCGCCAGAAATGCATACCGCAATACAATCTCCTTCTTTTACAAGTTCATACTGATTAATCGCCTTTGTAAACTTACACCAGATATTCTTACGAAACTTTTTTCGGATACTCTTCTCTACCTGTGCACATACCTCGTCTGCCTGCTGATTCTTCATTTCATTTAACAACCAGGAAGTATATCCGCCTTTTAAACTATATGCATCATATCCTCTATCGCGTAATTCTTCTGCAAGTTCCTGACTAATACGTCCTCGCGCACAGTAAATAATCAGCTTCTTTTCCGCAGAATCTTCTCTTTCTGCCGCCTCTGCCTCATCTGCTTTTACAAGTCCACCCGAATATTTTTCTAAAATTTCTTCCTTGCTCATATGAATTGCTCCGGGAATGATTCCGTGTCCTACTTCTACATCTCCACGCATATCAAGTAATATATAGCTGTCTGGCGTTAATTGTCCTAACTCATTTATTGTAATATCCATCTATTTACCCTTTCATTTTTATAACTTTTTATCATTCTCAAACTTCTATTTTTACCATTAAACAGATTGAAATACATTCTGAAAAACTCACAGAGAGATATTATCACGTTTTTTTAAGATTTTCCATCAAAAATCATAGAATAATACAGGTATTTTTATATTGACATTTCATTTCTCATGGGTTATAATCTAATCACAGTAATAGTTACTATTTTTATTTACAAGAGGTATTATAACCATATTAAAATTTTAGAAAAGGAGAAGAACACATGGCTAAATTTTATCGTACAGAAGACAGAACAGTATTATTAGAATTATTTGGGGCAGGTTCCTCTGTAGAGAACCTTAAGAATTTAAAAGCGAACACAACAGATGCCGCTGTAGAGAAACACGTTCCTGTAGTAACACAGGAAGGTAATAAGATTACCGTTGCTGTTTCCTCCGTAGAACATCCAATGCTTCCAGAACATTATATTATGGGCGTATATATCGAAACAAAGAACGGTGGACAGCTCCATAAATTCCAGCCAGGAGATACTCCGAAAGCTACTTTTACTTTAGCTGATGGAGATGAATTTGTAGCAGCTTACGAATACTGCAATCTCCACGGATTATGGAAGGATAAATAGGAATTTGCCGGGGTGAGTAAACAGACGAACCCCCAGAGAAAATATCCCCTATATCTGTGACTTTAGTCGCGGCGGTTTGAATATTCGCTTAAGTGCTCGTATCCAAACCTTGCTCCGAGGCCACAGATATAGGGGATATTCTCTCTGGGGTTCCGGCTATTCCAATCCGGCAAATTTATTAAAAGATTTGGGGAAGAAGACAGGAGAATAAAGCTATCTGGGAAACTAAATTTCAAAGAATTGACACAGAAATCCATAAGAAAAATTATTATTTTTACACATTAAAACAATAATATAAGTATCGAACTCTTATGACTCAACTTTTTAAAAGGCCATAATCTTCTGGTGATTCCCCAATCACTCCAACATGAAATAGTAATTCCATCTCCGGCCAAAACACAGCACCCAAAGAGAGCAGGTATCCTATATTTGTGGCCTTAGAACGAGGATTGAATGTGAGCGCGGAGGCGAACATTTAACCCGCAAGTGATAGAGTCAAAATATAGGATACCTGCTCTCTTTGAGTGTGTCTTCTTGCCTGCGGTAATTATTATTTCACTGACAAATTCCTATTGTACTATATTTTCGCTCTTGACTTAAGTATGATTTCGTACTATAAATACCGTAAGTACGAAATCATACTTTTTTTTATGAAAGATAATTTTTCCACTACTCCATATATGAGTTCAAATTTACGGGAATATAATCGTATTTATAAAGAAGTGAATGATATTTACCGAGATGCTGCTTCAAAATTCGGGCTTTCCAACAGCGTATTTGACATTTTATATACCATCTGCGAAGTCGGGGAGGGCTGCCTGCAAAAAGATGTCTGCGATGCTACTTTTATTCCAAAGCAGACTGTTAACTCCGCTATTCGTAAATTAGAACAAGAAGGTTATCTCACTCTTTCTAATGGAAAAGGCCACAGCAAGCACATTCTTTTGACGGAAAGTGGACATACTTTATTAAAAGAGACTATTTTTCCTATCGTAGAAGCAGAAAATGAAGCTTTTACTGAATTAAGTTTCGAAGAATGTAATTTATTGCTAAAGTTACATAGTAAATATACTACTGCATTGCGGGAAAAGTTTTCAAAACTTTAAATTTAAGAAGTTAGATAAACATTTTACCTTAAATAACAATGTATCAAGGAGTTTTTATGAAAATTCAATTATCCGAACATTTTACTTATAAAAAATTATTGCGTTTTGTTCTCCCCTCTATTATCATGATGATCTTCACTTCGATTTATAGTGTGGTAGATGGACTTTTTGTATCTAATTTCGTTGGTAAGACAGCTCTTGCTGCTATTAATCTGACACTCCCGATTATAATGGGATTATCCGCTCTTGGATTTATGATTGGTACAGGAGGCAGCGCAATTGTTGCCAGGATGCTTGGAGAAAAAAAGAGAGAAAAGGCAAATGAATATTTTTCCATGCTCATCTATGTGACGGCAATCGGCGGTATCCTTTTATCCATTCTTGGAGCAATTTTCATCCCGGCGATTGCTTCCATGCTCGGGGCAAAAGGACAGCTTCTTTCTAACTGCATTTTATACGCCAGACTTTCTTTTATTTCCATGCCTGCCTTTATGCTGCAAAATGTATTCCAGAGCTTTTTTGTTACAGCAGAAAAACCGCATCTTGGTCTTTACGTTGTCATTGCAGCTGGTGTGACAAATATGGTACTTGATTTTCTATTTGTCGGCATTTTAGGATTTGGACTTGCCGGAGCTGCACTTGCGACAGTATGCGGCGAATTTATTGGTGGACTCTTTCCTATTTTTTATTTTACAAGGAAAAATTCCAGCTTGCTCCGTCTTGGCAAAACTCACTGGAACGGTCATGTGCTTTTACAGACCTGTATTAACGGTTCTTCTGAGCTTATGACGAATCTTTCCAGTTCCATTATGAACTCACTTTATAACATACAGCTTATGAAATTTGCCGGTGAAAATGGAGTCGCAGCTTACGGGACAATGATGTATATTAACTTCATTTTTCTTGCAATATTTTTCGGTTATTCCATTGGAAGCGCACCGGTTATCAGCTATCATTATGGTGCTGGGAATCAGGACGAACTTAAAAATCTATTTAGGAAAAGCCTTCGCTTAATAGGTACATGGGGAATCATGCTTGCACTACTCTCACAGCTACTTGCCGCTCCTCTCTCCAAACTTTTTGTTGGATACGATGCAGAACTTTTTGCCATGACAGAACACGGTTTCCGCATTTATTGTCTTGCTTACCTGATTAATGGCTTCAATATATTCGGTTCCTCCTTCTTTACCGCACTGAACAACGGTGTTATATCCGCCGCAATTTCCTTCCTGCGTACCCTGGTCTTCCAGATTATTATGATCCTTTTACTTCCAACATTATTGGGAATCAATGGAATCTGGAGCGCTGTCGGAATTGCAGAATTAATGACATTATGCGTAACTATCACCTTCTTCATCAAGCAAAGAAAAAAATATCTCTATGTTTAGTTTTACTATTTAATTCATTAGACAAACTACAGACGAAGCCAGTGAAGTTCATAAGCCATATTTGTGGCCTCGGAGCAAGGTTTAGATGCGAGCGCATAAAGCGAGCATTTAA
>OLOO01002202.1_pt1 | contig 11229 bp, 10 predicted proteins | sample 1672621 | NCBI WGS metagenome assembly OLOO01 (sample SAMEA3136706, study PRJEB25190) | human gut metagenome | biome: human gut; feature: human-associated habitat; material: faeces | place: Austria | collected 2013 | reverse complement strand
ATATCCCATATGTACGATTATCCTCCTTTCTTGCAGAAAATGGCTTAAAATATATGGTTTGCATTAAAACTTCTCGGATAATTATTACCGTTATGATACAATAATCCTATCAAATTAAAGATAGGAGTGATTACATGAGTAATTATCGCAAAAGTTTAAAGGTATACGAGCCGCCTGAATGTTTTAAGGATGGATTTGATTCATTCATTAATTCATTAAAGCCACGCAGTTTAAAGGAAGCGACAATATACAAATATCGTAGGGATTGCACTTTCATGCTGACAAGCTTTTTTGAAAACGGCATCACACAATGGTGTGACATAACGCTTCAAACGGTTACAGATGCTTTTAAGCACAGTAATAACAAGCCGAGTTTCCGCACATCCGCAAGACTATTTTTCGCTCATCTGGTTAAAATCGGGTTAGCGCATTCAAATTTTGGAGATGTCTTGCCAGTTGCCCGGAGGGCTCAGAAAGTTCCATCGTTATTCTCTAAGGATGAAATAGAACTATTATTGAACTCTATTAATAGAGATACAACAAAGGGTAAACGCGATTATGCAGTCATATTGCTCGCATTAAGACTGGGATTGCGCAATTCTGACATTAGGATGCTCACATTTGATAACGTTGACTTTGACAATCGTTTTATTGATTTCACCCAATACAAAACATCTGTACATCACAGGTTGAATATTCCTAATGATGTTAAAAATGCTTTGGCTGATTACATCAATAATGCGAGACCAGAGTCCGAGGAGCCGTATATCTTTCTGGGAAGTAAACTCCCATATTCGCCCTTGACCGGAAGCGGTATTACAGCTATCGTTACAAATTGCTTTAAAAAAGCAGGCATTGAAAGCAACGGGCGGCATCTTGGTCCTCATGCTTTAAGAAGCACTTTTGCCAGCGAGCTTCTTGCTGAGAAAGTGCCCTATGACGCTATTCGTGTGATATTAGGTCATACAGATCCGGGAAGTACCAGATTTTACACTAAGATGTCCATTGAAGATTTGCGTACCTGCGCTCTTGCTGTACCTCCTCCAAGTGGATTGTTTGCGGAGTATCTGAAAGGGGTGAGCATATGAAACAGTCATCATTACCTTTCAGCAGCATATTTGCCGATGAAATGAGGCAATATTTAGAATTGGCTGAAAGCGCTGATAAAGTTACTGAAAGTTATTACTATACATTCAAAAGGCTTGATGATTTTATAGTCAAACAAAATTATCAAGAAAAAATTTTATCAGCTGACATTCAGTATGCATGGATTAATACGCTTGATACCAGTTCAAGGAGCCGAGCCGGTGAAGCCAGTCGTTTACGGCAATTTGCACGATATCTTAATGCGTTAGGAATACCCGCAATCGAAATTGAGAGTGTTCGTGTTTCATCAGATTATGTTGCTCATAATTTTACAGACGATGAAATCGCCCGAATTATTGATGCTGCAGACAATTTAATATCACACATGAATGTCTTTGTCGTTAAGGAATACTTTCCTTTGATACTCCGAATCTTGATTGGCTGCGGCATGAGGATAACAGAGGTGCTCGAGCTGCGCTGGACAGATATCAATCTCGATACCGGAGTTATCACGGTTGTAAATGCCAAAAACAAACGACAACGTTTTGTGCCTATGCATCAGTCTTTAACAGATATGCTAAAGTTGTATCAAAAGCGGATTCGCCGATTTGACAAAAACAGCTTTGTATTTGAAAATCCGCTTGATTTTGATAACCCTTATGGGTATCGAGTCTTCAGCCATTGGTTCAATCAGGTTTTACGAAAAGCCAATATACCGCACATGAAGCGAACATACCGGGCAGAGGGGATATGCGTTCATGCGCTACGACACTACTTCACATTTAATTCTTTTCAGAAATCTGAAAAAGAAGGACGCTGCTTTTATGATACCGCACCATTTCTGTCGGCATACTTGGGACATTCCAATTTTGTTGCCACTACAGAATACATCACTGATGACTATATGATGTACACGGTGTCACACGAACGAATGAATGATGGTATCGGCAGTCTTTTCCCGGAGGTGAGCTTCAAATGACCAAACGAGTAAATGAAGTTTTATCCATAATGGAAGACTATTTCACCAACTATCTGCCGTTCGTAAAAGGCTTAAGTTCTAACACAATCAAATCATATCAATATGCCTTTCAGCTTCTGTTTAAATATTTGGAAGCAGAGAAAAACATATCGCCTGAGCAGATATCTTTTCAAGCGTTATCCGGTGATACCATTCCAGACTTTCTGCTATATCTGGAACAGGAGCGAGGCTGCAGTATACATACACGGAATTTAAGGCGCTCAGCAATAGTATCATTTGCGAAATTTGCATCTAAAAAAGCGTTTGTAAGTTCATTGTCGTTCTACACAGATGTGATTGATTTACCTGTAAAAAGACAACCTAAGCAGTTAGGCGTTAAGTATTTTACAAAGGATGAAATTGCTGCTTTGTTGACACTGCCAAATACATCAAAGTTAATCGGTCAGCGTGATGTCACATTGTTAAGTTTGCTGTATGCATCCGGAGCAAGAGCACAGGAAATTTGTGATCTCACACTTGCTGATATTTCTTTTAACAAACCCACAACGATAAGACTGCACGGTAAGGGCAACAAGTCAAGAATTGTCGTGATACCGAATAGATGCTCGGCTATTTTAAAAGAATATATCAGCAGCAGGAATCTTGATTGTAGCTCAGCCAATGCAAAAAATATCCATGTGTTCCCAAGTCAGACACATGATCATATGACCATATCTTGCGTTGAGGGAATCGTAAAAAAATATGTTTCTCAAGCAAAGAAACAGTACCCGCTGATGTTCACGCAAAAGGGATATTCTCCTCATAGTTTCAGGCATTCAATAGCAGTACATATGCTTGAAGCGGGAGACTCGCTCTTAGCAATCAAGGCATTCCTTGGACATTCCAGTCTTATGACAACAGCGGTATATGCACAAGTTTCACCTGAACTGGCAAACAAATATCTGGATAGTCGCGGCAAACCGCTCCCGGAAGACTGTAATTTGAGAACAATACAACCGTTGGAATTGAGACTGCCGTTTTTATATCACAGATAAAATATTTATCAATAATTATCCGAGAAGTTTTAACAACTATCTCGGATTTTATTATGCTTTTGTAAATTAGGAAGGATAATTTTACACATGGGATATCGTAATATAGGTGCAACTTTAAGCCTTAATAACGGTAATTTTTTCGTCAATATGAAGTCCGCTGTCAATGCGAGCAATAACCTTAGAAACAGTTTAAACGGTACAACGTCTGGAATGAAAAACTTCGGAAATCAGTCTTCCGGAGTAGGCGGGGTTATAACCTCGTTGGCATCTAAGGCGGCAGTAGCCGTAGGAGCGTTTGTCGGTGTACGTCAAGCGATAGACTTCGGCAAAGATGTAGTGAATACCGGCAGAGAGTTTGAACAGGGAATGGCAAACGTATCCGCAATCTCGGGAGCAACAGGTGCAGAACTGACTGCACTTTCCGAGAAAGCAAAGGAAATGGGTGCTAAAACTAAATTTTCTGCAATAGAAGCGTCAGAGGCTATGTCATATATGGGTATGGCTGGCTGGAATTCATCGCAGATGATTGACGGTATTGCGGGAATAATGAACCTTGCCGCTGCGAGCGGTGAGGAATTAGCCGGTGTATCTGATATTGTAACCGATGCTTTGACTGCTTTCGGACTGAAAGCAAGTGACAGCGGTGAGTTTGCTGATGTTTTGGCGGTTGCATCGTCAAAGTCAAATACAAATGTATCTTTGCTCGGCGAGTCCTTTAAAAATGTTGCGGCAACTGCGGGTGCAATGGGATATTCAATGAAAGATACCACCACGGCACTCGGTCTGATGGCAAATGCCGGAGTTAAAGGTTCGGACGCAGGTACTTCTCTGAGAGGTGTTATGACAAGGTTGGCGAAACCTACCAAAGAAGTAGATGCGGCTATGTCGGCTTTGGGGATTTCTGCAGTAAATACGGACGGCAGTATGAAACCTTTATCTGTGCTTATTCCCGAACTTCAGACACGCTTCTCAACACTTACCGATGCTCAAAAAGGTCAGTATGCAACAATGATTGCCGGAAAAAATGCACTGTCGGGATTTCTGTCAATCGTGAATGCAAGTCCGGATGATTTTTACTCATTGTCTGACGCTATAAATAATTCGGAAGGTGCGGCTTTAAAAATGGCTGACACTATGAATGACACGGTAAGCGGTAAACTCACACTTTTAAAGTCGCAGTTCGAGGGTGTGAAAATTGCGATATTTGATGCACTCGGTTCATCGCAGTTCAAAGGAGTTCTTCAGTCTATGTCTGACGGACTCGGTGCATTAACTCCCGCTATTTCTTATGTTACTGTTGCAATAGGAAACGGATTGTTTTCTGCAATTCAGACAATTTATAATACCGCAAGTACAGTATTTAACGCTGTAAAGAATGCAATTCAAAATAATCAGCCGGCAATAGAACGACTTCATAATGCGTTTGATAATGTCAGGAACAGCATTGCAAACGCATTCAGTGGAAACGGTACTGCACTAATTCAGGCACTTGCAAATGTAGTAGTACCGAATTTGTGTAATTCACTTGCGTCAGTGATGAATATTGCTTCGGGGGTAATATCTGCTGCAAGCACACTTTCACCTGTGATTGCCGGAATTGCCGGAGCGGTAACCGCATATAAAATTGCCGTTGCGGCTGCAAACGTAGTCGAGGGGATAAGAAACGGACTAATTGCATTTTCTGCTGTCATGACAGGAACACAGGCGGCTGCTTTTGCACCGCTTACAACTGCGACTATCGCTCAAATTGCCGCAACACAAGCACTTAATGTGGTGACGGGAGTGTTCGGTGCAATAATGACGTTTGTCACATCACCGATAGGTCTTGTTGTTATTGCTATCGGTGCGGTTATTGCGGTGGGTGTTCTGCTCTTTAAACATTGGGACAAGGTAAAGGAAACAGCAAAAAATCTCTGGAACGGTATAAAGAATGTGTTCAACGGAATAAAAGATACAGTTTCAAATGCTTGGGGTAAAGTCAAGGAAACTGCAACAAATGTTTGGGACGGTATTAAAAATACGGTATCAACAAAACTGAATAACATCAAGAATGCATATCAGGAACACGGCGGAGGAATAAAAGGTGCAGTCGCCGGTACTATGACCGCAATAAAAGAATATTACAAGACCGGCTATGATGCAATAAACTCTCTCACGGGCGGAAAACTCGGACAGATTGTCGAGAGTGTAAAAACAAAACTTTCTTCTATGCTGAATACTGTCAAAGAAAAATTATCAGGCATAAAAGATGTATTTGGCAGTGCCTTTTCAAAAGCCTTTGAATTTGTGAGAAATTCATATAATGAAGGTGCTTTGAAACCGATAGTGGATAAATGCATAAGTGCATTTAACGGAATAAAGACAAAAATCAGTGAGAAGTTTACCGGAATTAAAGAAGCTGTCGGAGAAAAGTTGTCGTCAATCGGTGATGCCGCAAACGGAATAAAAAGCAAAATCGCAGAGAAATTTACTTCGGTAAAAACAGCAATAACTGAAAAAATTGCAGAAATAAAAACTTCGGTAAGTGTAGCACTTGCTCCTGTAAAAAATGTAATTTCCGATATTGTAAATGACATCAAAGCAACTGTTGGAAAAGTTATTGACGGTATTAAAAATCAAGTATCCGATACCGTCTTAAATATACAAACGGTAATATCAAATATTATAGGCGGAATAAAGCAGAATTTTCAAATGTTCTTTGATAATATAAAGTCTGTTTTTGAAAATATAAAAACTGCGGTGGCAGGAATATTTGAAGGCATTAAAACAACAATATCCGGTGTGTTCCAAGTGATAGTCGGTATATTTACATTGAATACTGAAACTATAAAAAACGGTGTGCAGAATGTGATAAGCGGTATTACGTTAATAATTGACGGTGCGAAGAATGTTATAATAAATATTTGGAATACGATAACATTATCCGCAGGACTTGCTTTTGACAATATAAAGACGGTTGTAACGAATGTTACAGAAGGAATTAAAACAGTAATAGACAGTATAAGAACAACATTTCAGAATGTGTTTAATTCAGTCAAAAACACAGTGTCAGGCGTCTTTAATTCAATAAAGAGTACAATAAGCAATGTATGGAACGGGATAAAAGGTATTATAAAAACTCCGCATATTGTGCAGACGGGAACTATCAGTATTGCCGGTATCAATACACCGATACCGAAACTCGGCATACAATGGTACGCAAAAGGCGGTATTATGACACGTCCGACAATGTTCGGTATGAACGGCGATTTCCCTATGGTCGGAGGTGAATCCGGAGCAGAGGCAATTCTTCCGCTCGACAGATTTTGGAATACACTGCAGAACTATATGAAACCGGTGTCTGCAAATGAGAAACCAAGCATAATAAACCAGATAAATGTTACTGTGTATTCAAACGGTGAAGATGATGATACTTTGGCAAATAAGGTGGCAAAAAGAATTGTTGAAGTGCTGGAGAATATGTGATTTTTGTGGCTGTCAACGCATGACGGCTTTTTTCTTTGCGGTTTTTTAGGTCGGAGGTGCGAATTTGGATATATATTTAAGCGTAAATAACAGAGCGGATATATTGAAAATTCCCGTTTTGCCGTCACAGTTTACCATAAGCAAACCACAGTCAACCGAAACATTTGAAACGGTATCGCACGGCGAACTTATGCTGATAGGAAGTCCGAAATTAAAAAGTATTTCTATTTCAAGCTTTTTCCCGATAAGAGATTATCCGTATCTGCGTGATAAGTCAATGAAGGGGTGGGAATATGTATATAAAATTGATACATGGATAGATTTGAAACTTCCTATACGCCTTATTATTACAGAAACACCGATAAATATGGCTGTTGCGGTCAAGGACTTTAAATACACAATAAAGACAGACGGTGACCTTTGGTACACACTTGATTTAGAGGAGTTTAATCTTCTGAATTATGAGGACCAAAGCAATGCGGAGGATGAAATTGATATGGAAGAACTTAATAAACTCAAAGAACAAGTTGCATACCTTGTAGGACTTGTTGAAACCCTTGCAAATCCAATGATATATAACTATATTGATGAAAACATGCCGGAATGGGCACGAAAGAGTGTTCAAAAGGCTGTTGACAAGGGTGTACTCAGCGGAACGGACGAAGGATGGAATTTACAATATAATGATTTGCGTGTAATTGTGTGGTTGGATAGATTGGGGCTGCTTGAATAATGTCATCGGGATTTGATGTTGCGGAACGTGCAAGAAAAGAAATGCAGGAAATAGGGGGCAAGTGCGGAAATAACAATAAATATACTCATTGGTATTCCGACAATGTTGAAAATATAGGATATAACTTTTGGTGGTGTGCGGCGTTTGTAAGCTATGTTGTAAGACAGTGCGGTGTTCCGACAAGTATAGTTCCTAATTACTCATATTGTCCTAACTGTATTGATTGGGCACGAAGAAACGGCAGACTTCATTCAAAACATCAAGTTACAAACGGTACATATACACCTCACGCAGGAGATATATTTCTGCGTGAGGGACATACCGGAATAATTGTTTCCGTAAGCGGTAACAGTTTTACTACTGTTGAAGGTAATACAGGAGGGACAAGCAACTGCAGAACTGTGGGAAGTCATACATGGAGCTTTGCAGGCGGTAATTATGATTATGTGTTTAATCCGGAATACTCCGATAAGTCAAACGGAACATCATCTTCCGGAAGTATGGAAAGCTATATGTATTCGGAAAATTCATACGGCGGAGAAAAAGAACCTACAGCTGTATGGAATAACAGAGTTAAGGAAAACATTCATCCTGCAATGCAGAACCTTACTCCGATTACGCCGACTGATGAACTGAGAATGTATGCGAATGATACCGATATAACCGAAATGATAGGAAATCTGTCGTGGAAAAACAGTATATATGAACTTGCAACTACAATGTCTTTTGATATAGCAAAAACTGACGCAGCATATCTGAAAGATTTGATGTACACACCGCAAGTCGGCGATATTATCCGAATGGTAACAAATGCAGAGATTTTTCGGGGAGTAATAACTAAGGCAGATGACGGTGACAAGAACAGTAATAAGTATACTATTGCTGACCTTGGATGGTATCTTAATAAAACAAGTCAGACATATCAGTTTAAAAATATTTCGGCAGCCAATGCTATCAAAGAAATCTGTAATGACTTGTCTATATCTATTGTAATGCTGCCGGAATTGACTGCAAATATAAAGCAGATATATTTTGATAAAACGGTATCGGATATACTCAAAGATATTCTTGAAAAGTGCGGCGGGAATTATAACTTTGATTTTGTGCCGGAAGGATTGAGAATATACAAAATCGGAGATTTGACAGCTTATCCCGAATTTCAGGTGGCGAGTAATGTGAGACAGGGATATTCGATTGATTATAGAGGCAATGTAAGCCATAGCACGTCTATTGAGGATATGTACAACTCTATTAAAATTACATCTGAAAAGGATAATGTGTATAAGGAATTGATGGTTTTGCAGAACCGTGACCTTATTGATAAATATGGCTTTTTGCAGAAAATTGTTAAGATAGATACCGAAAAAGAAAATGCCGATACAGTTGCAAAACGTGAGCTCAACGAAAATTCAAAGGTGAATGAAACTTTTTCGTTTGAAATAGTAGAGAAATATGACAGATATACCAGAGCCGGAGAAGTTATATCGGTAGACGGTGTGAAGTATGCAATCGAAAGCACAAGTCACAGTTATAAAGACGGCTGGCATTTTGATAAACTGGAGTTGAGTAAACTTGAATGAACAGTTGATTTAAAGTATGTGTTGTGGTATAATACTCTTCATAACGAGTAAAGTAGGTGTAAACGGTGGAAGAACAAATTAATCAGTCTGTGCGAGTACAGACTGAATTTGAAGAATGGGTAGAAGGCGGATGCAAAAAAGCAGAAGACCTAATTAAAGAATCGGAAAAAGAAGATTAAGAAGATTAAAGCGATTACTTAGGTAGTCGCTTTTATAATTGAAAGAATAGTTTATGACCTGAACTATATGTCAATAAAAATGTAATATTATATAATAACTAACAAGCTTATAATACACTAATATTATAATAAATGATCTGTGTTGACAATATTTGTTTATTTTGCTATAATTGTTATGGATTATGAGAAATAAAATATATTTTCAATGTGTATGAGGTATATAATCAAAGGGGATATAATGAATTTAAAATATAGAAATAATATAATAAGTATTATAAAAACAATTATAAAGTATTTAAAAAAATATGTATTACACATATTTTTTCTTATAGCCTTGTATCTTTCAATTAAGTGGTCAGAAATCCCCTTATTCAAGGTGTTAGATTATAAGATTGTTAATCAAATATTATGTCACAAAAAAGCGGTAGATGCATCTATGCTAAATATTGCAACGGGCTATATAACTGGATATTTTGTATATCTATTGACTGTATTTATTCCTCAACAAAAGAGAAAGAAACCAGTAGAAAAAGAAGTGATCAGTAAATTATCTTCATTTTATAAAGATTCTGTTTATCTTTTGTTACTTATGTGTAAGAATTGTTGTACGGAAGAAGAATGGGAAGAAATTCATAATGGTAAGTCGGATATAGAATGTTTTAATGATAAATTTTATAGACAAATAAAAAAGTTGGACATAAATAGTGATGCTGATACAATCTTTTTACATAAAGATACAAAGAATAGAATGAAATGGCATGAATATTTAAACATGAAATGCCAGAATTTTTATGAAAATTTAGAGAGCTTGTTTTTGCAGTATCATACATATTTAGATGATGAAATTATTAATGAGATTATTAAAGTAAAAAATTCTAAATTCATTGATATGTTTGTAGGAAAGGGAAATTCCTTTATGCTTTCTATACAGTCATCCAAAAATCATGTATGGTATTATGAAAATTTGCCGATAGGAATGTGTATTTTACCAGATGAACCATTCAAGATATTTGAAAATAATAAAAATGTTCAAAATATTAACATATTGGTGGATTATATTGATAATTTAAGAGAATTACATACTCTTCTGTCAGAGTATAAAAATAAATACAAATTGGATACATTACGAGAGGATTATTCTATTAGTAAGCTAAGAGGAAATGGGATGGGGCATTATAATACTGCTGTTTAAAAATAATATTTAAAGTTATTATTCATAGGCTAAGCATTTAATGCAAGATTCAGAAAAGAAGATTAAAATATAAAGCGATTACTTAGGTAGTCGCTTTTTTCGTGGAAAGGAAAAATGATATGAGTGGAGTTACAGATTTAGCGAGGCACATAAAAGCAAGAGACAATCCGTCATCATATACACCGATGTTCGGCAGAATTATATCTCTGCCGAAACTTGTAATACAGCTTGGAAACAATATTTTACTTGATGACAGTGATATAAAATCGGTCTTTGATATTTATGAAACACAAGAGAGGGACAATCATACGGAATACAAATATCTTGGAAAAGAAGTGGTTTTGTTGCCGTATGACAACGACAACAAGTTTGTTGTGATAGGAGTAACCGAATAATGAAAAAGACATTTGATTTTGATTTCGGTAATGGCGAATTTGTTATGAAAGACGGTAATCCTGTTATTTTATCGGGCATTAATGCTCTTAAGCTATGGATACAAAAATGTATGCGTACACAGCTTTACAGATACTCCATATACAAAGACAAACAATACGGTGCAAATATTGAAGATTTGGTGATAGGAAAATCATATAACTTTGATTTCGCAGAATCGGAACTTCGCAGAGAAATAGAAACAGCACTTTTGCGGAATGAGGATATTTATAGTATGAGCGGTTTTTCTGCGGAGAAAGTCGGAGCGACACTTAAAATATCTTTCACATTGAACACAGCTTACGGAAAAAGTGCGGAGGTATACACCATATGACACTTGATGAAATAATTGAATATATGCTGTCGAGCGTGCCGGAAGAATATGATATTTCGGTCGGCTCGTTTTTTTATGACCTTCTTTATCCGGTGGCAGAACAAATATATCTGTTGCAGAAAAGGATAAGCAGACTGTCAGAAAACACATTTGCCGTGACGGCAGAGGGAGAATACCTTGACCGCAAGACAGCCGAGCAGAATATAGTTCGTAAA
>OLOO01002196.1_pt1 | contig 11267 bp, 9 predicted proteins | sample 1672621 | NCBI WGS metagenome assembly OLOO01 (sample SAMEA3136706, study PRJEB25190) | human gut metagenome | biome: human gut; feature: human-associated habitat; material: faeces | place: Austria | collected 2013 | reverse complement strand
TTACGGTTCCGTCTTCCTGCTGAAATTCGAATGATGTCCTCTTGATCGGATTGGTGAATACACCGCAGGAATGGTGCTCCCATTTGCAGGTCTTGTTATCCAGAATCATCATCGGTTTTTCTATAGTTGCTTCGTTTTCATTCGAGCGGATCACGGTGTACGTGCATTCCGCCGGTTTCTTCTCGTCCGGTGTTGCGTTAAAATCAAAAACTGGCATATTCGTTTCTCCTTTTGTATATTCTTACATTTCCATGCATAATTATTGTTCATACTGCATTAGTGTAACATAATACACGCTCTTCTTCCAGAAGTATTTGTCAGGCAGCCTGCCTAACTCGTTGCGCCGCCTCAGCTGGAACCGGCTCCCGCCGTGCATGCATAACAATGCTTATCCATCCGTATTTTACGAACCTGATATGGCTTTCCTGTCACATCAAAAATTTTCTGATTTCCAACAACCGGAATTCCTGCCGCAAGATTAAAATCACAATCATACAACTGTCCATCATAATCCACGGAAATCTGCGTCCTGCACATCAATGCCCCCACTGTATCTGCATTGAATGCATCGAATAATTTTTTCATATAACGCTTTAAATTTCCCGATCTTTGAAGAAATGCACCGAATCTTCCCATTGGATTATTATACAATGTAAAAAGGCTGTTAAATTCAATGCCAAAATCCTGCGACAATTTCTGCTTATATTCTTTTTCCATTGCTTCCTGATCAGGTGGGAAGAAAGCACCTGCCGGATTATAGACCATATTCAATACCAGTTCTGGATTTCTTCCATATCCTATCGCATTCAGGTGTTTGATTACTTCAATAGCCTTATCAAATGATCCTTCTCCGCGCACCTTATCCATCTCTGCCGCACGATAATACGGAAGAGAACACACAATTTCTACTTTATTCTTTGCATACACTTCCATTAGCTGTTCATATTCTTCCTCCAATAATATGACCAGATTCGTTCTGATGATTACATGGTTACAGATTCTACTGCTTTCTTCTATCAGATATTCCAGATGTGGATTCATCTCTGGTGCACCTCCGGTAATATCTATCGTTGCAATATTCTGTTCCTTTGCAAATGTAAGACAGGCATCCATCACTTCTTTTGACATTTCTTCTGTTCTTGCAGGTCCGGCATTCACATGGCAGTGTTTGCAAAGTAGATTACATTTCCGTCCGATATTCATCTGCAATACATCCAGATGCTCTTCTGTATCCATATACTTCTTATCCGGCACCATCTCCTGGAATACCGGAATCTCTGTCAGCTCATGAAAATCTTTGATGATATCATTCATTACACAACCTCATTCAATATTTCAATGGTATCTCTTACTATTTCCGGGCAGAAATCAAACAAAAGTCCCTCTTCCAGTATCTTCTGCATGCCCTCTGGATCTGCAATATCATGTTTTAATAATCCTTTACAGCTACAGACACCATATTTTTCCTGAAATTTTGTCAGGAACTCTGCTCTTTTGGCATTCATGATATCTTTCTGTTCCATATGCTCTGTATCACAATGTCCAAATTTCAGTCCCAGTACGATCATTGCACCAACTACTGCACCGCAGGTTTCACCGATTCCCATTCCGCCGCCAAATCCTGCGGCCATCTTATATGCTTCTTCCTGTGTGATCCCCAGTTCTTCTGCAAATGCCCCTGCTACAACCTGAGAACAGTCAATCCCTTTCATAAAAAGTTCCGCAATTTTTTCTTTTTCCATCTCTTTTCTCCTTATTCTCACTTACATTATTGTTCCAAAAATATTTCTATTTTTTCTAAAAATCCATCACTCAGATAATCCTCCAGCTTCCGATATGTAGATTCATTTATGATCAGTTTATCCGGCTGCTGATACTGCACCCATGCCATTGCGCACCAGGTGATTCCTCTTAAGCATGTAATCTCCATAAATATTTTTGTTCGTTCTTTTAATCCCGTTATATCAAAACGCGCCCCCACACATTTCAGATATTCATTCAGAAAATTTTCTATCTCTTCTTCCCTCAATATCACATCCGTTTTCCAAAACGTCGTTGTCGGTGCAAGGAAATGTCCCAGATCCTGTGCCGGATCTCCAAATAACGGCTTTTCCCAATCAATGATATAGTTCGGCTTTCCTTCTCCTCCAATCAAGAAATTCGTGGAATTCAGTTCTGTATTAATGCAGCATTGATACGGTGAATCTTCCATATGGAATTCTTTTGCCTTTTTCCATGCCTTATCAAGCAAATCTCGGATTTTCCTTTTCATCCTGTCTTTTCCAAGCGGTGAATCCATATATATCTTCACCATCTCTTCGCACTCTTCCAATATTGCGGTCAGTGGATTCTCTGGCCGAATCAAACCCGATTCTGATTCCGGTATTCTGACACTATGTATATCAGCCAGACACTCTGCCGCATATTTTAAATCCGTATGATAGTCTAATGCTTTTCCCGGCAGATATTCCATTACCAGTACTCCGTGATCTAAAAATTTCCTGCTCCCGTCTACATAAAGCACTTTTGGCGTTCTTCCCGATGCTTCCAGCAATTGCAGTGCATGACATTCATACCCGATCTGATTTTCCAGATGCATCTGACTCCCACAATTGACACGTAACAGAAGTTTTTTCCCTGTCTTTGGATGCGTGAAGCTGTAATTAATATTATACTCTCCCTGTGCAAGCATTGTATATTCTTCTTCCTGTTCATTTGGAAGATTTAATGCTTTCCTATACTTTTCATTTTTCACATATTCATTTAATCCTTTTATACGTTCCATAATCCCGATCCCCTATTGGCTATATTGTTTCCTGACATTTTATCTTACATCTTTATATAACTTCGATATCGTCTCTATCGGCACACCATCCCGGTACATTTTTCTTAGCCGGTTCATCTTCCACATCACTTTTAACTGAGGAATCACCTTTTTAGGGAATCTCCGGTCTGACGTATAGATTCTGTGCCTAGCAATGCCAAGCTTTACTCCCATTTCCTTTAACGTAAGCGAAAACTGGTAATCTTCCATAATCGGAAGAGCCGGAAACATCCCCGCTTTGAAGAACAGTTCTCTTGTGATAAAAATCCCCTGATCTCCAAACATCACTTTTCTGTCTTTTATTCTATGATTTGAAATAACTCTGCATGTCCACATAAAAAACTGTCTGGAATGAAATGCAATGCCAAAGCATCCTGCTTCATGATCTTTTATCACTGCTTTGATTTCTTCCAGCGGTCTTTTCGGAAGTTCGCTGTCACTATGAAGAAAGAAAAGAATATCTCCGGTACTTTCTTTTGCGCCAAGATTCATCTGGTTCGCCCTGCCTTTTTCCGAATGCAGTACTTTAAATCCCGGTCTGATCATCGACAATGTTGCGTCTGTACTCCCACCATCGACTAGAATAATCTCACACTTTCCCTGTAAGTTTTCTAATTGCTCCAGCAGTTTCTCTATCGTTGTCTCTTCATTATAGATCGGCACAATGATAGAAATCTTCTGTTTTTTTAGCAGGTAACGTCCAGTATGTGTGTTCTGAAGTAACTTCTGCGTCCTCATCCGGCTCCGATACGCCGTAATATCATCTCTGTCATCCATATCCTGCAATCTTCTTACATATCCGATTGTCAGTCCCATTTCCTGTAATGGCTGCACGGTCTGCTCCAGTACATTTCCTGTTCCATATGTCTTCTTTTCAAACACTTCACATACCGGTCTTTTCATTCCGACCAGATAATACCCTTCGTCTACGGTGGGACCAAAGACTACATCATTTACATCCAAAAGCCTGAACGCATACTCCAAATCCGAACATTTCAGTTCCGGTATATCCGTTCCTATTAATACACAGGAATCATACCCTTTTTCCAGTACATATTCGATTGCCTGATACATCCTTTCTCCCAGACCTTCCCCTGTCTGGGGAATATATTCTTTTGCTTTCCTGAATAATTTTTCCAGATATGCTTTCCCTTTTTTCGGTGTGTAGCATACGAATATGTCAGCATTTACTTTTTCGCATTCCTGTGCAATATCTTTCAGAAAATTCTCATGAAGTTTTGCACATTCTTCCGGCGAAAAATATGGCATCATTCTTGTCTTTGTCTGTCCCGGAATGGGAACTCTGGTAAATACGATCACTGCCCTCTTCATTTCCGTCGTTATCCCCTTATATAAATTTTGTTTTCATTCTATTCAACATCGATTTCCCTGTATCGGCTTTTTCATCTGTTTCTAATATTTCTGTCAAAATATGAGTGACATTCTTAGATCCGTTCCGATTTAGATTGCCTGCACAGGACGCACAATAGCTGTAAATCTTCTGCCCGCCACTATTTTTTAACGCTGCTCCCATATTTTTTGCAAGTTCTGGTTCTTTTACAGGGGCACAGCCACCTAAGCCACAACACTGTACCTCTTCGATTGGAGTCAGCTTTCCTTCTATGTATTGCTCTATCTCTCCTAACAGTTCTTTCTTTTCCCTGTCAGGACATGGAAGGAACACCTTTGCCGGAAGCAGATTCTTCTTTCCGATTCCGAATTCCTCAAGCTTTTCATAAATGCTTACAACCTTTACTTCTTCCATTCTTGGTTTTAAATATGCATAGCAGTTCGGACAAAGCATGATTACTTCTTTGATTTTTCTTTTATGCAATTCTGATTGTATCTGACTTATAATCCTTTTTTCATCCTCTTTCATGCCAAGTTCTACAATCGGCTTTCCACAGCAGTCATATGCCACTCCTATACCATATTTTTTCAGTTCATTTACCAGCCTCTTGGTCGTCTTTGGATAAAAAGAAGGAAAATTACATCCCGGAAACAGAATACTTTCCCCTTGTGCATGTCTGTAATTCCGATATATATAATCTTTTTTTTCTTTTAACAGCATCCCATATCCTTTTTCTTCCAAAGTTCCACCGGATTTTTCTACTTTTTCTCTCCGGAGATTTAGAACATACTCTCTTCCATCAATATTCTCAGGGCATACCTCTGTGCACTTTCCACACAGGAAACAATGATAAGAAAGCTCTTTTAACTTCTCTGTATCTCCGATATCTATTCCGTACTTTTTCAAAAATTCACACTGATTCTGGCAGACGTGACAATGGGTACACGCTTCTACTGTATTGTTATCCTTCATTTTTTTCCTCCTGCACATAATGCTTCTTAAGGAACGCACCAAGCCCTATTACAATCCCAGCCAGAACAATTGCTATCCCGATATAAAGAATACGGTTCTCTTTGTCTGCAAGTCCTGCCATTCCAACCGTATACATAGCTGTTCCCGGAAGCATGAAGATCAAAGAACAAATGGAATATGTTGAAAACTTAATATCTGTCACACCATAAGCAAAATTCTGCAGATTATACGGAAATAATGGAACCAGTCTTGTGATCATCAGAATAAATACTTCATTATTTCCAGACTCATCAAATAACCATTTTTTTAAATATTTGTTCTTCATCGCCATCGGCTTAATAATGTCCTGTAAGAAAAATCTTCCTACAACAAATGCTACCATAGCCCCAAGTGTAGTCGCTACGGAGCAACAGATGGTTCCAAGTACCGGTCCAAATACCAGACCTGCAACGATTGCAAATGTCACCCCCGGAAGTGCAAGTACCACACAGCTTATGATGGTAAGTATGGTATAGATGCCAATCGCCAACACTAAATTTTCCTGTACCATATTTTCCAGGAATTTCAGATTCTCTGTATTTCCCAGATAAGAAGACCAGCCAAATATGTGATTTAATATCAAAATCAGAACGATCATTCCGATAAATATCCACAATTTTTTATTTTTCATTCTTTTTTCTTCCTATATCCCACAATAATTAATACGATAAGTACAATAGCAACAGCAACTGTAATATATTTTAGTATATCATAAACAGGGTTCTTCTGGATCTGCATATTCTGATAATTCACCCACCGAAGCATCCCCAGTTTTTTTCTTGTAAAATATTGGAACATATATCCTCCGATCAAAAACGCTATGGTTAATAAATCTAAAAATGTATAAATGATTTTTTTCTCCTTAATACTACCAAACGCTGTCACTGATATCCAGTGACAGCGCCCCTAATCTTTGTATTATATTTTCGCAGAAATTCTCTACATTCTCTGCTTTGTTTTATTTTGCAGCTTTTCCTGTAGGAAGTTCTCCAACTGTTGTGTGAACACAATCATCACTTGCCGGATCACCAACCTATACCGGATAGTCATCATGCATTAGCCACTCATACCATCCACCATCATACACAGAAATGGTATCATATCCATTTTCATAAAGTACAAGAAATGGTACGGTTGCTCTCCAGCCTGTTCCATCATCATTTGTAAACCATAACAGATTCTTTCGAACACCTAGCTTTACTCTGTTACAAAAGCTGCGGATACATCACCGTCTTTTGCTCCATTCTCAATGATAAACAAATTATCTGTATCAAATCCTGCATCTTTCATTACTGAAATTGCTGTTTTTGCACATTTATTACCACTGTAGCAGAGAATATATACAGGCTCATCCTTGTCCATCTTGTCTTTTGCAAGATTGTACATCTCTGTCTGCGCTTCCGGTGTATCAAATTCCTTCAGGCTGCACTGAAGTGTTCCTTTCAGATGACCTGCTTTATAGGTATCATCATCACGAACATCTAAAAATTGTACATCTTTATCTCCTACCTTGTCAACGGCATCCTTTCCTGATACATATTTCCAATCGATATTTTCTTCTGTACGGTCTGTGGTCAATGCCCCATTTTCTTTACCAAGTGCTTCTGCTCCACCTTCTACTGTATAGATGGATGTTGGTTCAATTCCTGCATCTCTTAATACAGCTGTTGCTTTTTCAGCTCCACGTTTTCCACTGTTGCAGATAACATAGATATCTTTTCCGTCATTCAGATGATCTTTGGCATAAGTTGTCATCTCATCTACCAGGGAATCGTCCTCCAATGGGAAGATTGGGCACCACTCTGAATTTGCAACTCTTCCTTTGGAATAATTTTCCCATTCTCTTACATCTAACACGTGAACTCCGTCTGCAATTACTGTATCTGCTGCGGATACATACTGGTATTCATCATCTGCCAGCTCTTTCTTTTCCTCTGTATCCTTTTTATCATCCGTCTGTTCTGTCTTCGTATCTGCTGTCTTATCATCAGCCTTTGATCCACATCCAACAACCATTGTACCTGTCATTGCAGCTACCAGTAATAATGTCACAATTTTCTTTTTCATCTTATTTTTCCTCTTTTCTTCTTTTTTAATTAAAACTCCAGTTTCTTTACAATATTTTTCATCTGTACCCCGTGTACAAGACTTGCTCCGCCGCGGATCGCCGCTGCTACATGTACCGCCTCTGTCATCTGTTCTTCGCTGACACCTTTATCCAGGCAGTCGTTCGTGTAAGCATCAATACAATATGGGCACTGTACGGTATGTGCCACTGCAAGTGCGATCAATGATTTCTCTCTTGCAGTCAGCGCACCCTCTTCGAATACCGCATTGTAATAAGCAAAGAATTTTTCTGCCAACTCTGATGCTTTTTCCCCGATTGTCCCAAACTTTGCAAGATCCTCCGGATTGTAATATGTTTCCATATTCTTTTTCCTCCCTTTTTTTTATTTTCCGGACTGTCTGTCCATATATATCTTTCTCAGCATAAAAATTAATGCCGAAAGAGAAAACAAAATCAATAATGCTGTTACAAGAAGTTTCGCTCCGCCAGTCAGCATACCGCCCACATAAGAATAGACGATGGTTGCCGGTAACTGTCCGATTCCCGTAGCAACAAAGAATGAAACAAATGACATCGAAGTAAGACCTGCCGCATAACTAACAATGTCAAATGATACAAACGGAAGAAGACGACAGATTAAAATCGTATTCTTTCCATAACGTTCAAAAAATGTATCAATTTGTTCAAGACCTGTTTTACTTGTTAATTTTTCCGCCACGTCACGTCCTAATATTTTTGCAATATAAAAGCATATGGCTGCTCCCGCCATTGCACTGCTCCATGAAAGAATCGCACCTTTCCACCATCCAAACAGGCTGGCATTGGCAAATGTAATTAAAAATGCCGGAAGAGGTGCTGCGATTGACTGAAAAATCATCAACAAGAACGATATCAGTGCCGCATATCCCCCATATGACGCAACAAAATCTCTTACAACTGTAAAGTCTCCATTTGCAAACATCTTAAATATCTGGTTCATTGTCTTATGTATCTCCGGTACCCATAAATATGAGGCAATACATACCATTAAAACTATAATCAGGGTTCCCTTTTTTATCCAATCATTTTTCTTTTTCATATATTCCCCCTTCATTCATGACTTGCATGCTATCATTAAATATTATTTTACCAATAAATAATCTATCTGTCTAATTGTGTTTATTGATATGTTTTCATCATTTATATATTATTTCTATATATGCATACTTTCATCAAATCCCCGCTTTTACCGGATAACAATACAAAGCACACAGAAAAATCGGATCTTTAAGATTTTTCTATGTGCTTATTTTTTACTTATCCTTATTCACTCTCTCTTCCAAGCCTGATATTTTCCATTTTCTTCACAAATTCATCATCCGCATGGTCAAACAGATAGTTCCTGTCACTGACCCGTTGTTTTTCATTATCTTCTTCAATCAATTTCTTTGTATATTCAATCTCTTCTAAGAAATCTCTGGAAGAAATACGGGTTCCACCCTGCCCCATCGTGATTACCTGCTCTACCCCATCGGAAGTCACGACCGTCACATGATACTTTCTTCCGATATGATGAACGACCTTTTCAATGTACTGATCGGCAGTTTCGGCTTCTTTGGTATATACGACATGGATATTATGATACTTCTGGATCTCCAGTGCATAGCCTTCTACCTTGTATGCGTCAAATACCAAAATCAGGACACATTTCTTATACCCCTGATAATTACACAAGATATCCATCAGTTTGTCTCTGGCAGCCTCGATGCTGACTTTTGCCAGTTCTTTCAGCTCTTCCCATGCGAAAATAACATTGTATCCGTCAACCAGCAGGTATTCCTGCATAGCCTCTTCTTTTTTGCGCTGCTTTTTCGCATACTCACTTTCGTAAGTTTTTGGTGTCAGTCCACCTTTTCTTTCTACTTTTCCATATGTGCGGATAAAGATTTCTTCCAGTTCTTTTTCTGCTGCTTTAGAATAGACTCCCGGTGTTCTGGCCGCTCTCGGTACCTGTCTTGCTGCCTGCTCTGACTGCCTCTTTGCTTCTTCTAATGCCCGTTCTTTTTCAAGCTGATTCTCCAAATGCATATACTCTGGCACTTGATTCCATGGAACGTTAAATCCTGCACCATGGGAACAGAAGACGGATCCTGTCGGATTCTCGATATCGCGCTCCGGATCATAACCAATCTCTTCGATCACTGCCTCTGCATTCCGGCAAGGTTCATAGCCGCGGAACATACAGGTCAGATATCCCTGTCCTCTTGTATACGAATTCACTTCCATCTGGTAATCCCGCATACCCGCAACCGGTGCATATCCCTCAATTATGGTCATCTCGCCTTCTGTCTGCGGTGTACCGGCTTCCCCGTTCATCCGCTGGATATCTGTAAGTGCGCGTCCGATCATTCCAGACGGAACTTCCAGTTGGAAATCATAATACGGTTCCAGCAGTATACTTTCTGCCTGCATCAGTCCCTGTCTCACAGCACGGTATGTTGCCTGACGGAAATCTCCGCCTTCGGTATGTTTCAAATGCGCACGCCCTGCAGTCAGCGTGATCTTCATATCCGTGATCACAGATCCCGTCAACACGCCTCTGTGCTCTTTCTCCAAAAGATGGGTAAGGATCAGACGCTGCCAGTTCTTATCCAGCATATCTTCACTGCAATCCGTTCCGATCACAATACCGCTGCCTCTTTCTCCCGGTTCCATCTTCAGATGTACTTCCGCATAATGCCGGAGCGGTTCGAAATGCCCCACACCTTCCACTGTATTCTGAATGGTCTCTTTATATACGATATTTCCCGTATCGAATTCCACATCTACACCAAACCTGTCTTTGATCAGACTTTTTAATATCTCGATCTGGACTGCTCCCATAAGTTTTGCATGAATCTCTCCCAGTTCTTCATTCCATACGATCTTAAGCATTGGGTCCTCTTCTTCGAGTATACGTAAATTTCCGAGCATTTTGTGGACGTCACACCCCTCCGGGAGTTCGATCTTGTAGCTTAAGACAGGCTCCAGTGCCGGTGCTTCGGAATCGCATTCTATGCCAAGGCCTTCACCTGGATAAGTATAATTCAATCCGGTTACTGCACATACCATGCCGCTTTTCGCTTCCTGTACCATCTCATATTTTTCACCGGAATAAATGCGGATCTGATTGACCTTTTCTTCCCAGCTGTTCATAACTGTCTCAGATCTATCTTGTGCAAGGTCGGATTCCTTCTTACTCTGCTGCTTTCCTGCTATTCCGGTCAATGTATCTTTTACCTTCAAAGTTCCGGATGTCACTTTCAGATACGTCAACCGGCTGCCAGCTGGATCTCTGGATATCTTGAAAACTTTCGCGCCAAAATTACTTGTATTAGTATCTGTGCTATTTATCTGTTCATTCTTTTCAACATAACCAGTCATCCCATCCATGAATTCCTGTACGCCTTCCATCTTCAGCGCCGAACCAAAATAACACGGATATGCTTTCCTGTTACCGATTATCTCAGCAATTGTATCCTCTTCTATTTTCTCCGACTCCAGATACTCTTCCATCGCTTTCTCATCACACATGGCAAGACTGTTATACGTTTCTTCCGTTATCTCCGAAAAATCGATACACCCTTCATCCAGTCTGTTCTGCAGATCTGCCAGTACCTTTGCCTTATCCGTTCCCACCTGATCCATCTTATTGATGAATATGAACGTCGGTATCTGATATCTTTTGAGCAGTCTCCAAAGCGTACGCGTGTGTCCCTGCACACCATCGGCACCATTGATCACCAGGATCGCATAATCCAGTACCTGTAAGGTACGTTCCATTTCTGCAGAGAAATCCACATGCCCCGGTGTATCCAGGAGCGTTATCCCCAGATTTCCCATCTTTAATTCTGCCTGCTTGGAAAAGATCGTGATTCCTCTTTCCCGTTCCAGCTCGTATGTATCTAAAAATGCATCTTTATGATCTACCCGTCCAAGTTTTCTGATCTGCCCACTTAAGTAAAGCATACATTCCGATAATGTTGTTTTCCCGG
>OLOO01002188.1_pt1 | contig 11302 bp, 6 predicted proteins | sample 1672621 | NCBI WGS metagenome assembly OLOO01 (sample SAMEA3136706, study PRJEB25190) | human gut metagenome | biome: human gut; feature: human-associated habitat; material: faeces | place: Austria | collected 2013 | reverse complement strand
AGATATATTTATTATACAATGTTTTTTCTTTTTTGACTATTAATTATATAGCAGGGACCCTTTCCTTATATTTTAAATATTCTATAAATTTTTCAATTGTGGGAGTCATGTTTTCTGGTCTTTCATTGCCAATACAATTTCTCGTCTCATAGATATTAACAATTGTTCTTATTATGATCGACAAAAATATACCCACTTTTGGAGAATCCCCTTTTTCGTCTATACAAAATCTACAAATTAGTACTTCGGAAAAACGAATCCGAAGTTTTCAGAGTCAAAATTGCACAACGCAAAGTTGCAAAATGCAATACTTATAACAATTCTTTTTTTCTTTATCATAGTCTTCTTACAATTCAGCATAAAATTTTATTTCAGCGGCTGGCTGTTTAATAATAAATAACAAATTAGTGATTTATATTGGAAAGATAACAATTTGAATGTCAATCCTTTAGAATTTAATTCTCCGGAAGACCATAGCCTTCTGGCACATTCCATGTTGTTAAACCGTAGATTTAGATAGTCAGAAAAAAGAAATACTGGCATATCCCAGATGCGGCTTCGGAGCGTGTTTAAGATGCGAACGAGCATTTTAAACACAGCGACTATAGAGCAGATGGGATATGCCAGTATTTCTTTTTTCGTCTATACGAAATTTACAAATTCGTATTTATTTTTCGTCTCCTAATAACTTGTGTTTTAGGTCGAACAGTTTCTGTGAAAGATCCACATATACGGTCTGAGGATTCACCAGTCTTCTGTTCTCATCCCACAGTGTATTCAGTTCCTGCTGGCAGTATGCTTTGATATCCATAACAGCAGGAGAGGAGTAGACGCACTGTCCGTTTAAGAATATTGGAACGAGCATTTCGCGGATCTGATAGCTGCCTGCTGGAAGAATGGACTTTTTCCAGGTGGAGATTGGATCAAAAATCTTTAAATCTTCTGAAGGGTCAAATGTTTCACCGACGAGGCAGATTAAGTCAGCCTTGATCTTACTGCTTTCTTTGTCATAAATACGATAGATTGTTTTATTGCCTGGGTTTGTGATCTTTTCCGGATTTTCGGAAATCTTGATCTTGGCAGTAAATTCTTTGTCACCAGGCTTTTTAATAGCGGCAAGTTTATATACACCACCAAAGGCCGGGTTATCTGATGAAGTGATAAGGTTAGTACCGACACCCCATGATGTTACAGTACAGCCCTGTGTTTTTAAACTGTTGATCAGATATTCGTCAAGGTCGCTGGAAGCGGAAATGATCGCATTTGTAAATCCTGCATCGTCTAACATTTTGCGGGCTTTTTTGGACAGATAGGCGATATCGCCGCTGTCTAAACGGATTCCAAGAAGTTTGGATGTGATTCCTGCATCACGCAGCTCTTTAAATACTTCGATTGCGTGTGGAACACCGGACTTTAAGGTGTCGTAAGTGTCTACTAAAAGGATGCAGGCATCCGGATACATCTTTGCGTAAGTGCGGAAGGCAGTAAGCTCATCCGGAAAACTCATGATCCAGCTATGTGCGTGAGTTCCCTGAACAGGAATACCGTAAAGTTCTCCGGCAAGTACGTTAGAAGTTCCGGTACATCCACCGATAACGGCAGCTCTTGCACCGAGTGTTCCGGCATCTGGTCCTTGTGCACGACGAAGACCAAATTCCATGACACCACCGCCAGCAGCATAGTCAACACGAGAAGCCTTTGTTGCGATGAGACTCTGGTGGTTGATAATATTTAAAATAGCTGTTTCAACAAGCTGTGCTTCCATGATAGGAGCGATAACTTTGACAAGTGGTTCTTTAGGAAATACAACGCTTCCTTCTGGGATTGCGTAAATATCTCCGCTGAAATGAAAGCCGGCAAGATAGGAAAGAAAATCTTCTTTAAAAATACCGAGTCCTCTTAAATAATCAATATCTTCATAAGAAAATGACAGATTCTTTATATAATCAATTACCTGATCGAGTCCACAGGCAATGGCATAGGCGCTGCCGGATGGATTTTTACGATAAAAAACATCAAAGACAACGGTATCATTGTTGCCTTCAAAAAAATATCCCTGCATCATAGTGAGCTCATACAGGTCAGTCATCATAGTTAAATTGTTAGAAAACATAATTCTTACTCCTCTGTTCCAATACGAACGGTTGGTTCTCCTAATTTAGTAATATAATCGCTGTTTACATAGCCTTTGTAGCTCTTTTTTTCTCCGCTTAAGACTTCAACGTATGCATAATTCGTGCCGGCAGTAAATTCAAGAACTTCAAGATGTGTCATCGGTTCAAGATCAGTAATTGCATCAGAGTCTGCACTAGCTTCGGAACGAAGAGTGAGAGACTGGTATACATCAGCCACATAAACATTCTTATTCTCAGAATCAGTATCTTCTGTAGTAGATTCCGCTGCATTCTCGCTATCTTCTACAGTAGAAGGCAGGGAAATAGATGCCTTTGCCTTCTGGCTAGGAATGGAAAAATACAGCAGGCAAAATCCGCCAAGGACGGTGCATGCAACAACAATCGCACAAAGAAAAGATACAATCAGTTTTTTAAACATAGGAACTCCTTTCTAATTAAGGAGTATTGTAGCATAATATAATGTAAAATGAAAGAAAATTTGTTGACAATTTATTCTGCCTAGTATATGATTATCTGTGATAAAAACGTTGATGGAGACAGTAAGAATTCGCGAACGCTTCAGTGAGACGGAGATAGTGGGAACCCGTTGTCAGTAGAGAATATCTGAACATCACTCCTGAGTTGCACTGCTGAAGAGTTACAGTAAGCAGTGACGGAATCTCACCGTTAACAGAGAAGCATATGTCAGTATGTACAGGTGGTATAATGATAGTTCAGGCTTTCATCCTTTTACTGGGGATGGGAGCTTTTCTTTTTTTGCCGGAAAGTCTGGTCTGCACATAGGGCATAATAATATAAATTTATTTAATCTAAAAATAGTTAAATTAAAATGACTAAATTAAGGAGGATGTATCGTGTATAAGAAAGTATCCACGAATCTCAATTTTGTAGAGAGAGAAAAAGAAACTGCACAGTTTTGGAAAGACCATGACATTTTTAAGAAAAGTATCGAAACAAGAGAAGGTGACCCTGTTTACACTTTCTATGATGGACCGCCAACAGCGAATGGTAAGCCTCATATCGGACATGTTTTAACTCGTGTTATTAAGGATATGATTCCTCGTTACCGTACAATGAAGGGATATATGGTTCCAAGAAAGGCCGGATGGGATACCCATGGACTTCCTGTAGAGCTTGAAGTAGAGAAGCTTCTTGGTCTTGATGGAAAGGAACAGATTGAAGAGTATGGTTTAGATCCATTTATCCGTCAGTGTAAGGAATCTGTTTGGAAATACAAAGGAATGTGGGAAGATTTCTCAAAGACAGTTGGTTTCTGGGCTGATATGGATAATCCGTATGTAACATACAATGATGACTTTATTGAGTCTGAGTGGTGGGCCTTAAAGACAATCTGGGATAAAGGTCTTCTTTATAAAGGATTTAAGATCGTACCTTACTGCCCTCGTTGTGGAACACCTTTATCTTCTCACGAAGTAGCACAGGGATATAAGGCTGTAAAGGAACGTTCCGCAGTTGTTCGTTTTAAAGTTGTTGGTGAGGATGCCTATTTCCTTGCATGGACAACAACTCCTTGGACACTTCCAAGTAACGTAGCTCTTTGTGTAAACCCTGAAGAGCCTTACTGTAAAGTAAAGGCAGCAGACGGTTATGTTTATTACATGGCAAAAGAATTACTGGATAAGGTTCTTGGAGGACTTGGAACAGAAGAAACACCAGCTTATGAAATCCTTGAAACATATAAGGGTACGGACCTTGAATATAAAGAATATAAACCATTATTTGAAGGTGCTGCAAAGGCGGCGGAAAAACAGCATAAGAAAGCACATTTTGTAACATGTGCAGATTATGTAACTATGTCAGACGGTACAGGTATCGTACACATCGCTCCTGCATTTGGTGAGGACGATGCACAGGTTGGAAGAAAGTACGACCTTCCATTTGTTCAGTTTGTAGACGGAAAAGGTAACATGACAGAAGATACACCTTATGCCGGATTATTTGTAAAAGATGCTGATCCGAAGGTTCTTGTTGACTTAGATAAAGAAGGTCTTCTTTTTGATGCGCCTAAGTTCGAACATGATTATCCTTTCTGCTGGAGATGTGATACACCACTGATCTACTACGCAAGAGAATCCTGGTTCATCAAGATGACAGCAGTAAAAGATGACCTGATCCGTAATAATAATACGATCAATTGGATTCCAAAGAACATCGGTGAAGGTAGATTTGGTGACTGGTTAAATAATATTCAGGATTGGGGTATTTCCCGTAACCGTTACTGGGGAACACCATTAAACGTATGGCAGTGTGAAGGCTGCGGAAAGATGGAGTGCATCGGAAGCCGCCAGGAATTAGAAGAAAAGAGCGGAAATCCAGAAGCACGTACAGTAGAGCTTCACAGACCATATATTGATGCGATCACTCTGACTTGTCCTGATTGTGGCAAGCCAATGAAGAGAGTGCCGGAAGTTATCGACTGCTGGTTTGACTCAGGAGCAATGCCTTTTGCACAGCACCATTATCCATTTGAAAATAAAGAACTTTTTGAGCAGCAGTTCCCTGCACAGTTCATTTCTGAGGCAGTAGACCAGACAAGAGGATGGTTCTATTCCTTACTTGCAGAGTCCACACTGTTATTTAATAAAGCTCCATATAAGAATGTAATTGTTCTTGGCCATGTACAGGATGAAAATGGACAGAAGATGAGTAAGAGTAAAGGAAATGCCGTAGATCCGTTTGATGCATTAGAGCAGCATGGAGCAGATGCAATCCGCTGGTACTTCTACTCAAACAGTGCACCTTGGCTGCCAAACCGTTTCCACGCAGATGCGGTAACAGAGGGACAGCGTAAATTCATGGGTACTTTATGGAATACGTATGCATTCTATGTACTTTATGCCAATATCGATGAATTTGACCCTACAAAGTACAGCTTAGAGTATGATAAGTTGTCTGTTATGGATAAATGGTTATTATCAAGACTGAATTCCTGCGTAAAAACAGTGGATGAGTGTCTTGCAAACTACAAGATTCCAGAAACAACAAAGGCATTACAGGCATTTGTTGATGACATGAGTAACTGGTATGTACGTCGTTCTCGTCAGCGTTTCTGGGCAAAAGGAATGGAGCAGGATAAGATCAATGCTTACATGACTCTGTATACAGCACTTGTTACGTTTATTAAAGCATCTGCACCAATGATTCCATTTATGACAGAAGATATTTACCAGAACCTCGTAAAGAGCGTAAATCCAGATGCACCGGAAAGTATTCATTTATGTGACTTCCCTGCTGTAGATGAAGCGATGATCGATGAAAAACTTGAGAGAGATATGGGTGAGGTTCTTGACATCGTTGTTCTTGGACGTGCAGCACGTAACGCTTCAGGAATTAAGAATCGTCAGCCGATCGGACAGATGTTTGTAAATGGCGAAGCCGCTTTAACAGACTACTACAAACAGATTATCGAAGGTGAGCTTAATGTAAAAGATGTTATCTTCAAAGAAGATGTATCAGATCTTACCGATTATACATTTAAGCCACAGATGCGTATTCTTGGACCAAAATACGGAAAAGATTTAGGAAAGATCCGTAATATTTTAGCAAACCTTAACGGAAGTGCAGCTAAGAAAGAATTAGACGCAAATGGCTTTTTGACAATAGAGTTAAACGATGATAAAATCAAGTTATTGCCGGAAGAGTTATTAATTGATATGTCACAGAAAGAAGGATATGTTTCACAGACAGATCATGGAGTTACCGTAGTACTCGACACGAATCTGACACCGGCACTTTTGGAAGAGGGATTTGTAAGAGAAATCATCAGTAAAGTACAGACAATGAGAAAAGAAGCCGGCTTTGAAGTGACAGACCACATTACTGTATACGAAGATGGAAATGATAAGATTAAAGAAATCATGACCAAATATGCTGATGAGATTAAGAATGATGTATTGGCAGACGATATGTGTGTAGACGCAGAAGGTGGATATTCCAAGGAATGGGATATTAATGGAGAAAAAGTAAGATTAGGTGTCGAGAAAAAAATGTAATCTTAAAACCTTTTAAACACTTGTTTTTAGCGAGCGGTTTTTGACCAGTGACACTCAGATTTTGCGGCGTATGTACTGTGTACGTCTCAAAATCTTCTCACGAAAGCAGGCACGAAAAAGATTTCAGGATTGCACGAGATAATTTAGGAGGATCAGTTCATTGATTAAAAAGGATACTTTCGACAAAGAAAAGTTCAAAAAAGAATTAGAGTCCAATGTCCGTATGCTGTTTCGTCGTAATCTTGACGAGGCAACAACACAGCAGATTTATCAGGCTGTTGCCTACTCAGTAAAAGACGACATTATTGACAACTGGATCGAGACACACAAAGCATACGAAAAACAGGACAAGAAAATGGTTTACTACATGTCCATGGAGTTTCTTATGGGAAGAGCTCTTGGAAACAACATGATTAACCTTCTTTGCTATGATGAAGTAAGAGAAACATTAGAGGAATTAGGACTTGACATGAACCTTATTGAAGATCAGGAGCCAGATGCAGCTCTTGGTAACGGTGGTCTTGGACGTTTAGCAGCCTGTTTCCTTGACTCTCTTGCTACACTTGGATACCCGGCTTACGGATGTGGAATCCGTTACCGTTATGGTATGTTCAAACAAAAGATTGAGAACGGCTATCAGGTAGAAGTACCGGATAACTGGCTTAAATACGGAAATCCTTTTGAAATCAAGAGAGATGAGTATGCTGTAGAAGTTAAGTTTGGCGGTTATGTAGACGTTGAGATGCATAATGGAAGACAGAAGTTCGTTCAGAAGGGATATCAGAGTGTACGTGCCGTACCATATGATATGCCAATCGTAGGTTATGGCAACCATATCGTAAACACACTTCGTATCTGGGATGCAGAAGCAATCAATAACTTTAACTTAGATTCTTTCGATAAGGGTGAATACGAAAAAGCAGTTGAGCAGGAGAATCTTGCAAGAACAATCTGCGAAGTATTATATCCAAACGATAATCATATGGCAGGTAAAGAACTTCGTCTGAAACAGCAGTATTTCTTCATTTCTGCATCTGTTCAGCGCGCAGTTGCAAAGTATAAACAGACACATGACGATATCCGTAAGTTCCACGAGAAAGTAACATTCCAGCTGAATGATACACATCCTACTGTAGCAGTAGCAGAGTTAATGAGAATTCTCGTTGACGAAGAAGGTTTAGAGTGGGATGAGGCATGGGAAGTTACAAGAAAGACTTGTGCTTATACAAACCATACCATCATGGCAGAAGCTCTTGAAAAGTGGCCTATTGAGCTTTTCTCAAGATTACTTCCACGAGTTTACCAGATCGTAGAAGAGATTAACCGCCGCTTCGTAATTGAAATCCAGAACAAATATCCTGGAGATCAGGAGAAGATCCGCAAGATGGCAATCCTCTATGATGGACAGGTAAGAATGGCTCACCTTGCAATCGCAGGAAGTTATTCCGTAAACGGTGTTGCCCGTCTTCATACAGAAATCCTTAAGAAACGTGAGTTAAGAGATTTCTATGAGATGATGCCTGAGAAGTTCAACAACAAGACAAATGGTATTACACAGAGAAGATTCCTTCTTCATGGTAACCCATTACTGGCAAGCTGGGTAACAGACAAGATTGGTGATGACTGGATCACTAACTTAGATCATCTTAAACATTTAAAAGTATATGTAGATGATGAAAAGTGCCAGCAGGAATTCATGAACATCAAATACCAGAATAAAGTACGTCTTGCGAAGTACATCAAAGAACATAACGGAATCGATGTAGACCCACGTTCCATCTTTGACTGTCAGGTTAAGAGATTACATGAATACAAACGTCAGTTAATGAACATTCTTCATGTAATGTATCTTTATAACGAATTAAAAGCACATCCAGATATGGATATTGTTCCAAGAACATTTATCTTTGGAGCAAAAGCAGCAGCTGGTTACTACACAGCAAAGCTTACGATCAAGTTGATTAATGCAGTAGCAGACAAGATTAATAACGATTCATCCATCAACGGAAAGATCAAAGTTGTATTCATTGAAGATTACCGCGTATCTAACGCAGAGCTTATCTTTGCAGCAGCCGATGTCAGCGAACAGATTTCCACAGCTTCCAAAGAAGCATCAGGAACAGGTAACATGAAGTTCATGTTAAACGGTGCCCTTACATTAGGAACAATGGACGGAGCCAACGTTGAGATTGTAGAAGAAGTTGGTAAAGATAATGCATTTATCTTTGGTTTATCTGCAGAGCAGGTAATGGAATATGAGAAAAACGGAAACTACAATCCAAGAGATGTATACAACAACAACCAGGACGTTCGTCAGGTACTTACACAGTTAGTAAATGGATTCTACTCACCAGAGAACCCAGAACTGTTCAGAGCACTTTACGACGCACTCCTTGAGAAAGACACTTACTTCACACTGTTAGACTTCGATTCTTACAAAGAAGCTCATAACAGAATCGACGCCGCTTACCGCGATGAACAGCACTGGGCTAGAACAGCAATGCTCCAGACAGCATCCGCAGGTAAGTTCTCCTCTGACCGTACGATTGAAGAGTACGCAAAAGAGATGTGGCATCTTGAAAAAGTGACACTGTAATTTATTAAATAAACAGACGAACCCTAAGAAAGAAAATATCCTAAGATTACAAATATTGGGATTTTTTCTTTCTTGGGGTTCTTTTTTTTGCCTAAAATTTTCCCGATTCCTTTTTTTGCCGTTTTTATTGCCTGTTTGAATAAAAAATTTTATCGATTGCTAGAATAAATTAGTTAAATTTTATATTTTAAAAAAGTATTTTGCAAAAAATACGATAATAATTTGCTTTTTAGGTGTAAAAAGTATAAAATAAAGCCATAGAACACTCTGATAGATTTTTGGAGGGCAAAATGGGAGCAACAATAGATGAAATTATTGATTCCCTGAAAAGGGGACAGGGAAAAAGAGTCTCAGATCTGGTAAAAATGGCATTAGAAGAAGGAACAAATCCGCAAACGATTCTGGAGGAAGGTTTTTTGTCCGGAATGGAACAAGTAGCAGAGAAGTTTCGAAAAGAAGAGGTCGGAGTACCGGAGATTTTGAGCGTTACCAGGGCACTGGACAGAGGTGTTTCTACTCTGCGGCATTATAGTGTGGGACGTGCCAAAAAAGAAATTGGAACCGTTATAATAGGAACAGTAAAAGGGGATTTACACGACATCGGAAAGAATCTTGTAAAGATTATGATGGAGAGTAAGAATATAAGAGTGATTGATCTGGGCGTGGATGTTTCACCAAGAAGATTTCTTGAGGAGGCAGTGGGAAGTCATGCTCAGATTGTATGTTTAAGCGGCATTATGCCTCATTCTGAAGAGGATATGAGAGCTGTTGTTGAAGAGTTTGAGATGAAAGGTATTCGGAATCAGTTTTACTTTATGGTGGGCGGTTATTTCCTTACAGAGAAACAGGCGAAAGAAATTGGAGCAGACTGTTATACGGAGGATGCATGTAACTGCGCAGAGAAGGCCTGTCGTTATCTGACAAAGAAGGATAGAAAGAAGAAGAAACATTGATTTCTGACCAGTTAGGTTGGATCATACTGATGTTTGGAGGACAAAGCGTTGACGGAAAAGAATAATATCTATATTGAGGACGTAGTAGATGTAAAAGAACTTCAAACCCTGCAGGATAACTGGGCAAAAGCGACAGACCTGGCTTTTGTAACGGTAGACTGTAACGGAACACCGATTACAAAGCAGAGTAATTTTACACCTTTTTGTAAAAGGCTTCGTGAGCTGGATGCATTTCGTGAAAAGTGTTACTATTGTGATGCCTGTGGAGGACGGAAAGCAAGAAGGATTGGCAAAGCATATGTATATATATGCCATGCAGGACTGATTGATTTTGCAATTCCTATTATGATAAAAGGACAGTATGTGGGAGCTTTCCTTGCCGGACAGGTTACCAGCACAGATTTTGCAGATTTAAAGAAGATTACGACACAAAGCGAGGATTGGAAGGATAATCAGGAACTGATTGAACTCTACAATCAGGTAAAAGAGGTATCTGTAGAGAAGATTCAGGCTGTGGCACAGATTATCTGTGATAGCTATAATTATTCTGTGGAGAGAGAATATGCGAATAAGGTAGATGCAGAACTTCGTGAAAAGGATTATAAGCTCATGAAAGAAGAGAAGCTTCGTATAGAGATGGAGAAGTCTCTTCGAGATATCGAGTTAAAAGCACTGCATTATCAGATTAATCCGCATTTTCTTTTTAATGTACTGAACACGATAGGAAGACTTGCTTTTTTTGAAAATGCAAAGATGACAGAAGATGTCGTATATGCATTTGCAGATATGATGCGTTACATTTTAAGAAAGAGCAGAGACCCGTTAAGCTCACTTCGAGATGAGCTGACACATGTGCAGAATTATCTTAAGATTCAGAAGATCAGACTGGGAAGCCGGCTGCAGTATTCAATTAATATATCAGAAGCATATTACAGTGTGAAGCTTCCGTTTCTTTCCCTGACTACTCTGGTAGAGAATTCAATCAAGTATGCTGTAGAGAATAAGGCTTCCGGTGGGATGATCGAAGTGAACGGAAGAGAAGAAGATGGGGATTTATGCATTGATATTATTGATAATGGAGATGGAATGTCACCTTCAAAGATTGTCAGTGTTTTACGTGGAGATGCCTATAAAGATAATGAAAAAGGATCTGTTGGACTTTATAATATTAATTCCAGATTGCTTCATTACTTTGGAAATGAATATGCTCTCGTAATTGAAAGTGAGAATAAACCTTCTATGGGAATGAAGGTAACAATAAAGGTGCCGTTGGTACAGGAATAAAGAAAATGAAGCAGCGAAACAACGGGATTACGGAATAATAGCAGAAATAGCAGGGGTAGTAAAAATAATAGAAATAGTAGAAATAACAGAAATAGAAAGGCAGAGAAACCTTGTATAAGATATTAATTGTAGAGGATGAAGAATTAGAAAGAACCTCCATGAAGATTTTTCTGGAGGAGAATTTATTAGATGTAGAGATTGTCGGAGAAGCGAAGAGTGGTTTTGAAGCAGTAGAGATGATTGATTCAAAAGATATCAATCTCCTACTGGTAGATATTAACATACCTGGAATGGATGGTATGGAAGTTATCAAATATGCAA
>OLOO01002157.1_pt1 | contig 11444 bp, 10 predicted proteins | sample 1672621 | NCBI WGS metagenome assembly OLOO01 (sample SAMEA3136706, study PRJEB25190) | human gut metagenome | biome: human gut; feature: human-associated habitat; material: faeces | place: Austria | collected 2013 | reverse complement strand
GCCAGTTCACTAGATACAGAATTTCCGTAGCACGGGTGAAAGCCGTATACAGCCAACGGAAATAATCCGGAGTCAACATATCCTCCGTCATATAACCCTGATCCAAAAAGACCCGTTTCCACTGGCCACCCTGCGCTTTGTGACAAGTAACGGCATACGCATATTTCACCTGCAAGGCATTGTAATGAGGATCGGCTTTCATTTTCTTCATCCGCTCACGTTTCACTGTTATATCAGCATAATCCTCCAATACCGAATAAAATAACTTGTCATTCAATTCTTTAGGCAATGCGGGTGTTTCAGTATGCAAGGTATCCAACAAAAGTTTCACCTCCAGTTCCATACCATCATAGTCGGGGAACGCCAGCACCACATCGGCAAAACGAAAGCCGTATGCCTCACGCACCCGACGGACACGGCGAACCACAGCTATATCTCCATTGGCTATAAAATCAATCTCCTTACAACCCTCCGTCCAAAAATAGTTATTCTTCGCCACCATCAGCAGGTCACCGCTGTTCAGTTCATCCTCCCGAAACAGAATCGTATTCCTGATTCCCTTATTATAAATATTCGCCCGTTTATTGGAACGGCAGACCACAATCGTTTCGTCCATACCTGCCTGACCGTAACAATCATTGATTACCTCAATCAGCTCACTACCAGAAACCATCCGGATATCCGGAAACCCTTCCACACGGACAGAAGGCAAAGTGAGAAAATTTTCCTCGGATATGTAGCGGCGCAATTCTGTCGCATTCCAAAGAATCCCCGAATCATGCATCTGACGGACCACCTCAGTGAGCTGCGCCTCATATACTTCCATGCCATACCCGCGTAACTTATCGGCCGAAAGAGCCGGACTCTCCTCCTCTCCCACCGGAGGAAGCTGCGCCGTATCTCCTATCAGCATCAGACGGCAACCTGTTCCGGCATATACATATTGAATCAAGTCGTCCAGCAAACGCCCTGTACCAAAGACCGCCCCCGCCAATCCGTCATTAGCGATCATCGACGCCTCATCCACAATAAACAAAGTATGCTGATGCAGGTTATCATCCAAAGAAAAGTTGTCCAGGTCATTTGAAAAGTTGCGCTGGCGGTAAATCTTCTTATGGATAGTATAAGCCGGATGCTGTGCATAATGTGAAAAGACTTTAGCCGCCCTTCCCGTCGGAGCAAGCAGAACACACTTTTGCTGTAACTGGTCCAAGGTCTTCACCAATGCTCCGATAAGGGATGTTTTACCCGTACCGGCATATCCCTTTAAGAGAAAAACCGAGTCCGATTGGCGGGAAAAGAGAAAATCTGCTAAAAATTTAACAGCTTTTTCTTGTTCTAAAGTTGGTTTATATAGAAAATTTCCCTTAATTTGCTGCACTAAATAACTATTAATCATAATTGCGTAATAAAAAGTTCCTTGAACTGTGCGTTATTAGATTTATTTGTTTTATTTTTGCGATGCGAATATAAACTAAAAAAAACACATATTTATCATGAAAACAGTTATTAATATTGTATTGGCTGCTTGCGTTATCGGTTTGATATACGTTTGCTACGGCAGTATCATGGGACCGATCAACTTCGATGACGCTAAAAAGACTAGAGAGAAACAAGTTATTGCACGCTTAATTGACATCCGTAAGGCACAGTTGGAATACCGTAACCTGCACAATGGACGATATACTGCAAGCTTCGACACCTTGATTGATTTCGTCAAAACTGCAAAACTTCCGTTTGTAAAGAAAGAAGGAGTTTTGTCTGATACACAACTGGAAGCCGGTATGACTGAAAAGAAAGCGATGGCAATCATCAACAAAGCCAAAAAGACCGGTAACTGGAAAGAAGTTGAAAAAGAAGGTTTGATGAACTTCAAACGTGATACTTTATGGGTTGCCGTAACAGATACAATCTATGCTCCGGGCTTCAATGCAGACTCTTTGAGATATGTTCCCTTCGGAAACGGCGTACAATTTGAGATGGTTACCCGCAGCGATACTACCAAATCGGGTGCTCCTTTGAACTTGTTCCAAGCTCAAACTCCGTATGAAACATATTTGGGCGGCTTGAATACTCAAGAATTGGCTAACCTTAAAGACCTTCAGACCAAATTGGGTAAATATTGCGGTTTAAGAGTGGGTGATATCGAACAGCCTAACAATAACGCAGGTAACTGGGAATAAGAATGACTGAACGTATCGATTTTACAAAATCGGAACAATATACATTATCCATCCGCCTCAGTGCGGATGGATTTTCTTTTTCTATCTATAACCCACTGACAGATAATGATTTCTGCTTTGTTCCGCATCCGGTCAACACCGGATATTCCATGACGGCCAATCTGAAAGATATGCTGACTAAAACAGAAGCGCTGAAGTATCCGTATAAACGGGTTAACATCTTGTATGACTCCCCCCGTTTCACCCCTGTTCCTTTGGAATTATTCGAAGACGAACAGATGGATACAATTTTCTATCATAATTTTCCTAAAGCTAAAGGAAATAACGAGATTGTACTTTGCAATGTCCTGGGAAGAAGCAATGTGGTAATACTTTTTGCTATGGACAAACATACCCATTTGTTACTGACTGAACATTTTCCTACAGCTCGTTTCTTCTCCACCGCCAGCCCGCTGACTGAATATTTCGCCCGGAAAAGCCGGTTGGGTAACAGCCGGAAACTATATACATACATACGCGAGCAACAAATGGAAGTTTTTTGTTTTGATAAGGGCAACTTATTACTGATCAACTCATTTCCATGCAAACAAACCACAGACCGTGTGTATTACCTATTATATGTATGGCAACAATTAAATTATAATCAGGAAAGAGACGAGCTGCACTTGACAGGAATATTAAAGGACAAAGAAGAATTACTGAAAGAGTTGCGCAATTATCTGCGCCAGGTATTCGTCATCAGCCCCAAAGCGGAATTCAACCGCTCCGAGATAAGTAAAATAGAAGAGATACCTTTTGACATGCAAACCTTATTATTATGCGAGTAATCAGCGGTATATACAAACGGCGCCGTTTCGATGTGCCTCATACATTCAAGGCACGTCCGACAACGGATTTCGCCAAAGAGAACCTTTTCAATGTATTAAGTAACAATTATTTTGACTTCGAGGACGGAGTTACAGCCTTGGACCTTTTCGCCGGTACGGGCAGCATCAGTATAGAACTGGTTTCACGCGGTTGTGACCGGGTTATTTCAGTAGAAAAAGATCCCCAGCACCTTTCTTTCATCTCACAGATGATGCGTGAAGTGAAGACCGACAAATGTTTTCCTATCCGTGCTGATGTCTTTAGATTTATAGACAAATGCAGCGAGCAATTTGATTTCATCTTCGCCGACCCTCCATACGCCTTGAAAGAGTTGGAAAGCATCCCCACCCGTATTTTCGAAAGCGGGATTTTAAAGGAAGACGGATTACTGGTACTGGAACATGGCAAAGAGAATCATTTTGAGGATGACCCCCATTTTATTGAGCGCCGTGCATATGGCAGTGTGAACTTCTCTTTCTTCAAAGCAACGGTGCCAGCAACCGGACAATAGATTCTTGTGCTTTTTGATACCAAGGACGCTTTATCCATGTTTTTCTCTGCAACAGGATGGCGTCCTTCTGGTCTTGCAGGAAAATACCTTTCAACAGCAATGCTGAGGACGGATCATACATAAAGGCATTCACCTCAAAATTATGCTCAAAGCTACGGAAGTCCATATTTGTAGAACCTACCGTAGAAAGAGTATCATCACTGACCATCAGCTTGGAATGCAAAAAACCTTTCTGATAAAGGTAAATCCTGACACCCGCACGCATGATATCATCCAAATAAGATAACGAACCTAAATGTGTTATCCATGTATCGGCACGTGCCGGTATCATAATGCGAACATCCACGCCTGCCAAAGCTGCCGTTTTCAATGCCATCAGAATAGGTTCGGTAGGCAACAAGTAAGGTGTTTGTATATAAATATACTTTTCCACGCAATGCATAAGCGGCTCCCAATGTCACGCGTCCATAATCATCTGCTGATAGCTATCAGTAGCCCTTGCATAATATCCCGCCATTCGCCTACAGGATCGGAAGTGACAATCTGTATCAGAGCCTTTCCAAAGATTCCGACTTCGGGGAAATAACGGGAGGAAGTGATAAGGGTACGGTCTACTACATACCAATCGGTCAAAAAAGCAGTCTGTAACCCATATACCGCTTTTCCTTCTATTTTAATGTGAGTATCCCGCCATATCCCCCATGGAAAGCCTTTCATATAGCGCAAAGCAATGTTCATCCCTCCCGTATAAGCCACACGACCGTCGATTACTACTATTTTACGGTGATTACGATAATTTACCTTACTGGTAAATAAAGGAAAACGGACTTTCAAAAAACTGCGTGCCTCAATACCTGCTCCCCGCATTTCATCAAAAAAAGCATGGGGAACTTTCCAGCAGCCCACATCGTCATATAGTAAACGCACTTCTACTCCCTGCCGCGCTTTATCTATCAACAAATCGCGCAGCAACCTGCCTGCCGGATCATCCTCAAAAATATAAAACTGCAAATGGATGTGATGCTTTGCCTTACTGATTTCTTTCATCAATGAATACAGCATGGAATAACCATCCGTAAAAACTTCCGTCGCATTTCCTTCAAAGGGCAAAGCATTATTCACTTTCCGGAAAAAACGCATCAACTGGTGCTGTTCATCAGGACACTTAAACGCCTTTTGCGCCTGGTATTCTGCCATGGGACGTTTTATGAGACGGGTGAACCCTTTCTTGCTGATCAATTTCTCCTTACGTGTGCTTCTGCCGAAAAAGAAATAGAACACAAGCCCCACAATAGGCAGGAAAAAGAGCACAAGTACCCATGCCATTGTTTTAACGGGATTACGATTATCAAGTATCACTATAAAGATAGTTCCGATGATAATCACAAAATAAAGCACGTTAAAAGCAACAGCAAAGATTTCATTAAAGATACTCCACTCTACCATATAATTCCAGTAATTTACTTATAAGCAAACTTATAAAAAAAATCCCAACCTATAACAATATAGATTGGGAAAAGATTAAGATATAGTTTCATTTAAAAAGGACGCCGGCCATGTCTTCCCGGACCGGGACCAAAACCGGGACCGCCGAATCCCCTATGGCTATTCATCATCTTGTCACGGGCGGCTTTACTTCCAAAAATATTCAGACGATAGATAAAATGTACCATACAATAACTGTTGATACTGTTGTATTCGGTAACCGAACGTACATCCGCTGTCAAAGAACGGCTGATATTGCTCTGTTGTTTTAAGATGTCGTACATTTCAAAACTAACAGTTGCAGCTCCTTTCAATAGACTTTGTGCTATTTGGGCATTCCAAATCAGTTCATTATTGTTCAAACTGGCATCATCATATCCTCTACGGGACTGGTTGGTGATATTAGTAGACAATGTCATCTGCCATGGTAAAGTGACATTGGTACTCGCTCCATATGAGAATGTATAAGGATTCTGGTTCTTTTCAGGACGCAGCTTGCTACGTTCCGCTGTATACTCAATAGAACCATTCAATGAAAATTCAAACCAGTCATTCCGATAGGACCCATTCAGATTCTCCGCCAAAGTCAAACCGGTAGTCGTATTCTTATCATCATGCAATGTTTCCTTATTGTATAAGAACGCTACCTGATTCCGGTAGCTCACACGAGAAAAAGAATTTATAGTAAACTTTTTATTCTTCAAAGCCGAATTAAAACCGAACAATCCAAACGCATTCCAGTTTCCATTGATATTCTGAGGAGTTGAAGTAGTACCACCCGTATTCTCATCATATACCGTACTATTACTGATACTATTCTGAGTAGCAGTGAAATTTACATGAGTCATTATGCCACGCTGCTTCTCGGCATTATAAGTGTTATAAAACAAACGCATGGTATGGGCAAACGAAGGCTTCAAACCTGGATTACCCACACGGATATTCAACGGATTGGAATTATCGACAATCGGCAACAGGTTTTCCATACTAGGCTGGCTACTACGCCCACGATAAGTGATACGCAACTGACTTACTTTAGAGAAACGATAACGAAAATCCAGATTCGGAGCAAAATTGAATACCGTTCTTGTGGTATCAGTCATGTAATCTCCCTTCTTATAGGACAATTTCGTATTTTGAGGCTGTAAGGACATGCCGGCACTCAACTGATATTTCTCCCGGATAAATCGTAGTCCCAAAGAAATATCATGATTAAAGTATTTATATTCAGCATCCTTACTCAAGCTATCCACATAAGCAGTTTCATAGTTTTCGGGTAATCCGTCATTTATATCCCAAGGATACCCCAAATCGTATGTCGATTTATCACTCTTGCTATTCTTATATTGGAATCTATAACTAAATTGCAGGAAAGTAGCCCGTGCTATAGGTTCGCTATAAGTAAACTGTGCTGTATAATTATAATTTTTAGTAGGCATCGTAATGTATTGATTACGATGTTCTATAGAATCCCCTCCTAAATAGTTCTTTATCTGATAATAACGGGTTTCCGATTGAGCATACTGATCGCTGTCATCATCTCCATATCCAAATGAACCACGGAATGTAATGTTACGTCCCTCATTATTCAGTTTCCGGTTCAGCTGCAATGTTGCATTAGCCGACAAACTATTTGATTTGGACAGATTATGTTCATTGGTAGCATTAATACGAGTATCCCTTAACGGATCATCAGACCCTATATTGTCAAAGTTCAAATAATCATTGGGATTTACCACATACTGATAAGGATCCTCATTAAAAGTACCTGACTCTGCAACTGAAGCTCCCCTTGTCTTATCATAAGAAACATTCGGCCGGAAAATAATATTGGTCATTGAATCGGGACGCCATTCCATACGGAAATCTGCCTTGAAACCTGTTTCCTTATTACTATTGGCTTTGTTTGAATTGGAATAAGAATCCCCCGACTGCAAAAAACGCTGTGAAGATCCGACTGTTACTACATCTGCATCACGATAGTTGTAACGCATACTACCTCCCAATTCCAGTTTTTCTGTTTCTGTAGCAAAATTCGCTCCTAGCATTTTAGTCGCATTCAATCCATTGTTACGCCTCCAACGAGGTCCTCCTCCCGAAAATCCCTGATCATTCACATTATTGGCGGAACCAATAATAGAAACCTGAGTTTTATCATAAAAACGGTTAATCATAGCTCTTCCTGTATAACGGTCTTCCGTTCCGGCGCCTAAATCCACGTTTCCAAACCAGCCTTGATTCATCCCCTTCTTCACCGTCAAATCGAGCACTGTTTCCTCCTCACCATCATCAATACCCGTAATGCGTGCCAAATCGGATTTCTTATCATAGGTTTTCAGTTTTTCCACCATATCGACTGGCAAGTTCTTCAAACCGGTCTTCACATCACCGCCAAAAAACTCTTTGCCATCTACCATAATCTTTTTTACTTCCTTACCATTGATTTTGATATTACCATCGTCATCTATTTCTGCTCCCGGAAGTTTTTTCACCAATTCTTCCAACATCGCCCCCTCAGGAGTACGATAAGCAGAAGCGTTATAGCCAATAGTATCTTCTGAAATGGTTACCTGCGGAGCCTCGGCTACAATAACCGCCTCCCCCAACATGATAGCATCGGTGGGTAAAGTGACTGTTCCAATATTAACACTCGGTTTACCAGCTGTCAGCTGCAAAGATTTTTCCTGAGTAAGGTAACCTACAAATGAAATTTTAAGTACATATTTCCCCGGACGGGCAGCAATAGAGAATACTCCGTTGTTATTGGTAACATTTCCTACCACCATTGTACTATCGGGTAGAGAAAGTAATTGTACGGTAGCTTGTCCAACCGGGCTTTTATCATCACCATCAATCACAGATCCCGTCACGGTTATGCGCTTGCCACTTTGCGCCCAAGAGAGAGTTGCACAGGTACATACCAGTAACAACAATAATACTAACTTCTTCATTTTTTCTTTTTCCTTGAAATTTTAATGCCTAATGTCCTTTGGACACTCTTGTCAACAAAAGGTTTAACGGAAAAATGTATTTATTTCTTAAACAATCGGTCAACCCGGCTTTTTTGTACACCAAATTCCAGACAAATAACATTAAAAACCATATAAACTATAGCAATGGAATTATCCGCTTCTTCCAGATTTCCATTATATACTCCTCTGACCAACATTACAATATAATAAATGCCCAACAAATAAATAGCATAACAAATAGCCTTGATACGTATTCGGGAAATCTTCTCATTCTCATCCTTCACTTTTGCCAAGAAGATCATAAACAAAGAAAACCAGATAAGTAACTTGATAGAAGCCTTTGTAAACAACAGGTTACTATCGTTTATCATGCCAAACATAAACATGAACAACGGTACGAAAACAGACAACAACAGAACAACATATCCCATCGTCCTACAATAAACCGGTAAAATTCCTTTCATTATTTTATATTTTAACGTACAAAAGTAATTATTTGTAAGCAAAGAACGGTCATCTTTTTGCTTTTTTACCTAAATTTGCAGGCAAATAATAGAAAATATGAGTAAACAAGAAGTTATTATCTGCCATAACTTAGAAGAAAATCTCAATAAGGCAATAAACCAATGCCCACATGACAAATTATTTGTCTTGGCTGACGAACATACACGTGAACTTTGCATTCCTGTTTTATCAGAATTTGATTGTATTAAAAATGCCCATTTTATTTATATAGGGGCTGAAGATGTGCACAAAAACTTGGAAACACTGGCATATGTATGGAAAGAGTTGGGAGATAAAGGTGCAAGCCGTCATTCGCTACTTATCAATTTAGGTGGAGGGATGGTTACAGATTTAGGAGGATTCGCCGCATCAACTTTCAAACGAGGGATCAAATATATTAATATTCCTACCACACTGCTGGCTATGGTTGATGCATCTGTAGGAGGCAAGACCGGAATCAATTTCAACGGATTAAAGAATGAGATCGGAGTCTTCTCTCCTGCCGAAAGTGTATTGATTGACGCTAATTTTCTAAAATCACTGGATATTCGCAATCTATTGTCCGGATACGCTGAAATGTTGAAACATGGTCTTATCAGCACCCATGATCATTGGATAGAATTGTTGAAATTTGACTTCAACAATATAGATTACAAGGTCTTACAGACTTTAGTCGGAAAATCTGTACAGATTAAAGAAGATATAGTGGAACAGGATCCTTTTGAAAGAGGAATCCGCAAAGCTTTAAATCTGGGACACACCGTAGGGCATGCTTTTGAAAGTCTGGCATTAGAAACACAGCATCCGATATTACATGGTTACGCTGTGGCATGGGGAATAGTTTGTGAACTTTATTTCTCCCATATCAAAACTGGTTTTCCTAAAGACAAGCTACGTCAGACCATCCTGTTCGTCAAAGAACATTATGGAGTTATGCCTTTTAATTGCAAACAATATGAACGCCTCTATGAATTCATGAAACATGATAAGAAAAACTCAGCAGGCATTATCAATTTCACCCTATTAACTGAAATAGGAAATATACAGATTAATCAATCGGCAAGTAAAGACGAAATTTTTGAAATGCTGGATTTTTATCATGAATCCATGGGTTGCTGATCTCCCTTCAAACAGATGGAAAGGATTGTACAAACTTTCCATCTGTCCGATACAATAAAAACATCTTTTATTTATTCCCAATTATAATCGATCAAACTTTTAACAATCAAGCAATTAGAGTATTTATAATACATTAGTTAAAAAACAGACCAATCATTTAAAAAAGACAAATATAAAGCACCTTTTTTCCGTAAAATTGTTCCTAAATACCATTGATCAACTTTTCAATGCTTCAGAAACCCTATTTTTGCATTATATAATTGGTTGGTATAAATGTTATATAAGGAATTTGAAAAGAATAGAGAAGATATATTAGAGAATGAATTTTGCATGCAATCTAATGCATCAACATTGCCCATTACAGATTGCCCTTCTTATACCCCTATATGTACTATTGGAATCTGTATACAAGGAAATGCTAAAATAAGAATGGATTCTCAAGAATATACTATACACCCACATGATGTTTTTGTCTTTATGCCGGGACTGCTAGTCTCAGTCATAGAGACAAGTCCTCATTTCACAACAAACTATTTTACACTTTCAAACACATTTTTCTATGATGTAATAAAAACTATCAGGAGTTTTTCTCCTCAATTTTTCTCTTACATGAAATCTCGTTTCCTTTATCCCTTGCCGGAACAAGAGATGCAGTATTTCATGAATTATTATACGTTACTGAAGAGTCGGATCAAACTTCCCAAAAGTTTTTCCAGAGAAGCAATTATAGCTCTGCTAAGAATTATATTCCTAGATTTATATAACGATTTTGAAAATTATATCAATCATAGAAATAATACAAGTACAACACGTAAAGAAGATTTAACGCATAGATTCTATACGCTAATGATGGACAACTACAGAGAGCATAAAGAGGTTATCTTTTATGCCGACAAACTTCATGTTTCTTCCAAATATCTGTCTGAAGTAGTTAAAGAAACCAGTGGAAAATCTCCTAAGGACTGGATTATAGATTATTCATTACTGGAGATAAAAGAATTATTGAAAAACAGTTCTCTTAATATTCAGGAAATAACAATCAGAACTAAGTTCCTGAACCAGTCTGCTTTAGGTCGTTTTTTTAAAAGACACACCAATATGTCTCCCTCTGAATATAGGGAATCGACTTATTAGTTTCATCAATACCTTGCATAAAAAGATGCACTTTTAATGTAAAAAAGTACAGAGAATATTTGCAAATACCAAAAAAAGCCGTACCTTTGCATCCGCAATTCGGGGTGTAGCTCAGCCCGGTTAGAGTACGCGTCTGGGGGGCTCAAAAGATTTATTCTAAAGCATTCAAGGTAAAACAATGATATAGAAAGAGTTAAACAAAAAAGTTTAGCTCTTTTTTCTTTTTTATCTACAACTATCCTAAAACTTTCATTACAATTAAATGCAAATAGATGCAAATCAACCATCAATATATTCATTTTTTTAAGACTTATTGTTATTGCCTAAAGATAGACCACAGTCCTATTTTAGACAACAAATTTCGACAACATTTATTCAATGTATCAGTAATGTCACCTCTTTCATTATTCATTCACTATTTTTTTAAACAACTTAATCTATAAACTTAGCTTTCCAACATCTTTTCTCTTCCAACAGGTGAACCCTGCTTTGCTTTTTCTATAATTTCGTCCATAAGTTGTTGTTCATTTAATAAATAAGATATATCTTTAGGTAATGAAAGAGCGCCAGAGCTTATTAAGGAATTGCGTCTCGCTGAGTCCGTATCATTAGAACTATCAGGTCTATTAAGTATAGTCGAGCTCTTTCTTATTTTATCTTCTTTTCTAG